>Ga0079226_10003204_pt1 | contig 12581 bp, 5 predicted proteins | sample Poulit2014_FD_76345 | JGI IMG/M metagenome (GOLD analysis project Ga0079226, IMG submission 76345) | Agricultural soil microbial communities from Georgia to study Nitrogen management - Poultry litter 2014 | ecosystem: Environmental > Terrestrial > Soil > Agricultural land | place: USA: Georgia... | reverse complement strand
GAAAGCGACGATGAGGCCCGGGCGGCCGAGCTGTTTGCCGGCTATCAGGAAAGGCTCAAGGCGCTCAATGCGGTCGATTTCGACGATCTCATCACACTGCCGGCTCAAATGCTGGATGATCCGGTAACCAGAACGCTGTGGCGCCAGCGCCTGGCCTACCTTCTGGTCGACGAATACCAGGACACCAGCCAGGCGCAGTACCGGCTGCTGAGCCGGCTGGCGAGCGAGACGGGGGCCTTTACCGCGGTGGGGGACGACGACCAGTCAATCTACGGCTGGCGCGGCGCGCGGCCCGAAAACCTGACCCGCCTGAAAGAGGACTGGCCCAACCTTGAAATCGTCAAGCTGGAGCAGAACTATCGCTCCACGGGCTATATTCTGTCGGCCGCCAATGCGGTCATCGGCTGCAATCCGCGCCAGTTTGAAAAAAACCTGTGGAGCGATTTTGGGCCCGGCGAGAAAGTCCGCGTAATTGAATACGGGGACGAGGCGGACGAGGCCGAGTCCATTGCCCGCGACATTGTCGGTGCCGTTCACGGCGGGCGCGCCCGCTTCGGGCACTGCGCCGTGCTGTATCGCTCCAATTTTCAGGCGCGCGCCCTGGAAAAACAGCTGCGCGAATACAACGTGCCGTACGTTGTTTCGGGCGGGCCGAGCTGGTTTGACGCCCGCGAGGTGCGCGACTGCCTCGCCTATCTGAAGCTGCTGGTCAATCCCGACGACAACCCGGCCTTCATGCGGGTGGCCAACGTGCCGCGCCGCGGGCTGGGCTCAACCACCATGGCCCGGCTTTTTACCTATGCGGACGCCACCGGCAGCAGCCTGTTTTCGGCCGCCCTGGACCGGGTGTTTCAGCAGGAGCTGCCCATGCCGGCGCAGCGCGGGCTGCGCTCGTTTACCAATCTGCTCATCGATTTTCACGATCGCGGCGAGCGCAACGGCATTGCCGCCACGTTTCCCGAGCTGCTCGAACACATCAGCTATCTGGAATGGATCGTGGCCGCCGACGACGACATCAAAAAGGCGCGCCGGCGCGAGCGCTCCATTGAAGACCTGACCGGCTGGGTCGAGCGCCTGAGCGCCAGCGCCACCTCGCCGGAGGAGCTGGTGGCGCGCGTCTCGCTGGTGGCCGGCCCGGACGACGACCGCGGCGAGGGCCAGGACGCCGTGCGCCTGATGACCCTGCACGCAGCCAAGGGGCTGGAATTTCCGCGCGTGTGGCTGGCCGGCTGCGAGGAGGGGCTGTTGCCGCACGTCCGTTCGGTTGATGAAGGCCAGCTGGAGGAAGAGCGGCGTCTGATGTATGTCGGCATTACCCGGGCGCAGCGCGAGCTGCAGATCTCATACTGTCGGCACCGCCGGCGCGGCGGTGAGTCGGAAAAGGTGTCGCCCGGCCGCTTTCTGGATGAACTGCCCGAAAAGGGCATAGACTGGCCGGCCCGCCACGGCGACAGCAAGGTCAGCCCCGAAGACGCCATGGACCATATCGCCGCGCTCAAGGCCATGCTGGACTCGTGATGCCGTGCCCCGGCGGTCTGTATAGAATGTGCGGGGAGTTTGGGCCGTTTTCTCGATGCGGTGGTCTGATTATGAGTTCTCGAAGCGCAAAACTGTGGCTGCTGGCGCTGATCATGACGGCGCTGAGCGCCTGTCATGCCGCCGGCCCGTGGGTTGAAATCAACGGCCAGCGCATCGGCGTTGAAATTGCCGACGACAATGCCAGCCGTGCCAAGGGACTGATGTTTCGCGATTCGCTGGGCAAAAACAGCGGCATGCTGTTCATTTTCGAGCGCGAGGCGCCACGCGCATTCTGGATGAAGAACACCCGCATTCCGCTCGACATCATCTACATGGACAGCCGCTTCCGCGTGGTCGGAATCAGCGCTGACACCCCGCCGTGCCGCTCGCGCAGCGGGCGCTGCCCCAGCTATCCCAGCGCTGCGCCGGCCCGCTATGTGCTGGAAATCAACGCCGGCCGCGCCGCCGCGCTGGGCCTTGAGGCCGGCGACGTGCTCAAGACCGGCAATCTGCCCTGAAACCATCCGGATGAAACAACAGAGGCATGACATGAAAAACTTGCCCAAAAAGAGCGCTTCCGCGCTGACGGTGGTGCAGCTGTCCGACACCCACCTGGCCGCCGATCCGCAGGCGCTGTACCGGGGGCAGAATCCCGACGCCAACCTGGCCCGGCTGGGGCCGGTCATTGGCGGACTGACGCCCGATCTGATCGTATTGACCGGAGACGTGTCCGAAGACGCCTCGGCCGCAAGCTACTGGCGCGCCGGTGGCTTTGTGCGCACGCTGGCGCCGCAGGTTGCCTGGCTGCCTGGCAACCACGACCGCCGGGCCATCATGGCCGGGGTGTTTAACGGGCTCGGCTTCGATGCCGGCCCGATCATCAACAGGGGCGGCTGGCAGCTGGTGCTGCTGGACTCGTCGGATCCCGACCATCCGCACGGTGAGTTTGACGAGCGGCGCCTGATGCCGCTGAATCAAATGAACCCCGACAGCCCGGCGCTGGTGTTTTTGCACCACCAGCCCCTTCCCGTCGGCTCTCCCTGGATAGACAAATATCCGCTGAAAAACCCGCAAATGCTGTGGAATGCGCTGGACGGCCGGCCGGTCAGGGCCGTGGCGTTTGGCCATGTCCACCAGGTGTTTGAAGGGGCGTGCCGGGGCATTGCCTGCCTGTCGGCGCCGTCGGCGGCGGCCAATTCCCGCCGCGACACCGAAAAATTCACCCTGGATGCGCCCGGCCCGGCGGTGCGCTGGTTCAGGCTGTGGCCCGACGGCCGCTGGCGCAGCGGCATTGCCGAGGCCTGAAGCGACGGGTCAGATTTCGACCATCTCGAAGTCTTCCTTGCCGGCGCCGCAGTCCGGGCACAGCCAGTCCTCGGGCACCTCGTCCCAGCGCGTGCCCGGCGGAATGCCGTCATCGGGCCAGCCCATCTCCTCATCGTAGATGAAACCGCAGATAATGCACATCCAGGTTTTGAAAGGCTGTTCTTCGCTCACCGGTTAGAATCCATAACGTCAGACCAACAGGGTATTTTAAGCCATGCACCAGGTTCACGGGCCATCATCGGGGCTGTACGCCATCACGCCGGCCGACTGGCCGGCACAAAAACTGCTGGCGGCCGTTGACGAAGCGCTGACGGCCGGTCTGCGGCGCCTGCAGTATCGCGCCAAGCCGCAGCCCGATGAATCCGTGGCCCGCCAGCTGCTGGCCCGCTGCCGCAGGGCGGGCGCCCAGCTGATCATCAACGACGATGTTGTCCTGGCAGCACGCATCGGCGCAGACGGCGTGCACGTCGGGCGCGATGACGGCGACCTGGCCGCCATACGCCGGCAGGCGGGCGATGGCCTGATTGTCGGCGCAAGCTGCTACAACGATCTGGAGCGCGCCCGCCGACTCGCGCAGGCCGGGGCCGACGAGCTGGCTTTCGGCAGCGTGCATGCATCGCCCACCAAGCCCGATGCCGTACACTGTCCGCTTGACGTGCTGACGCAGGCGCGCGAGCTGGGCCGGCCCGTAATCGCCATAGGCGGCATAGTCGTCGGCAACGCAGCCGCCGTCATCAGCGCCGGCGCCGACTGGCTGGCCGTTGGCAGCGCGCTGTTTTCAGCCGCGGACATTGGCGCCACAACCCGACAGTTTCAGGAGCTTTTCGCCTCATCATGAATACCAGCAAGACTCTTTTTGACCGTGCCCGCAAGCATATTCCCGGCGGCGTCAACTCGCCGGTGCGCGCCTTTGCCGCCGTGGGCGGCGAGCCGGTGTTTTTCGAGCGCGCGCAAGGCGCGTACATGTTTGACGTCGACGGCCGGCGCTATATCGATTACGTTGGCTCCTGGGGCCCCATGATCTGCGGCCACGCCCATCCGGCCATCACCGAAGCGGTGCAGGCGGCCGTCGCCCGGGGCTTGAGCTTTGGCGCGCCGTCACCCGATGAGGTCAATATTGCCGAACTGCTGTGCGACATGATCCCGTCGCTGGATCGCGTGCGCATGGTCAACTCGGGCACCGAGGCCACCATGTCGGCGCTGCGCCTGGCCCGGGCCGCCACGGGCCGCCAGCGCTTCATCAAGTTCGAGGGCAATTACCACGGCCATTCCGACAGTTTTCTGGTCAAGGCCGGTTCAGGCGCCCAGACCCTGGGCGTGCCCACATCGCCGGGCGTGCCCGGGGCGCTGGCCGAGCTGACGCTCAACGCGCGCTTCAACGACCTGGACAGCGTCAGGCAGCTGTTTGAGCAGCACCCCGACGACATTGCCTGCGTCATCGTCGAGCCGGTGGCCGGCAACATGAACTGCATCCCGCCGGTACCGGGTTTTCTTGAGGGCCTGCGCCAGCTGTGCGACCAACACGGCGCGGTGCTGATCTTCGATGAGGTGATGACCGGCTTTCGCGTTGGGCCCGCCGGCGCCCAGGGTTTGTATGGCGTGCGGCCCGATCTGACCACCTTCGGCAAGGTCATCGGCGGCGGCATGCCCGTGGGTGCCTTTGGCGGCAAGGAAGACATCATGAAGCTGATCGCCCCTGAAGGCCCGGTCTACCAGGCCGGCACCCTGTCGGGCAACCCGGTGGCCATGGCGGCCGGCATGGCCAATCTGCAGCTTCTTGCAGAAGAAAGCTTTTATGAGTGGCTTGAAGCCCGCACCCGCCAGCTGACCGAAGGCATTGAGCAGGCCGCAAAAGAAGCCGGCGTGCCCGTGACAACAGTGGCCGTGGGCGGCATGTTCGGGCTGTTCTTTACCGATGCGCAGCGGGTGACCAATTTCGACCAGGCCGCCGCCTGCAACCTGGACCATTTCAGGGCGTTTTTCACCGCCATGCTCCAGGCCGGCGTCTACCTCGCGCCCTCGGCCTTCGAGGCCGGCTTTGTCAGCAGTGCCCACACCGCCGACGATATTGCCGAAACGGTGGCCCATGCTGCCGGGGCGCTGAATGCCATTGCCGCCCGGGACTGAAGCGGTTTGAGAAAAGAGCGGCACGCCGGGCGGCATGTGGACAATCTGTGCGGCGCACAAAGGCTGTGCCAGCGCATGGCAGGTGTTTTTTGACGCCGCGTTCAGCGGTCGTCACTGCCCGGCAATTCCTGCTCGTTTCAGCGACTCCCATCATGAACTTCAAGCGCATGCAGTTCTTGACCCGCTACTGTTTTTGTGTTAGGAATCTTATGTGTCGGGGACGCTGCAAGACAGGGAACATATCCCTCGAACGATTTTCCCGAACAATTGAGGACTTTTCCGGCGCCCGAATTTGCAGGTTGACAGGGCGCTCCGGAAAACGGATTACACGACAGCGGCTCAGCATCAACAAGGGGGCCGTGCAGCAGTAACTGCTTTGCGGGATGCGGACGCATCAACCAACGAGCGGAGCGGGTTACATGCTGACTCATCGGATTTCCAGAAGGTTCATTTTCGTCGCCGCGCTGGCGGCCGGACTGCTTGTCTCCGCAGCTGCGGCCGGGCAGGAAAACCAGTCTTTTGACCAGTTCATGGTTTCGCACGAGTTGTTGGAAGAGCTGCCGGCCGCAGACAGTGTCCATGATTATGGATCCCGTGTTTTGGTCCGGGCCCAGCCGGGAGCCTTTCCGCGTGAGCTCAGATCCCGGGCCAGTGAGCTTGAGTCAATCAGCCATTTAAGCTACCGGGGCTGGGAGGGAGCGGTCGATGGAGAAGACCCCGCCCGGCTGCCGTCAGTCTCCGACGGCTACTTTGTCCTGTCCCTGGTGGGGCCCATGGCGCCGGAATGGCGGGATCAAATTGGCGCGCATGATCTGACCGTGGTTGATCATGTCTCACCCTACGGGCTTCTGGTTCGTGGCAGCAGCCGGGCCGTACATCTGGCGGCTGATGAGGTTCGCACCAGTGAGGGTTTCAGCGTGATTGTCCACGCCTTGCCCCTGCCAAACGAGAGCCGCACGGCGCGGGAATTGCGCGACTGGCTGGCGGAGCGCGTCAGTGCTTCCGATCTGGGGCTGCGCACGGTCGGTGGTGATGCCCTGGTGCGCGTGGAGTTTCACGCTGATGCGGATATGGCCTCAGCCGATCGCAAGCTGTTGGGTCATGTTGAGGCGGGCCCCGAGCATGCACCTGGTGCCGGCGTATTTCAGTACCGGGCCAGCGCCGCAGACGTTGGCCGGCTGCTGGACGAGGTTGCCGAGATAGCCTTTGTGCACGGCGTCTACCCCAAGGTCAAGCACAACAACATCAGCGTTCAGGACCACATCACAAGCGTTGAAACGGTCTGGAACAACCCGGTACTGGCTTACACAGGTGCCGGCATTGTGGCGGGCGTCAACGACAGCGGACTGTATCTTGATCACGCTGATTTTCCACCCGAAGCGGTTCTGGCCACGGCCGGAAGCATGGAAAACACCGACAGTGCTCATGGAACCCATGTCACTGGAACCGTGGCCGGCCGGGGTGTGGCTCCATCGCCGGAAAACACTTCCGGCTGTGGTGATTTGACCGCTCCGCTGGATGATGCGCGCGGTGCGGCCTGGAATGCGGACATTGTCCACAACAATATTTTTGACGGCGGCATCGAAGAAGAGGCTGCCATGATGCAATGGCAGGCCGAGCAGGGCGCTTCGGTCAACAACAATTCTTGGGGCTACGGTTCCATTCTCGGGCCTGCCACCGGTTATGACAGCGAGACTGTTGCAGTAGATGCCGCGGTACGCGATGCCATTCCGGGCACCGATGTCAACGAGCAGATCAGCATCGTGTTCGCCGCCGGCAATGACGGGTCGGCAGGCGTAAGCAAACCGGCCAACGCCAAGAACGTCATTACCGTTGGTGCTTCCCAGAACGACCGTTGTGGTGCCTACGTACCATCCCAATGCAGCGGGCCGGACATAGACTCCATGGCCTGCTTTTCCAGCCAGGGACCTTCACAGGGCCGCATCAAGCCCGATATTGTTGCGCCTGGCACCGATGTGCTGTCCACCCGCAGCAGGGACCCCCTGGCAAATCCGGGGCCCTGGGACCAGCCGTGGGCTGGCGAGGAATATGCCCTCAACTCCGGCACCTCCATGGCCGCACCCCTGGTCACCGGGGCTGCAGCCCTGTTTTATGAGTTCTATCTGGACACCCAGGGCAAGGTGCCAAGTCCGGCCCTGGTCAAGGGCGCTCTCATCAACACCGCCACCAATCTTGGCAGCGACTTTCCGTCCAATGTCCAGGGCTGGGGAAGGCTGAATCTTGAGCAGGCCCTGCAGGGGCCGGTGGAGGACGGCATTGTCCTTGTCGACCAGGGTGATGTTGAACAACTTGAGACCGCCGACAGCTGGACAACCGCCGTTGGGGTTGCATCAGATGATGCGCCCTTGAAGATAACCCTGACCTGGACGGATCCACCCGGCTCTTCGGGCTGCACCGTCTGCCACATCAATGACCTGGATCTGATTGTCACGGCGCCCGACGGCACCGTTTACCGCGGCAACCAGTTTGCGGGCGCCTGGTCGGAGGCGGAGGCCGAAGGGCGTGACGCCAGCAACAACGTCGAAAATGTGTTCATAGAATTCCCCCAGTCCGGTGAATGGGGCATTGAGATTGTTGCCGTCAGCGTGGCTGAAAACCCCAACCTGCTCAGCGGGCAGGACTTTGCCCTGGTGGCCAGCGGAGATTTTGGCGGCATTTCAGCCGAGCCGGAATCACTGCAGGCCTGCACCAGTGACGGCAGTGTGAATTACACGCTGACGCTCTCGAGCCAGTTTGAGGGCACCACCAGCCTGGCGGCGGATAACCTGCCGGCCGGAACCAGCGGAGACTTCGACCCGAATCCGGTGGTGTTCCCTGACGATGAAAGCATATTTGCGGTTTCGGATCTGGGTGATGCCGCCGGGGGTGAATACACCATAGAAATCAGCGCGACTGATCAGGATGACAGCGACAATTTTGGAGAAACGGAGATTGGCCTGGTTCTTTATGAAGATGTGCCGGGCGACGTATCCCTGAGTGCGCCCGCAGATGGCGCGACTGACCAGGATCTGCGCCCGGAGTTTTCCTGGGACGTCCCTGCCGAAGCCGCCGGGTATCAGATTCAGGTGGCCGATAACGAGGACTTCAATGATCCGGTGATTGACGAAACCCTGTCCGGCACCAGCCTGGTGCCTGAAGAGGATCTGGCCACCGGCACCGATTTCTACTGGCGCGTGCGCAGCAGCAACGCCTGTGGCGACGGTGGCTGGAGCAACACAGCTACATTCCAGACCCGCTTTGAGCCCGTGGCTGAAATCGACCCGCTCAGCTTTGATCTGGAAGTGACCGTTGGTGAACAGACCGACGCCACGCTTGAAATAAGCAACGTTGGCACCGGAGATCTGGTCTGGTCAATAGCAACCGACAGCATTGAAGAGTCGGGGCTGAACCAATTCCTGGAGCTTGATCCGGGCCTGGATGAAGTGGTTGAAGTTCCGGATTTTGTGGCTGAAGGAGCTGCTGATCCGGAGCCGGTTGAGTTTACCTTCAATGCCGGCAGCCTGACCCGCGGCGATGTGGTCGGGTTCACCTTCAAGGGCACCGTCAGCAACATGGATGGCACCGTTTCTTCTGCAGAAGACATGTGCATGATCCTGACCGCGCCCGATGGCACCGCCTTCTCGGCTGGTGGTTTCCTGGGCAGCAGCATGCCCGAGTGCAACGACAATCCCTGGGGGTTCTCTGCCGGCCTGGGTGAAAACGGCACGTTCGAAAGCAGCCATGACGATGCTTTTGATCCGCCGGTGGCCGATGAGGGCGAATGGCACGTTCTGTTCATCAACGACTGGACATCAGCCAGCGCTGCCGACATGAACTGGTCCGACGTCACCATTACCCTGCACAAGCAGCCGCTGCCCGTCTGCCAAAGCGAAGAATACACAAGCGTGCCCTGGCTGGGCGTCAGCCCTGATTCAGGCAGCGTTGCCGCAGGAGCGACCGACGAAGTCACCGTCTCGGTGGATGCGGACGAACTGACGCACGGAGAGCATGTCGGCTACCTGTGCATTGAAACCAATGACACCGGCGCCGACAATCTCAAGCTGGTGGCCGTTCCGGTCGAGGTCATGGTGTTTGACCCGGATGTTGGCGCTCTGGAAGGTACGGTGACCACTGAAGGTTATTGCAGCGCTTCCGATCCTGTGCCGGTGGCCGGCGCAACGGTTGTTGCAGAAGGCCAGGACGGCACGTTCGAAACGCAGACCGGCAGCGACGGCGAATACTATTTCGACATCAATGAAAATGAATCACCACTGACAGTCACGGTCAGCCTCGAGGGCTATCTCAATGCCGTGGAGGAAGATGTGGATGTCATCAGCGGCGAGACCACCAAGCAGCCCTTCAACCTGCTGGTGGCCGAGCCCTGTGGGGATGTCGAACCCGACAGTTTTGATTTTGACCTGACGCTGGGCGATACCGCTTCCGATACGTTGTCGCTGTCCAATGAGGACGGCAATGTGGACCTTGAGTGGACGCTGGCCGCCTTTGAGGGCGACAGCTGCGAAGGCGATGAGCCGGGCTGGCTGACGCTTGGCGCCGAGGAAAATGCCATCTCCCCGGGAGACAGCGAAGATGTTTCGATCTCCGTTGACACAGCGTCACTGGCCGATGGCTCCTACCTGGCCACCCTCTGCCTTGACAGCAACGATGATCAGCTGGGCAGCGTGCAGATCCCCGTCACCGTTGATGTGACCGATCCAGCGCTTGGCACAGTAGAAGGCCAGGTCATGGCCCTGAACTGCCAGGAAGACCCGGAGCCTTTGGCCAATGCGCTGATCATCATTGAGGGTCAGGGTGATTCCTGGACCACGAGCACCGATGCCGACGGCATGTATTCCATCAAGGTGTCCGAAGACGAAAGTCCGGTGGACGTAACCGCCAGCGCCGATGACTACTTCCCGGTTACGGAAGATGGTGTAACCATCATCGGTCTGGAAACCGAGGAGATCAATTTTGATCTGACGCTGGATGCCGCTTGCATTGATGTCAATCCTGACGAGTTCAATGTCACCGTTGATCTGGGTCAGACGGCTGACGAAAGCCTCGAGATCGCCAACCTGGGCTCCAGGGCGCTTGACTGGACAGTCGTCCTGCCCGATGAGACGGGCGGGCTGGCTACGGCACTGGCTGAAGAGCGGCTGGCGGCGGGGTTGCCTGAAATCCATATCAGCGACTTTGTGGCCGATCCGGCCGATGAGGAAGCCGGTACAGACAGGGCATCCCGCTCTGTTGCAGGCCCAGGCCAGCCCTGGGTGACGGGCACAGCGCGCGCCTCGCTGCTTCAGGAAGGTGTCCTGCTGGTGCCTCAGCACGTCAACGGGCGCATCATGGCTTTTGATCCGGAAACGGGTGCCCTGATCGATGAGAACTTCATCGTCTTTGAAGAATCGCTGGGGACGCTACAGCACGTGCTGCCGCATCCTGACGGCGAACGCCTGCTGGTGGTGAGCCAGAGTGGTGAAATCCATGCGTTTTCCGTGGAAGACGGCGACTATATCGGCGTGTTTGCGCCGACTGCCGGGGACGATCCCGACGTCATAGGCAACACGCGCGGCATGGCGATCCATCCTGACACAGGCAATATTCTGGTGACATCGGCATCTGGCAGCAACGCCAATGCCGTGGTGGAATTCGACCAGGACGGCAACTACCTGGGCGTGTTTGTGGAAAACGGCTCGGGTGGTATTTCCGGGCCGTGGTCCATACTTTTCCGCGAGCACGATGTGCTGGTATCCGCCAGTGGTGGAAACATCTACAGCTACGATCACAACGGGGAGTTCATTCAGGTATGGAACGATGAAATCAATTTCCCGGAGCAGATCCAGGAAATCGATAGCGGCAACGTTCTTGCCGCTGCTTTCAGCGCGCCATCAGGCGCCTGGGAGCTGTCGGCCGATGGCGAGCAAATTGGAGTCTATGGGCCTGAAACGTCACTGCGCGGCGTACATGAACTGCCCGGTGGAACCATTCTGGTGACCAATTCGGGCGGGGTGCATGAGATCGACCGCGAGTCCAACCTGCTTGGAACGCTGATTGATGGCAGCTCCTACCAGATTTCCCTGGTGCAGACCATGGACTGTGAACTGCCTGACTGGCTGACTCCCGATCCGCTGGACGGCTCCGTTGACAGCGGCGATCCGGCGGACAGCGTCGCTCTGACGTTCGATCCGGCCGGCATGGCCCCAGGCGAGTATGAAGGCAATATCTGCATCGAAAGCAATGACCCGATTCAGCCGGTGGTGCAGGTGCCTGTGTCCATGGAGGTGGTGCTGCCGGCCGACTGGGGCACTGTGGAAGGGTCTGTGGAAAGCCTTGGCCATTGCGATGAAAATCCGGCACCTCTGGCAGGCGCTTCAGTCAGCATCAGCGGTCAGGGTGACAGCTGGAGCCTTGAAACCGACGATGAAGGTTTCTACCAGCTGTTTGTGCCCGCAGCTGAAAGTCCCCTTGAAATAGAGGTCAGCGCAGAGGGCCACATTACAGCGTCGGCAACAGTGACTTTCGGCGGTGGGGAAACAGTGACCGAGAACTTCAGTCTGTATCTGGACGAGCCGTGCGCAAGCGTTTCTCCGGATGAAATCAGTTTCACCATGGACGCCGACGATACGCGCAGCGGCATTGTCCAGCTGAGCAACAGCGGCCACGCGCCGCTGAGCTGGCAAATTGACACCACGATGCCCAGCGAGCTGCGTCGCCACGGCGGCTCCGGTGAAGACGGAGGCAGCGCGGCATCGGCCGGCCCCAATGCGGGTGCGGTCAGCCTGGCTGATGTGCTTGGCGGTGCCCTGCCCGGCCTGACGGTGGGCCAGCCGCTGGTGGATGTGGCCGACTGCAGCGATGATCCGGACCTGATCATTCACGATGACGGCACGGTTGAAAACGGCTACGCCTGGGGCGCGGCCAACAGCTGGGGCACGTTTGTGGACAGGTTCACGCCCGAGAACTACCCGATCCGCATTGACATGGTCTGTGTGGCTTTCCTCAGGGCGGCGGGCGGGCCCTCCTCCATTGACTTCGAGGTGGTGTTTTATGCCGACGATGGTCCGGGTGGCGAGCCCGGCACCGAGATTGCTGCCGTGCTGGCCACGGCGGACGGCATTCCCGACGGCATTGACTCGGATCCCTCATGGACAGCCGTGGATGTTTCGGAGGCCGATGTCAGCATTGCGGCCGGCAGTGTTTACATCGGTGCCCGCTGGGCACCTTCCTCGCCCAATGTATACATCGCTTCCGATGAATCCACCGAACGGCCTGCCGGCTACGCCGGCGGGTACTCTGCTTCGGATCAGGGCTCGGGGGGCGACTGGGAGTCCATCCTCAGCGGATTCGATGAATACCGGGCCCTGTTTGTGCGCGCGGCCGGTGGTGGCATGAACTGCAGCGATCCCATCGGTGTGCCCTGGCTGTCGGCTAGCCCGGCCTTTGGTCCCGCCATTGGGGCTGGACAGTCCCTGGACATCAGCGTCGAGTTGAACAGCGCGGGCCTGCTCCCGGGCGAGTACTCGGCCGGGCTGTGCATCTTCACCAATGATCCGGGCAACCCGGTGACCATGGTGCCGGTGGAGCTTGAGGTCAGGGCGCCCGCCGCTTGG
>Ga0079226_10003203_pt1 | contig 12581 bp, 12 predicted proteins | sample Poulit2014_FD_76345 | JGI IMG/M metagenome (GOLD analysis project Ga0079226, IMG submission 76345) | Agricultural soil microbial communities from Georgia to study Nitrogen management - Poultry litter 2014 | ecosystem: Environmental > Terrestrial > Soil > Agricultural land | place: USA: Georgia... | reverse complement strand
TGAGTTTGTTGCGTAGTTGGTACTTGTTGTGTTTGTTGGGTTTGTTGTGTCTCTTCTTTAGATTTTTCTTTCTCTTTCTTTTTTTCTTCTTTTTCTTTCTCTTTCTTTTTTTTCTTCTCTTTTTCTTCTTGTTTTTGATCAGCTAAACGTTCATTTGCTTTGTTTGAATGGTCGACAAAAGCAAAAATAGCAAATATTAATCCGCCTACTAATAACAATATAATTAATGCACTTGCGATTTTTGCAAAGTTGCTCATTTTCTTGTTATCTTGATTATGCTTGGACATAAGCTCCCCTCACTTCAATTTATATCATAGTATTTATATTTATTCAGAATAAGTTTTCATCGTCAAATGTATATTTTACACTATTTTTTATACTAATCAAACTGATTAACTATTATTTAGTAAGGTTATTATCTTGATGTCATTTCTATAGTAAAATACATATATATACTAATTCTTTGCGTTTCAACTCAATATTAATCTAAACTAAACAACACTTTCAACACTTTTATTCGATTTTAAAAGTTTCTTTACATACTTCATTATTATCATAACAGGATGTGAATTAAATATGAAAAAACATGATCCATTCGACGATTTATCACAACATAACCCCACCAATAAAAAAAGTCTTCGTCATATGATGGTTGAAAATGACCATTTTGACTCTACGCATTTATCAAAAAAGCATTATCTTTTCTTTAGCTTACTTGGTTTTCTATTAATTGTTGCGAGCATCATATTTTTTACGTTCTTCTAAGTCATACTTAATAAAAATATATTAATAACACTGAAGTAAAATAATAGTTCTAAACGCTTAATTACGTTAGCATATAAATATAGGCCTACACGATAATTGTGCAGGCCACTACTAAAGGGAGTCAAAATTTTACCTTCATTAGTATATTATGGGGTATACTCGAATAATTAAGAGATGATTAATTAATATTGAAGGTAACTTCATTATAATAGCAAACAATATTATTTTAAATACTTCTTAACGTAACTAAATGACATATTATTGAACACTTTATGAAAAGTTTATGTCAGTCTATGCGATGAACTTGAATCATAAACCTTCAATGCAATTTAAATTATTACTAATGGCGAGGTGGTATAATGAAAAACTATTTAATTACGGGCGGAACAGGTATGATTGGCAGCCAACTAGTTGATGCTATTCAACAAAGTGACGCCCATATAACAATTCTTACAAGACAAGACAAATCTACATCCCATCCAAAAATAACTTACGTAAATTGGTCTAAAGCAAATTGGGAATCAAAAATCCCAGATATTGATATCGTGATTAATCTAGCTGGCGCCAGTTTGATGAATCGTTGGACAAAAAACCATAAACAAGCAATTATGCTAAGCCGTTTACAATCGACGCAAGCTTTATACGACTTATTTAAAAATCGCAAACAAAGACCTTCTGTATTCTTCAATGCTAGCGCGGTCGGTTATTACAAACCTGATTACGATCGTACTTATACAGAGTTACATCAATCATTGCCGTTCGACTTCTTATCTGAAGTGGTTTATCAATGGGAGCGCTTTGCACGCCAATTTGAATCTTTAGGAACACGAGTTGTAATTGGTAGATTCGGCATGGTACTTGCTAAAAATAGTGGTGCTTTACCATTGATGAAATTACCTTATGATTTATATCTTGGTGGCAAACTCGGTTCTGGGAGACAATGGTATTCTTGGATTCATTTAGAAGATTTAACAAGAGCGATTCTTTATACAATTAATGAAGACAATGCACATGGCGTTTTCAACTTTACCGCGCCAATAGTAGAACATCAAAACTTATTCGGTTATACACTCGCACGCGCTACTCACCGTCCTCATTTCACATGGGTGCCTACGCTAGTTTTAAGGTTAGTATTAGGTCAAATGTCAACAATCGTACTAGATACGCAAAAAGTTATTCCAAATAAATTACAGGCTATAGACTTTGATTTTAAATATCCTGATTTAAAATCAGCTTTAGAGGATTTAGTGAAATAACCATTACCTTTACACATCTTAAAGTAATAATTAGATATAGAAAAAGACAAGCCGCTCAATGCGACTTGTCTTTTTTAGATAAAATTCTATATTACTTTTGAAATTATGCTTCTGGAGCCATAACTTGGTCAACAAGACCATATTCTTTCGCTTCTTCAGCTGATAAGAAGTTATCACGATCTGTATCTTTCTCAATTTTTTCAATTGATTGACCAGTACGTTCTGCTAAAATTTGATTTAATTTAGCACGTGTTTTTAGAATATGATTTGCTGCAATTTCAATTTCTGTAGCTTGACCTTGCGCACCACCAAGTGGTTGGTGAATCATTACTTCAGCGTTTGGTAAAGCAAAACGTTTACCTTTTGCTCCTGCTGCAAGTAGGAATGAACCCATTGAGGCAGCCATACCAATACAGATTGTTTGTACATCTGGTTTAATGTGTTGGATAGTATCATAAATTGCAAATCCAGCCGTCACACTTCCACCTGGCGAATTGATATAAAGATAGATATCTTTTTCAGCATCTTGGGCTTGTAGGAATAATAATTGTGAAACAATAGAGTTTGCTACATTATCATCGATTTGTGAACCTAACATAATAATACGGTCTTTTAATAAACGTGAGTAAATGTCATATGCACGTTCCCCACGGTTTGTTGTTTCAATTACTGTAGGTATTAAATTCATTAATATTGCCTCCTCATTTCTAATTGATAAATTTATTTTAACTCAAAAGTCAAATATGGTCAAAAATAAAGCTCCCATTTCACGAAACTTATATTATTCTTATTGACCGCTACTTCTAAGATTTGTACACTAATACTAGTGTTGTTTTTTATCCCCTCGTAGTGTAATGGATAACACATAAGATTCCGGTTCTTAAAATAGGGGTTCGATTCCCTTCGAGGGGACTTTAATAAGCTTTGTTCAATCCCATTCGACGTCATTAGTTTTTAAAAGCTGATGACGTTGTTTTTATGTCCTACTACACGTATGGTTAAGATAACAAGCTCATATCAAGCTTACCTTTAATATATCTAGTAATCTATGTAGTCTATAATATGCTAAAAATCAATGCAAGACAATTGTTTTTCAACTATTAAAAACTACCCCGTTACTATTATTTTACATTTATAAACGTACTGCCTAACACATCTCTCACATCATGGATGACTAAAAAGGCATTTTCATCTTCTTCATTAACTAACTTTTTCACTCTCGTCACTTGAGATTGCGGCACTACCACATAAAGCATATGTGTCTCGCTTTTACGATAGCCACCTCTACCTGTTAAAATCGTTGATCCTCTACCAGTAAAAGCATTTATTCTATCACTAATTGTTTCGCTTTTACTAGAAATCACAGTCACTGCCTTTTTAGGATTAAATCCTTCTATAATAAATGATGTTGCTCTTTCAGTTACAAATAGCATCAGTATTGTAAATAAAACGTTCTCTAATGGTAGTACAATTAAAAATGATAGTACCACAAGCCCATCTAAAACAAAAATACCTTGGGACGTTTTGATTTCTGAATATTTATTAATAATCTTAGCTATAACTGACGTCCCACCAAGCGTACTACCTGTAGCAATCACTAAACCTCCGCCAATACCAATAATAGCACCGCCAAAAACAGAATTAATCACAAAATTATCGACACCGAGATTAATATTCTCTGTTAAATGTAAAAACAATGAGAGTGAGGTATTCGCTATAACTGTATAAACTGCTGTCGTTTTACTTAAAAACTTCCACCCTATAAATACAACTAATGTATTTATAATGAGTGATGTCCAAGCTGGCGATAGTCCAAATGAATATAATAACGCTAACGAGATGCCGACCGTCCCTCCATCCCCTAGGTTTGATCCTAATAAGAAACAGTTTACGCCAATTGCATTAATCAGTGTACCAATAATACAGAACATAATATTTTTAAAATGCTTATTAAAAAGCTTTGTCATAACCTCACTCCTTCGACCTAAATAACATTATCTATTAACTAATTTATTATGATTGCGCACCTTAACGTATAAATTACATTAAAAAAGACACCTCTTAAGAGGCGTCGATGGTAGTAGTTATATTAGGTAATTAATTTATAATAATTTTAGCACAACTAATTCCTATATGACTAGATTATGGTTTTATATTTACATTAAAAAATTATGACATTAGACTAAAAATTTCTGGGATACTTTTAAAATAGGCTATTTAAGTTCTATTGATTCGCCACTTCTTATTTTATCTGCCATTTCATTTAACTTTCTTAATCGATGATTCACGCCAGATTTAGAAATATTTCCAGACGACATCATCTCACCTAACTCTTTGAGTGAAACATCTTGATGTTCTATTCTAAGTTTTGCAATTTCACGTAACCTCGTAGGTAAATTATCTAAACCGATTTCTTGATCGATTAGATGTATACTTTCTACATGTTTCATTGCTGCACTCACTGTTTTGTTTAAATTAGCAGTTTCGCAGTTAACTAATCTATTAACAGAGTTTCTCATGTCACGTACAATGCGGACATCTTCAAATTTTAGAAGTGCTTGGAATCCACCAATTAAACTTAAGAAATCCGAAATTTTTTCAGCCTCTTTTAAATAGGCGATACTCCCTTTTCTTCGTTCAAGGTGTTTGGCATTGAGTTCATATTGGTTCATCAACTGAGTTATACCTTCAGAATGGTCTTCATATAATGAAAATATTTCTAAATGATAAGATGACGTTTCTGGGTTATTTACTGAACCGCCTGCGAGAAATGCACCTCGTAGATAACTCCTTCTCATTTCATCATCGTGAATCATATTTTCATCAATTTCATGTGTAAAAACGCCGTTTTTCAAAATGCCTAATTCATCTAATATTTCTCTTGCGCGTACTTTAATACGACAGATATAAATATTATTCTTTTTTAATTTCATTTTCTTTCTCACAAGTAGTTCCACTTCAACATTAAACACTTTTTTGATTAACGAATATATACGTCTTGCTGTAGTAGCATTTTCAGTTTGTACGTTAATAATAAATTGTTGGTTGGAAAGACTGAGCGCACCGTTCATACGAATCAGCGCACTGAGCTCTGCTTTTGCATTTACCTCATCTACTTCAATTCTAGTTAGTTCATTTTTCATTTCAGATGCAAAGCTCATCGTTTAATCAGTCCCTTCTTTAACTAAGTTTTGCGTTTAGTTATTATTTTTCATTTTCTTTATCGCGCGTAAATTCAATTGTCTCAGTTTCTCTCATAGCTATTTCGTAAATCATTTTTGATAAAACTTGCGTATTATGTCGGACATAGTATTCCTCGGAAACTTCTACTAAGTTCGGATGTGTAAACACTTTAATACCTAGCGATTCCATTTGTTTCATATTACATTTTACTGGTTCTGCGCCATCTTCTTTATATTGCTTGAGCACATCTTCATTAAAGTCTTGTGTATTACAAATAGAATAACTGATACACGTTTTGCCCATATGGTCATGAATTGCATTCACATGATCTATAGCCGTATAATCATTGGTCTCACCGGGTTGTGTCATGACATTTGAAACATATAACTTAGGCACTTCTACACCTTGTAGTGCGTCACTGATGCCTTTTACACATAAATTAGAAATTACACTCGTATATAATGAACCAGGACCTAGCACAATTAAATCAGCCTCTTCTATTGCTTCAACCGCTTCTTCCATAGGCTCCACATCCTCTGGTTCTAGAAATACACGTTTTATTTTTTTGTTTTTTTTAGGTATTTTAGATTCTCCATAGACAATTTCTCCATCTTCCATTACAGCATTCAAACGAACGCTCGCATTGGTAGATGGAATAACACGGCCACTAATATTTAAAATCTTACTAAGTTCTTTAACTGCATGTCCGAAATCATTATTAATATTTGTCAAAGCAGCAATAAGCAAGTTGCCCAAAGAATGACCTTCAACTTGATTTTCTTTAAAACGATATTGGAACAATTGTTCTATCGTTGATTCCGTTTCGCTTAATGCCGAAATAACGTTTCGTATATCTCCCGGAGCAGGTATATCCATCTCATTTCTAATTTTACCCGTGCTTCCCCCATCATCTGCTACTGTGACAATGGTAGTAATATCAATCGGATAACCTTTTAGACCACGCGCTAAGACAGATAAACCTGTGCCTCCACCTATAAGTACAAGTTTAATTCTTTCCATTTTTACTTTTCACGCCACTTTCGACATGTGCATCTCTATGATGCACATAAACATTATAGTCAAAGCTCTCTCTGAGCTCTGCTCCGATACGTTTGGCTAGTGCGACAGAACGATGTTGGCCACCAGTACAACCTATTGCAATAACAAGTTGTGATTTACCCTCTTTTTTATAACCAGGCACCATAAATTTCAATAAATCCATTAATTTTTCATAAAATATATTAGTTTCTTTCCATTTCATTACATACTTATAGACTGCTTCATCTTCCCCAGTCAACGGTCTTAACTCATCAACGTAGTGTGGATTAGGTAAGAACCTAACGTCAAACACAAGATCCGCATCTATTTGTATACCATGTTTAAATCCAAAACTCGTCACATTAATATTAAATGTTTGAAAATCACTTTGGTTAAAATAATCACCTACACGTTTGCGTAATTCTTTAGGTTTCATTTGTGAAGTATCGATCGTATAATTTGCTAAACTCTTAATTTCAGTTAATAGTTCGCGTTCTTCTTCAATAGATTCAATCAATGAACGTTGTCCGTTTTCATTTAAAGGATGTGCACGACGTGTTTCTTTATAGCGAGAAATTAGTTTCTCATTGGTAGCTTCTAAGAACATTAAATCAACAATAATATCTGAATTACTTTTAATTTGATCCATTTCTTTAACTAAAGATTTAAATAACTCTTTACCTCTTAAATCAATTGCTATGGCTACTTTTTGTAGTGAAGGATTCCCTTGTACCATCAACTCAACAAATTTCGGCAAAAGAATTGGGGGTAAATTATCTACACAGAAATATCCAATATCTTCTAAACTTTGAATGACTACAGATTTTCCAGCGCCTGACAGACCAGTTACAACCAACAATTCACTTTTCACTATTTCTTTTTCTTCTTGTTGCATCTCTTTACACCATCCATTGGTTATTTTATTCACAAATTCATTCTTAGGTGATAAAAACTTGCGTAATCATTTATTCAATATAAGTCTAACGAATTAATGTTATCATATTATATTTTACATGAAAAACGACTGTGATAGTAGTTATATCTTTCAATATCATCACTCTATTTAAACTATGTATTTCAATCCTATTTCATTATCTTATTTAAAATATAACAGTTACACGTAAATAGCACACATTACCCTACAGTACTACAACCAATTTAATAATGAAAAAGCTAGAATGCATTAACTTACCTATAAAACGTAAGTGTGACATTCTAGCTATGACTGAATCTAATTATGATATTTTGTAATACCTGTTATTAATTATGACTTTTTCATTATTTCTACGCGTGATTTAGGCTTCAATTGTATCTTTTAAGTGTTCAATAAATGCAATTGCACTTTGTGCTGCAATACTACCATCACCTGTTGCAGTTACAATTTGACGTAAACCTTTTTCACGTACGTCACCTGCTGCATAAACGCCAGGTACACTTGTGCTCATGTCTTCATTTGTTAAAATGTAGCCTACTTCATTTGTGATACCTAAGTCTTGGAATGGTGTTGTTAGTGGTTTCATACCAATGTAAACAAATACACCATCACCGTCTAAGGTTTGCTCAGTACCATCTTTCGTTGATTCTAATGTTACTGAACCTACTTTACCATCTTTTTCATTAATTGTTTTTAACGTATGGCTCCAAATAAAATCGATTTTTTCGTTTTTGAATGCGCGATCTTGTAAGATTTTTTGAGCACGTAATTCATCTCTACGGTGAACGATAGTTACACTATCAGCAAATTTAGTAAGGAATGTCCCTTCTTCTACTGCTGAGTCGCCACCACCGATAACGAATAATTTTTTACCTTTGAAGAATGCACCATCACATACAGCACAATAACTTACACCACGGCCACCAAGTTCTTGTTCACCTGGAACGCCAATTTTTTTATATTCTGCTCCAGTTGATATAATCACTGCGTGTGCTGTGATTTCACTATTTCCTAAGTTAATAACCTTGTAATCACCTTTATCTTCAATTGATTTGATATCACCATATTGATATTTTGCGCCGAATTTTTTCGCATGTTCAAACATTTTTGTTGATAAATCTGGACCCGTCACCATTTCAAATCCCGGGAAATTTTCAACTTCTTCTGTGTTTGCCATTTGTCCACCTGGCATACCACGTTCAATCATTACTGTGCTTAAGTTTGCACGTGATGCGTATACCGCAGCAGTCATTCCTGCTGGTCCGGCACCTATAATTGCCACATCAAAATCCACTTGTTCAGCCATTTAAATTGCCTCCTGTTTAATATTTCATTATGCGCAGTATATATGATTTCTTGATTTTTATAAACTTATATGCTCACTAAATAATCTATCGTTTTATTTAAGCGATAAGATGTAATATCGAACCATTCTATAACTTGTTGCTTAGTTATTTTACTATCAGCATTTCGATAATACATATAAACAAAAGCAGCAACATAAGCGTTAACATGAGTTAAGTCTACTTTTTCAGATATAATTGCTTCTGCTTGGTCAATCCATACAATAAATAATTCTTCGTCATTTTTCAATGATTCCACATCATATAATTTCAATAAACCTCTATGAATAAAATCTAATTTATTTAACTTTAAATCTTGGATAATGTACGTAAGATATAGCTTTTCATAATCCTCCATGGATTCTAATACTGCCCATATCTCTTGTGTCAATAACACTTCCCGTCCTTTTAACTGATTCAATAAAAAAATACCATATAACCTGCGATGGCTATCATCATGGAGTAGTAATGGTAATATTTGTTCGTCAAAAAACACTTTACTCTCAGCTATTACCCATGGGGCGTGTCCGACATCTACTTTAGTCATTTCTTGTAGTTTTGACCAAAAGTATTTACTGTCCTCTACATTATTTAAATGGAAACTATTATAGCTTAATGCATTATACATTTGGATGGAAAGAAATTTTCCTTTTCTATATAGTGGATGAAGTATTTTTTGCGAAGCTTCATATTGTTTTAAATAGCATAAAACGATACCTAATTTAAATGATTCATCGTCATTCATTGGCATCACTTTACTTAAAATTTTTAAATAGCGATGGTATTTCTCACTATCATTCGTATTGTAAAGTAGTAAAGTATAATGACATAATGCATGTACATCTGAATTATCTTCGCTAAGCAATCGTTCAAACATCTCTCTAGCAGTATCATATTCATTCATATATAAATAGCACATCGCTAGTAAATTACGTACGACGCGATGTTCTTGAATTTCCTGATTTTGGTCCAAGATAAATTTACGTGCTTCTGGTAATCTTCCTTGAGAAAATAAATATTGAAAAATGAGTTGAATTGCAAATAGCTGACTTTCTGTCTCAATTTTTGCTTCTGAATTGTAAGAAACTTCAAACATGTCTTCAAGTTCTGCTTTGTAAGCTTCATCTTCAGATATCGTCACATAATTTATACCAAATAAGAATGCTTTATTGGCTTCGTTTAATGTGATGTTCAACTGGCTAAGCTGGTAATAACTTTCGGCTACTGCTTCTTGTTTGGCAATACTTTCATAAAATATATGTTCTGCTTTATTATTAAGTCCAATTTTCACAAGACTTTCCGAATATTTTACTTTAATATCAAAATCTTGAGGTGACATATCCAGCACTTTTCTAAAATATTCTGCAGCTTTATGATAATCTTGTTGCAGATATTTTTGGTCTCCCAATTTTTTATAAAATTGGCTATCTAATTTCATTGGTATTACTTTGCCGTTATGCGCCATCTATGATCACCTCCTAATTATTCATTTAACTTCTTATTTGCATGGGATTTCCATATGCTAAAGTAGAATCAGGTACATCCTTAGAAACAATTGTCCCTGCACCCACCTTAGCATTCGATCCAATGCTTACACCTGGTAATATTGTAACATTCGCTCCTATTAAAGTATTGTCACCTATTTGAACAGCACCAGTTCGAAATTCATCGACAAGAAATTCGTGTGTCAAAATTGTAGTGTTATAACCAACCACGCAATTTTTTCCAATAGAAATATACTCTGGGTGTAGTAAATCTGGTACCACTTTGAAGGCGAATGCTGTATTTTCACCAATATCCATATTCAATAAATGAGCATATACCCAACGTTTTAACTTCACATGAGGTAAGTATCTACAAACTTCTATAATTATCGTTTGTTTAAATATTTTTAAAAATTTAACATAACGATACATATGCCATAGTGGGTTTTTCCCTTTAACTTTGACTTGTTTTACCTTTCGCATGATAACATATCACTTCACTTTTTGTTTTGACCAAGTTAACGGGCCTACATCTTTATAACGAGGCGCGTTATATTTTACTCTTCTTATAATCATAATCGTAATACCTACTATAATGAGGATAACAGACATTAACTGTGCTACTCTTATATCACTTGTTAACATCAAACTATCAGTTCGCATACCTTCCACGAAAAATCTTCCTACTGAATACCAAATCAAATAAAGTGAGAAAGTATCACCTATACGTAAATGTTTTCTAAGTAGAATCAATATCACGAAACCTAATATATCCCATATAGACTCGTATAAAAATGTTGGATGATAGTATTTTCCATTAATGTACATATTATTAATAATAAAGTCTGGTATATGTATGTTTTCTAAGAATGTTCTTGAAACAGGGCCACCATGTGCTTCATGATTCATAAAGTTGCCCCATCTTCCAATACCTTGTCCTAAAATCATACTTGGTGCAATGACATCGCCAATTTGAAATGGGCTAATATTCTTTTGTTTACAGATGATAATCCCTGTGACAAACCCACCAATTAAACCACCGTGTATTGCAATCCCACCATGCCAAATCATCGGTATTTCAATCGGATTTTGTATATAATAAGGCCACTGAAAAACAACAAAATATAAGCGTGCCACAACAAATCCAAATATGGCACTCCAAAAAATGATATCAACTAATGTATCCGAATCAAAACCAATACGTTTCACACTTTCTTGAGCAATAAAGTATCCTAAAAGAATACCAACACCGATAATAATGCCATACCAGTGTACAGAAAGCGGTCCAAATTGAAATGCAACCGGGTCAATGTAATTCACTGTTGTCATTTCTTAATTCTCCTCACTATGGTTACCATTTCTTAATATTTCAGCATTTAAGCGATCATTAAATTCTTCTGCAGTATTAATCCCCATAATATTTAGACGGTAGTTCATTGCTGCTACCTCTATAATAACTGCTACGTTACGTCCTGGTCGCACAGGAATCGTTTTTTTCGTGACTTCAGTATCTAAAATACGTAACTTTTCTTCATTTAATCCAACACGATCATATAGTTTATCTTTATGCCAGTTTTCTAAATGAATATTTAGACGTAAACGTTTTTCAGTTAAAATCGAACCTGCACCGAATAACGTCATTACATTAATGATGCCTAAACCTCTAATCTCAAGTAAATGTTCTATTAATTTTGGTGCACGACCAATTAATTCATCTTTACTAATTTCCCTAATTTCAACATTATCATCAGCTACTAACCTATGACCACGTTTGATTAATTCTAAAGCAGTTTCACTTTTACCGATACCAGAATCTCCAGTAATCAGTACACCTACACCATAAACATCGACAAGCACGCCGTGAAGTGATGTCGTACGAGCTAATTCATGTTCTAAAAATGTAGTTAAACGACTCATTAATTGAGTAGTGGGAACTGTGGAAGTAATCAACGGCGTATTAAGTTCTTTTGCTGCAGCTACCAACTCTTCTGGTGGCTCTAAATCTCTCGTCACAATAATGGCTGGGGTATCTGGACGACATAACTTTCTCATACGACCTTTTCGTTCTTCATCTGGCAATAAGTTGTAAAACGATAGCTCCGTCGTACCTAATAACTGAATACGATCAGAAGCGTAATGGGAAAAATAGCCTGCCATTTCCAAACCTGGTCTTGAAATATCTGTATTTTTAATTTGCTTATTTAAACCTGCTTCTCCAGCAATGAGATCAAGTTCAAAGCGTTCTACTAAACTCTTTGTAGTTAACATAGTTCACCTCTATCAATATTTCTCCTACATTTGTAATATGATATTATCATATCAAAAAGAAATGATAATCTATATTAAAAAGTGTAAAAGATCGATAATTTAATTCATACATTCACATCATACATTATATCAATTATATACGATATCATATACAAGTGACCGTTTATATTTTTATTTTATACAATTAACTTCACTCACATCAGAAGAATAACAATCTATTTTCATAATTATAAAAATACTCTCTTCAAAGTGCTCACAAGATAGTGATTACTTTGAAGAGAGTTACATGCAGACAAGTAGTAGGTCTTGT
>Ga0079226_10003202_pt1 | contig 12581 bp, 8 predicted proteins | sample Poulit2014_FD_76345 | JGI IMG/M metagenome (GOLD analysis project Ga0079226, IMG submission 76345) | Agricultural soil microbial communities from Georgia to study Nitrogen management - Poultry litter 2014 | ecosystem: Environmental > Terrestrial > Soil > Agricultural land | place: USA: Georgia... | reverse complement strand
CGGCTTAAAGACACCCAAGGGGTCAGTATATTCATGAGTCACATTCATGAGGAGGAACGGCCGGTACCAATCCTGCCAGCCAGTCCCAGACTAGCTAAATCAAGTCTCACAGTATATTCTGTGTCGAATCCTCGCCGCTTTATTGGCAGGAAAACACCAGCACAACCTCGTGGTTACCTTCCATACTCCCGCTTCGAAGTTCATCACTAACACTGCTTTTTGCCTTCTCATTCAGGGAGAATTCTAAACTAAGACGGTTCATTTCTGGACAGCAAGTAATGTTGGCGGTCCTATGCCAGATTTTTAATAAATTTAGCTGGTACCCCACCAACCAATGTGTTTTGCTCCACATCTTTAGTTACAACTGATCCGGCTGCAACTACAGCACCGTCGCCTATCGTTACCCCGCCTAACACTGTAACGCCGATGCCAATAAACACACCATTGCCGATCCTGATCGGTGGGAACGACCAGGACCCAGCACGCCTAGACGGCCCCGCGATCTCATGTGTATCTGTTACTAAACGGGCAAAAGCCCCAACATTCACATTGTTCCCAATAGTAACATTAGCTCTAATGTAGGCATCCCGGTTGAACGAACACCCCGTACCGATCGTGACTGGGCCGACAATCTCCGCCCCGCGACGAAGCAAGGTTTTTGCGCCGATATAGATATCCCGCCCGTTCGAACCAAATAACTGTGATGTCGGGTGCACACGGGCACGTTCCCCCACATGAACACCCTCCGGCGATACAAAAGTCGATGGTTTCAGTCCGGCTACTTGCTCACGTAGCTCAGCGTTCTGAGTTTCGAGCTTCTCCACCCTTTTCGCTAACTTAGTAATCTGTTTATTTGTAACAAACATCTCATCATACCCTAAATACCAATACATGCGATAACATATGTAAGTGCATACTACCCTGGAACCAATACAAGTATCTATACAAATACTGGCACGCTACAAAAGATAGTTCGGAAAAGTGCCCACATCCGTAAGTAAACGACATGCACCAATTGATGCATTTAGTAATTGACAATGCCTAGAGTAGATCAGCTATCCTACTGCGGAGTATCTTTTGGCATTTAGTTTGCGCTTGCCGCATCCTCAATAATCGCACAAGCTACCTCCTTTTGTCGCTCTCTTCTGTTGCCGGCAGGGCGTGGCCCTATCGTGTTCATGGTGTATTGACTCCAAGCGTGAAGAACTTGACAGGCACGAAGAAGTCTCGTTGCACAGATATAAGCATTACCTCACCACAGCACACGAAAACTGTGGACCTAAGAATGCCGGCATCTAAGATCATGTAATCTCTTCTAGTAAAAACGTACTCTCACCGCGGTAAAACTACTCCGATATCCTAATAAAAGTGGTCTCACCTTATACGCGCCGGAGATACATACTTCTACCCATCCGATGGCTGGCAACTACGTGAAGGTCTTCTTCAACAATATCAAGATCAAAAAAAGCTTCTCCAAACACATCTACAAGACCGTCTTCAAGAACCCTATCCCTAACATATCGCTTGGGTATAAGTTTTGCTTCGAGTGAGCAGAATAGATCCCGTTTGTCACAAAAGTCGTGACGACCAAACCCAAGGGTGGCCATTTCTTGAACCGAGTCTAAGTTTACGGTTGACCCTCCTGAAGAAACCAAGTCTCTGACTTCCCCCACGACCAGCGTACGTGGCCCGCTAACTGCAGCCATCGAGGCGAGGCTGTGTACCTCAAGTACATCACCAGCCTGGACAAACACTAATGATTCACCACTTGCGTATCCGACACTCAAGTTCCTTGCTACTGCTATGCTTGCCTTAACTTCTAAAACCGCCCAAGATGTACCAAAATTCTCGCTCATATGTCGTTCAAGATCGTGAGAGCTACCAGCGTCCTGGCCTAAAAGCATAACCATCACTTCAACTCTCGGCTTAGGGTAGGACTGGGCTTGGAGGCTGGTCAGCGTAGCAAAAAGACAGTCGTCAATCTTGTAGGAGGTGACTACAACAGAAATAGTGGTTAACTCAGAGGACTGACGCATGCTTCCAGCCGAACGCGGCGCCAGAACAGGAAGTGCCACCTCGCTGTGGTGAGTGGTTTTTATTTTAGAGGATGAAAACATCTCCAAAATCGGTAGTGGAATCTTATCTGTGCGATCGACAATCAGGGTCGAAACATGATCAGCAATTAATCGTGAAACAAAGTCAAGCGGATCATCGGTGACATCATTAACATAGCTCCTGAACGATACGAGATTCCCCGGCATATTTTGTGACAAGTCCCACTGGACCTGACCCCCGGTGACCATAGCAGCCCGCAATGCAACGAGAACTGCCCAGTATGGTCCGTCGACCAAAAAGTCTGTGGCCCCACAAAAATTAGCTTGCTCGATAAGTTTGCTAGATGCATCCTCTATATACTTATCTAACGGCAGCGGATCAAGTGGGGCATCACCTATAACCGGTACCAATGGTTCGAAAGCTGAAAAATAGCCAGAGATATAGTCTGCCGACTCATGGGACCCCGCTGGCGGAACTAGCAAAGCAAATCCAGCTGACCCGTACGTGTCATCTCGTGTGTTCCGCCCAATACTTGCTATCGCGACATGAACGAATCTGTCCCCTGCATCAGAGGAAGTCCTGCCTATTTGATTCAACTCATAGTGGGTTGACAGCAATAGGCGCGGGAGCCGAATATGGCCTTGAACCCAGGCAGTAAACTCTAGACCCCTCCGTTTCGAAGTGTGTACTAGCTCATTTCCATTACGTTGGATCTCGTCCCAAGCCCCTAAGAAGTCCCCCTCCAGAGCCTTCTTTTCGGCAACCGTGTATGGGCGCCGCTGGGAATCAACTGCTGTCCGGTTCGGCTCTTCCTCAACCTCATCCGTAACAATCAGTGCATGCCATTCAGCGCGCAGTATTGCTTCATCATAATGTTGCAAACCATCTGCTTTGGCTTCTTGCGATCGGACCCCCCAACCATATTCCGACGAATTCGTTTTGAGGATATAATCTGCTGCGTCTTCGGTGTCTGTGTGTAACCAGTGTTCTCCATAAACATCCGATGCACCCTCACGCTGCCAAACCACAGGAACAGCGCCCGAGATCATCCCCTCCACGGGTGCCAGGTGAAATGATTCCCGAACAGACGGGGAAAGCATCCAACCTATTCCTCGGAGCCAATTACCTACGTCGGGTCCGAAAGGCGCAAATGTAACATGACTAGCTAATGTAGGGTTTTCTCGCAATCGCACCAAAGTCTCGAAATACATGTCCCGATGCGCTGGTTTTTCCCATTCCCATTTATAATTCCAGGGCATTGCTCCTCGGACTTCGAGCATATATCTCGGGTCCTCATAGATAAGACGTTGGAGCAGGTCCAAAGCACGGTCTATTCGTTTGAGCGAGGGCACCCACCCGACAAGCCCAAGCGTATATTTGGCTTGAGGTTCTTTTTCTCGGATTAGGTCATGAGTTAAACCACCGTTATGAATAACCTGAACCATGTTCTCCGGCCACTGCATTTTTTCTAAGACTCTTTGTCTGTATCCTTCAGAAGGTACAACCACACGGTATACGCCATTAATATTCAGGTCATGCACCAGCGGCTTGTAGAGCTCATATCCATGCATGTGGATAATCAAACGAGTGCCTGTCGGAAGATTATTTGAGTACCATACCGCGTGGGGAGTCAGAAACTCGGTAAGTACAACGTCTGCCCATTTAGTCAATGCAGCCGATTGCTTGCGCCCCGCTTTTGAGTGATCAAGCACGAACTCAATATCGCTGGCGGATTCCAATTCCCGAACTATCGAGGAAGCAAACTTGAAGTCCCGACCTGCTAGCACCACCCGAGTAATCGAGTCGGAACTCAATTGATTTGGCTCCAGCTCTTCTCGAATTCCTGTGGATAAATTTGAAGAGCGTGGTAGCGAAGACTGCGGTATCACCCACTCCGCCGGTATTGGGCTGCCCAGGGTAAGAACGTCGACTAGTCGTTTCAGTTCAACCTTCGACAAAGCCAAAGGCGTCACCCCTAAGTCTAATGCCTGCTGTAACCTCCACGATTTATGATGGCAATCCTCTATATCGTCAATAATCGTTACAGTGGGTTGACCATAAGATAGATCAACGAGTTGGTTGTGGAATTCAACTCCAGCAAGAAAACTAGTGTGCCCTAAGTCCCCTGATTTAAATCGTTTTTCTTCTTCTGGAGTGCCTAAAATATCTGTCCGAGGAGGTTGCCTATGCTCACGGTACTCGTCCGAAAGCCTCTCAAAGAATCGATCGATATTATCCGTCAGGCCAGACACCGGTTGGACAAGACGCGATTTAGAACTACAATTGTCAGGCTCAAACCGTTTCGAAGGCCCACTCCCACTCGGCCCGAAAACCCGTGTGCGTTCGCATAGTGAAGGCGCAACCGTTTCTGCATTTGACCGTGACATCTCGGAGTTAAAGAAAACAGTATTGGCCTTCTTGGCAACTACGTCAAGGAAGTCCTTGCTGTCTGGGAAAAATAACGGTGGCTCATCCACCGTGTCGAGTAATATCGGAAGATAGATCAAAGACGACCTAAGTGCAACCGAAAAATCCTTGTTCGCTTTGATCCCTACAACCACTACTGCATCTGAATCAGAGCTAGTTTCTAATACTTCAGGTATCCAAACTTGAGCATCACTACTCAATTTGTGAAATGGAATAGTACTGGACAAATATGCAAAATCCACGTCAGAGTCGTCTTCCAAAATAAAGACCTGTAATTTACAACTGTGCCCTTGCGCAGCATCTACACCTGCCAGAACTTGACGGAGGATCCATTCCGTTGAAAAAGCTGCCTCATTCTGAATCACCAACGAAACTCCGCGCAGGTGACGACGACTTCTTCCTCCAAAAATAGTCATTTATTGTTATCCATCTGATTCAAGGCATACCACAATGCGGTATGTGGGTTATGGGTTTCTTCTGCAGTATTTACAAATCCCGGGAAAATAGCATCCGCGACCGATGCCCAACGTTGGAAATTAGAACCAGGCTTTTGAGGTCTTATCACATATACAGGTACTCCCGCCAACCTAAATGCGTGACAACTTTCGAAAATGATGTCGGCCTTCCAATCTGCCCACCCAGCACCTGCTCCGTTCCAAGGTCCGTTCAAACCTTGGCAGTTGACCACTAAGGCCTGGTGCTCTTCCGGTCTCGCCACTATAGAATCAATACTATTCGGGTGTGTCTCAACACAATTTACCCCCTGGGTGCGGAAGTAAGCGGAATCTCCAATAAATACGGCGGGATAAATAGCTGAGGCTGCTTCTTCGGTGAAGTGAGTCCGCAGCGCTATTCCGCGATCTCGGACAGGGGGTGTACTGGCTCGCCCAAGTTTTCCGAGGAGCTCCTTCGCATCCATTGCAGCTCGGCGAAGTTCACGACTCATATTTACTAGGTCCTACCTCTGTTCGAAAACACACTTACGAAAACTCACAGGCTTCTATCGTTGAAAGCTCTTTGTAAAGAAAGGCCCTTGTTTGGTTAACATCTCCGAGCGGTGTTTTAACTTCAGCAGCACTCATCGAGAGGCAACTATCAGGTTCGCATAAGGCCCAAGTGGGGCTACTCGAACCCTTGTAATCACCGTACTTGGAAGGTAGATAGGGGTTAACCGTATGATTTTTCCCCGATTCAGCATCATTTACTATCAGGTAATCAAATTTTTCTAGCACGGCTAAGAATTCCGTATATGGCAACGAAGGATGCAAGACAATATTTCCTTCTAAACCAGAGTCTCCTAAAGCATCAATTGTTCTTGCAACATAACTGTCATATAAAGCAGGCTTCATATTTACAGGTCGGACGCCACCATCCTTTTCAGGAACGAAAGTCGTAAACACATGCAGCTTGAGTAACTTCTGCAGCCGTCTAGGCAGCATGCGCATCGCCCGTGTCACGTCTCGCAGCCCACGAGAGGTATAAAAGTCACCGAAATAACCGATGTTAAGCTCACCTTTGTTAAGGGTGATTTGTGGTTCTGCTAATTCATAATATTGTGCGGGTAGCGTCGGATGATTAGATACTACGCTCTTTGTTTCCACCCTATGCCGGAGCGCATCATTAGATATATGCTCCAGCATCGTGACACGCTGCAATTCATTAGTGAAGACGATTTTATCCGCAAAAGCATAAGGCAGGAGTTCCGCCATACGGAATATCCCCTGCTCCTCCTCTGGGATAGTCCCGAAGCTGCTTTCCAACTCCTGTAATAGCTGTTCAAAGTCGGGGTCATTTTCGGGTGGATGCTCGGAGCGTGGATCGCCATTTACGTCCAGCGAGAGCGGATCAGAGAATTCTGCAATCCATTCCATCTCAGGCTGACGGAGCTTCTGAAACGCTCCCACATAGTGGGAAGGGACCCACATTGCCCGGGTATAAATAAAATCGTAGTTTGCCCCCGCTTTCTGAAACTGCTCAATATTATCCAGGGCCATTTGGATAAATTTCGCCTGTGGGCGCCAACTACCCCATGCGGGTCCTAACGGTAAAACAGTTTGACGATTTATGTAGGGGCGACTAATCCGGTACGGTGTGGAATCAATATTTTTCTGGCCAAGTGACGAACATGAAATAACGTCAACTTTAGAACCCATTTCTCTAAGCCGTTTCGAGGCCACAGACGCTCCCGTATCTGCAAAGGGAACGAAATTATATAGAATAGCGAGACCTCGTCTATTGAGCGATATGCGCTTCCACGGATAGTCGAGGTCAGCCGCACACGATACCTCATCCGCGAAGGCTCTGTATAAATCAGCGTCGCTATCTATTAGTCTGTTAGCAGCATCAAACAATGAATTCACAATTTGGCTATAGCCGGGCGGGACAGTCGTATATGAGCCCGCAATCCTTCTTGCAATCCAACAGCACGTTTGAGTCACCGAGGTCAGGTCTTCTAATCCACCCAGGCTGTTTAAGGCGTCGTCGTAGTCCCCAAACGATGGGGCTTCGGGAAGGGTACCTCGCGCAAGCGCAGCGTCAATAGTATCTAGCAGGGTTTCCAAACTATTTTCCTGTACTGTCATCTTCTTGCGCAATGACCATACGTATCAGTCTCGATTCCGCCGCTATCTCACGCAGAACCTGGTTTTCCAGTGAGCTTCTCTCTTGCAACATCTGCTTTATTTCGTCGAATTCCTTTCGCCCGATTAGGTCCGATTCTTCAGTTGATGCGGACAAGTAAGTTGCTGAGGTGTCCCCAGTTAGAAGAGCTAGCTGTGCGTTCGTATCTCGCATTGTCTTTTCCAATCTACGAAGAGTCTTTTTGGCGACTCCCAAATGACTAGACACACGACTAAACATCAATGTCAAAAATACGCCAAGCATTGTAGAAAATAGTATCGACACTGCTCCAACGAGCTGTTCAAAGGCGATTAAGCTTACGCTGATTACTAGTCCCAATATCAAAATTACGACCGATATTAGTCCGCCCAACTTAGTTAGTCCGACACGATTCAATATTTGCACAATCAGCCTTAAATGGAAGAGATGGGTTTGAGTATCAGAGTAATGTTAGCACCCAGATTAGACATTTTTTGCTCGCTATCCTCGCGTGTTTCCACAGAATGATAGAGCTATCACAAACCAACATGGACACTTATGTCTTTTCAACTGACCATTAAAGAAAGTAACTCGCTCTAGCGCTCCTCGCACTGTTGGGATTAATAACAGAACATCATAAGTTACGTGTCGAACAGTTGGCTCGATCATATACTCACGAGCCAGACTCTACGAACTGGGTAAGGCTTCCATTACGAACAGCACGCAAAACTTTCTAGCACGGTATGCGAATGAAAATTTGGTTTTCTTTTATTGACAAATTGGTCGCGTGCTGAGACAACGAGCAGAAGGAATTGCTAAGAAGGATTGGCAATTAAGGTTTTTCGGGGCCAAGAAGATTAGAAGCACCACACTTCGGCATCTCGCTAATATTCTCCGTCACAGTAGTAAGCCAGAAGCTCTTTGCCTCTTCGGACTTCCACTCATGATTACCATATATCCGACCCAGTTCGGCGATGGTAGCGATAGCTTGAACACGTTGGTCATCTGGCACATCTGCTAACTTGCGTAGATACCAGCCGGTAAAGAATACCTCCATTCGCGTTTCCCGATAGTCCTCTAGTAGGTCGACCTCAGTAAGCCAGTCGCTGCGGGCACGCTCCAGTGGAAGGTATTTGTCGAAGAACTTGGCATTCACAGTATTTACCACTGAGTTCTCTACTTGTGCATAGTACGTGTGAGCTGCAACTTTGACGATTGCGAATGTGTCCGCGTAGTAAAGCATCTGCTGGAAGAAATAGGAGTCCTGCCCAACAGCGCCTACCGGTTGGGTGATACCAGTGCTTCTTAACCAGGCGGTACGGGCAACCAGAGCTTGGATACTAATAGGCATGAACTGCATGTCGGCAAGGGTTTGTCGTCCACCAGCAGCTACATGCCCTTCCATACCTAAACGGTTTTGGAGAAACTTGGTATAACGCACGGCACTGTTTGAGCCCCGCCATCTGGTCATATCCCCCACCGCAAAGTCCACGCCAGTCTCGACGACTGCGTGCAGCAGCTTCACATATGCGTCGTTGAGTGCTTCATTATCAGGATCTAGATACGTGACATAATCACAAGAGGCAAGCTCTAAGCCCTTATTCCTTGGACGAGACGCGCTTCCGGAACCACCAGGATCAAACCGGTGCACGATGACCCACTGCAGTTCACGTTCAAGTTTATCTATGGCCTGTATTGTAGCGATGTCGGTTGATCCGTCGTCCACGAGAACAATTTCCATTTGGTCGAAGATACTCGAGCGTCGAAGCGACGCGATGCACTTATGGAGTAAGTGTGGGCCATTGTTGTAGATCGGAACGACAACAGAAAGTATCGCAGGTTTCTGGCTGTCCACTTGCTGAGCCGACACCTCAATGGTATCGGCTCGTTGGTTCACTCCGATATCGTCGATCAGGTAACCCTGCTGGGGTTCGATGCCTTCTGGGATCTGCCCGACGAACTCAGCGCCCAGACTTGTGATGTTGGCTGGCTGAATGTAGGAGTGTCGGGACCCTGCTACAGAGCCTTGCGGACCTCGTTGGATCTTTTCCACGGTGCGAGCATCGGTATAGCGGAACGCATTTACCAGATCTTGAACGTGTGTTGGCGCGTATTCATGGTCAGTGTTCAGATGTACGACGACATCAACGCGTTCTGCCAATTCTAATGACGTTGTTTCGCTCGATGCCTCAGCAACTTCAGTAATATTGCCGTAGGTTTGCTGTGCAATGTCTGTCGCTAAACGTTCGTCGTGACCATGCTTGAGGACCCCTACACGTGGCTCGGCTACTTCAGCATCTAAGCCCACTGCCTCTATGATCTTGGCGATGCGCATGATTGCTAGATCGTTAGAGAACACAGCGCGTATGCCATCAGCCTGGATTTCTCGGATCTGTCGTTCCGTGAGGTGGTCCAAGGCAGCCAAGGTGTCGGTGAAACCATTACTGATGTGAACATGCGGATACCGCGAGTTCAACCCCACGTTATAGTTGCTGAGCACAAAGGTACCTTGGGCTTGCAACTCGATCGCACGATTCGCGAACATCGACGAAGAGTTCTGAACTGAATTCAGATTAATACTCACGTCAACAAGCCGCTGGATGTCCAACAAGACTCGGTGGTCTATCGCCGGGGTTAAAGCATGCGCGTACCGATGTGGAAACTGGTACCGGGGATCGTTGAGGTGAGAGTTCCGGTCGAAGACCAACAGATCGTAGTCATGCGATGCAACCACCGCATCTAAAATATCTGCACCCCATCGGCTCCGGTCTTCGTATTTGTGGTTAAACCAGGATCCGGCAAAGGGCACCAGCCGGTTCAGGTGCCCTTGTTGGCTTCCGATTGGTGAATGATTCTTGGGGTTAATACCGAATGGCAAAACGTCGACTGATTTTGCATTGGGGCAATCTTGCTGATATTTCGGAATCATCTCTGCAGCCGAAGTGAAAATATAGTCAGCTTGCTGTGCGAATGGCAGAAAGTGGTTGTAGTTCGGTGGATCTTCCTTCGAATAGAAGACGACCGGAATATCTAAACTGCGGTAGAAGGGCAGGATTTCGTCAAAGAGTTGCGCGCGCTTGTCGCTGCTCTTCGTTGTGACGCCTTTCCAGGAAACTTCATCAATGCCACGCCAGGTCGACACGAGCAACAAGATATCGATGTCAGCATGCTGCTGGTAATTATCGGGATAAATCGGATAGAAATCAGCCAGACCGTCAAAGCTTTTGAACAGAAACAGATCCGAGATAATCCCGATCTTCGTGCTGAACGGTTTGTTGGCTATGCCCGCGCTGGTAGGCGGGAGATTGGCTATTTTTTCTAGCGCAGCTGCACGTAGCTCGTCTCCCATAGGCGCAGTGAACGCATACTGTAGACGATCCGATACTTGCTGGGACTCGACGCTCGTAATCTGACCTAGGGCATCCAGCTGTGAAAGCTCTTGATAGACATTTTTACGCTGTGCGATCATCTGCTGTTGCTTTTGAAGTTCATCAAGGCGCTTCTGCAAGACATCGAATCGACGAGGAGACGATTTTGGAGTCAGGGCCATGAATGCAACACCTTCTGTTGGACTGCGATGCGTCTAGCACTCGCTATTTGCCGATATTTTTGAGACCGTGATAAGCCCAGTGAACGCCGGGCAACTTCCCGATACCTCCCCGGACTTTCTGTTTCAAGGTTCGGTTCTTCACCGGTTTCGCGCCTGCCTTCGGCTGCAGTTCATTTGCTAAGTCGCTACCTTCTACAAGGCGGGCCAGTAAATTTTTTGCGTCGTGGACGCGCGCTGGTCGTTTCCGCTGTAGGTAGACCCACAGCAGATCATTCTCGAGTCGCAGGTCGCGTTCGTTCTCCAGAGCAGACTTGAGCTCCTCTTGTAGACGCTGCTGTGCTTCGATTTCGTCTAACAATCGTTGTTGGAGGACTTCGATGCTGGCGTCATCAAGATTCTGGGTCATGTTAGAGCACTCTACTTGCTATCTCGCCACTGGCCGCGGGTGTCGAGGACGCGTTTCTGGTATGCGACTGGGCCGAGGTCCTGGAAGGCGGCGTGGTCAACGAGCAGCACGATAATATCGGCGCGCTCAATGGCCTCGTTGACTTCAGTCAGTGTCAGGTTGTCGCGGCCTTGGAGGCGTTCTGGAAGCTCGTCAATATGCGGTTCGACACTGAGGATCTTCGATTCGGTGAACTGATCTGACAGTGCCTCAGTGATGTTCAGCGCCGGAGACTCGCGCAGGTCATCAATATTTGGCTTGAATGCCAGACCGAGCGTGGCAATAACCGGGGTGCGCCCGGTCTCCTGCAGCACGTCAAAGGCTGCGGCCTTCACCTGGTTGACAACCCACTGAGGTTTGGCATCATTGATCTCCCGAGCGCTACGAATAATTGTGGCAGTCTCTGGTGCAGCCGCGACAATAAACCAGGGATCAACCGCGATACAGTGGCCTCCAACACCGGGGCCAGGCTGCAGGATATTCACGCGCGGATGACGGTTGGCCAGTTCAATGACTTCCCAAACATCCACGCCGATCTGGTCGCTGATCATCGACAGCTCATTGGCAAATGCAATGTTCACGTCACGGAACGAGTTTTCGACGAGTTTCGACATCTCAGCGGTCCGAGTGTTCGTGGTGACCAGTTCTGCTTCACAAAACGTGCGATACAGCTCAACGGCACGTTCGGCGGCCTCAGGGGTGGATCCACCAATAATGCGATCATTAGTGACCAATTCGCGCATGACTTGGCCTGGCAGTACGCGCTCTGGCGCATGGGCAAACTGCAGGGTGCCCTGCTCGGCCAGATCTGGGCGTTCTTCGTGAATGACCTCGGCCAGACGATCCGTGGCGCCTGGAGGTGAAGTCGATTCCAGAATCACCAATTCGTCACCCGATAGCTGGGCAGCCAGGGTGCGACCGGCGGTTTCAATGTACGAAAGATCCGGGGTTTTATCCGCAAAAAAAGGTGTCGGCACTGCAACAATATACGCATCAGCACTAGGAGTATCGGTAGAGGCGCTGAGTGCCCCGGCCTTGACCGTGCGCTCTACAAAATCCCCAAGTTCAGGTTCAACGAACGGAACATCGCCCGCATTGATCGCATCCACGGCCTGCTGATTCACGTCTACACCGTAGACGCGCAGACCATTATCAGCCAAAATCGCGGCAGTCGGTAGACCGATATAGCCGAGTCCGATCACGGCAACACTAGAGATGTTCGACATTCACTATCCTTTACACGGCACGTTTTGATACCTTCTTGCTTTCAGTACCAATAAGGATTCAAAGTTATCCAGCAATCAATTATAAGTCAAAAGTTCGATTTCTTAGGTTCATTGAACCTAATGGCTGCATGTTCCTTAACCACAATCTAAGATTTCCCGGTACAACCGATCATATTTCTCAGCGTTTGCTTCCCACGTTCGCTCAGTCAACACCCACTGGCGCCCAGCTTGCCCCATCGCTGCGGCTTGGGCCGGATTGTCTAGTAATCCGTTGATCGCG
>Ga0079226_10003201_pt1 | contig 12582 bp, 16 predicted proteins | sample Poulit2014_FD_76345 | JGI IMG/M metagenome (GOLD analysis project Ga0079226, IMG submission 76345) | Agricultural soil microbial communities from Georgia to study Nitrogen management - Poultry litter 2014 | ecosystem: Environmental > Terrestrial > Soil > Agricultural land | place: USA: Georgia... | reverse complement strand
CATTGACTGTAATCCCGCCCCAGGACGAATATGGTTCAAGCGCCTTTACCGGTTCCATCATTGGTGAATACACGTTAATTCTTCCGTTTGAAAGATCGGTTGCATAAACAAAGGCAGAATTAAAACTCAGGTTTTCAACATGCAAATGTTCTCCTGGCCCCCGCCCTTCCCTGGTATAAGGTCCTGTCATAGAACCATTTTCCTCAAGGATATAGGTTGGATTTGTATTGGAATCGTATATATAAAATTGGTTTTCTGTGTATATGATACTTCTCAGGAAACCTAAAACCGGTTCAGTATCACTGTTATTATTCGTATACGTACTATAGAGAATATCATTTTTTTTGATTTGGATGGTCTGTTGCTCAAACTCATCAATAACAATCGTCTGACTGTCAGCAGTTCGAACCATTTCATTCAAAACATCGGATGGAGTCGTTGGAACCGTTGGATCAGATGCTTTATGAGAACACATAAAGCCGAATAGAGAAATAATAATAATATAGAATAATCTTGTAATTCTCATCATAGTGAATTGCATCCAAAAATAATCATAACTTATTAATGAGCCTGATTTTATCAGGCTCATTAATAAGTTATACATATTGCAAATTATGGGCATGAACCTCCGCAAACTGATCCACCATATGCGCCAGATCCAGTCCATGTTCCATCACAAGTATGTAATACCCATCCTGATCGGCCTTGATGAAGAGTTGCGTTACAACCATTGTGATTGCAACTACAGGTATCAGGACCACAACCCGAACCAGCCATAATGGCCTTCATTTCATTACGATCCAGTACGTCATCCTCTTTTACGTTCATTATGTTAAGTGTTTTCATGATCTTCTCCATTTAATTATAATATTACGACTTGTTTTTATTCGCTTTAGAAGGGACAAGCCTTATGTAACCCTTCTTTCGTTTACGGCTATCACCGTAATAGCCGGTACCAATATTAATTTTTATTTGTTATATAGCAGGACATAGTGACACTATCTTTGACTGTTAAGCAGGCTATAAAGGCCCGCTCCCTGCAGGGAGCGCTTAACAGTCGATTTCATAGCACCAGTTCTTTGACATTGTGATAAAATAGCTACCAGTCGACCGGCATGATATACTCAATCGTCTGGATCACCTTGTTATCTTGCTGCATGAAAATACAGTGGTTTTCTACCCTTATTTGGGCAACGACATAAGAGTATTTTAAGCGTTTGCCGACAGGGAACGACTCCGTTGGCAAATGTAGTTTGCAGTCGCTGCGAATAAAGCGTACAAAGTAGATGTTTCCTTCCGCCAGCGGAATGCGCTGGTCCAAGTCGAACTTTCCATTATAACAGATCTTGGCAAATCGTCCGCCGGCCTTCTGGTTCGCTGTTTTATGGGCCAAGCGGCTGTAGCGATGATTCGCATTGTGGAATGCGATAAAATCCTGTGAGGCTTCTGATCCAGAATACACTAACTGTTTCATCAAACGGAATAAACAGGCTGAGTACAAACAACTGAAAAATGAAGTAGGTTGTCACCAAATTCGAAAGGGTTACTTTTCCAAATAAATGAACTACCTCAGATTGTAACACAGCATCGCAATTGGTCTTTTTGCCTTGCTTGCAAAAAGGTTTCACCGGGTCATAAGTAATACCTAAGTCCTTTGCTATAAGCAGGCATCCCAACGTTGCCATAACAATGGATGTATCCTTAAAAAAAATTTCAACCGACCGCTGTTCATTATTTTCTTCTTCTACCATAGTATCAGTAGACCCCACCTGTGGTACCGCTCCATGGGTATAAGTATCACTCTTCTCAATTATGGAAAGCTCCTTCCGGTTCTTCATAAACATTAGTTCTCCTCGGGATCCAATCGAATTAATTTTGTACAATACGTTGGAGAAACAGGGATATCAATTTCTTTTAGATATTCAACATTGCGATTCTCCATAATCCAGTCAGGTGGTTGTAAACATTTTTCTTGTCATCCCGCTTCAAAATAAGATTGAATCTTGTTTTCTTTTTACGTTAGCAACTAAACCACTCATCCGCTTGACGAATCACCTTAACATTTCACTTAACATTTTTTTTAAAAATTAATGAGGCTGAAAAGTCATCTATTTTCTCCATGAATTTATCTCTTCCATTAATTCATTTTCGGACATCGAAGCAAGCCGATATAATTCTGAAATCTTAATATTGCTTTGTTCCTCGGAATGGAATGTACTATTCTCACCCCGTTCATGGGTCAGATGAAAAAGAGGCCCAGCAATGCGTTCTACCGCATAATCCAAAATTTCCCACCGGTTAAGTCGATCTCCATCCTCTCTCCCCCAGCCATAAAAATATTCATTTTCCATACCAGACGTGATATAGGCTTCTCTTTCCGCCAAGAAACCGCCGCCGACCGGGGTGGGTGAATAAAGTTCCTTCATTTTACCGGTATGCTCTTTCAACAGATTAAGATCTCGGCTCTTAATATACAATTCTCTTAGAATTGTGTTCGTATCCAGAAATTTTTCTTTATAGGGATATACGAAGTCTGCTTCTTCATTTCTTAGCAGATTTACCGACTGAATAAGTTGATCAGGGGAGACGATCACATCGGTATCCCAAATAGCTAAATAGGGAGTCTCAGATTTTTCAACCAATTGATTAATATATTTTGTGCGGTGGAAAATGGGATCATTATCTTCTACAAATGTAATATTAACCCCTGAAGATAGCAGCCTTTCCAATACCTTATTATTATAGTCAGTGGCTTCCAGTAGATGAATAGAAGTCTCAAAATGAGTCAACAAAAAATCAGTTACCAGCATGATATTTTCAAGGCGTACAATAGAATCTACTCTCACTGGAATAAGAAAGGTTACATCATCTATATTTATTTTATTACCCATCGCCAAGCACTTATTTTATAATCTATTTAGGATGCTGAATAAAACTGAAATAGCCAAATATATTGCTGGAAAACTATACACTCTGCATTCCCACTGGCTGTCCTTTTGATAATTCCAGCAGCTCCATACCAATCCCAGCAAGTCCTGAAAGCAATCCTGAATTTATTCTTTTTGGTTTTCTCTGTTCTATAACCTGCCAATATTCAGAAGTGGTGATTCTTTTAATCAGGTCATCACTTTTGAACTGAAGCTTCTCATCATTAGTTAACAAAAAAAGCTGACGGCTGATAAAAGAAATTCCGGCCACTCCATTTACCAAATCTATGTCTTTATTTTTTAAATCGTCCTGTAAAATATCGGATAAACGAATACGCTCCCTTAATAACCCGGTGTGTCTATCCCAATTGGCTATCTGAATTTGTTGCAGAATACTTTGCAAACTGAGCAAAAGATATAATCTGTTGCTTGGGGAACGGGGATAAAGAGAGAGCAATATCGGTGACAAATGCTCCAGTATTCGATCAATTTTGGAATTATAGAAATTCATGGCCCTGATCTTTGCAAGCAGTATGAGAGAAAGAGGAAGATCCCAGGTCAAATCAAAGAGCAATGGCTCCTGTAACCTGAGTTTTCGCTCTTCTGCAAGCCTTCCCAAGCGGTTGACAAGGCGAATTAACAGACGTTTATAAATAAAAATATTCGAGTCTTCTGCATCGATATTTTTGCCTTTCAGCCGGGAAAGTAAAGAAATAAGAAAACCTACTACTCCCTTTGATATTCCAAAAGGAAGTTTTTCAACAGTACGCAGATGCCGAAATATTTTATCATCAACTTCTGATAAAACAGCATCTGTATCGGCCTCTACAAAATTATGTTGCACCAGGTACTCAATTCCCCAGGCGATACCGGCCAAGCCGTTTTCAAAATTCACCGGTAGCTGTTTATTACTAACTTCCTCATATACCTCATCAATTAATTGTTCGGCAAGCTCTTGAAATTCATTCTCACCAGTTTCTCTGGCAAGATGAAAAAAGTAAATGCATATTCCCATCTTACCTTTAAGTAAGCCGACATTGCTTATTGACTGAGTATTCCGCTTCAACTGCTGGGCAATTAATTCATTTGTTTTTAAGGCTGCAAGCATATGATCAGTAATATTTGTGAGCATGATATTTTGTTACATTACCTGAGGTGGTGTTTATATTCATTAAGAGAATAAAATACCCCGAGACAAAGCTTGGAGGTATTAAACATATTAGCTCTGCAAACTCTTCCTATTATTTCCTCCCAGAAGGTCGAAGTACTTATCCATCTACTTGTTCAACTCGGCATTTTTATACAACCCGATATTGTTTTATGCTATATAATTATAATAAGTTAGAGAGGATATCGCTTAACAAATCACCTTAACATTTTTATGACAATTGACGAAACTCCGATGGCGTGATTCCTCTCCTACGTTTAAATGTCCGAGTAAAAGCCGAATGGCTGCTAAAACCGACAGCAAGAGCCACATGCAATATGGGGTAATCTTCGGGTGCCGACTGTAACAGCCTGCAACCTGCAGCTATGCGATGCTTTATAATATACTCCTGAGGTGAGGGGCCTACATAGTATTTAAAAAAGGCGGAGAAATTATGTCCGTTAATCCGGCACTGCTTTCTCATCCAACGTACCGTCAACCGCGGCTCAAGCAGATGCGTATGAATACAGCGAACAGCCCGTGGCACCGGGGGCGGCCAGCCAGAGTCTATTTCAGGCAGTTCTTTTCTATACGTTTCCAACGTCTTCTTTGTATGATAATAATCCCTCATCATATGCCACCTCGCCTACACCTGGTAGGCTTTTCTATTACAAACTGAAATAAGTGAGTGAGTGAGTGAATGAATACATATCCCTTTTCCTTTGGCTTTATTGTTGAAAGGATCCCTAAACAAGCCTGAAGCCAATTACTATTTTACAAACTATTTTTATTTTTTAAAAATTTATAACCCAATAAGCCGCCATATCTTCACAAATACATACAGACTAAATCCATTCTATTCGTGTGTCTAGGAAACGGGCCCCTTAATTGGATTATCTAAATCTCCTGCCAGTTAAACTTCAACAGCCAAATATTGCTTATCTCACCGTTACGTTCCCGGATATAAACATTGCCTTCTTTATCTATCCCCTCAGCGTGCCACCCGATGGTATTGCCAATTTCATTGGCTATTGGTATTGTTTCAAAGGGCACATAGCCCAGCGGCTGCATCTTTTTGTTAAATATTTCTACACCAAATATCCGTTCCTCTTTACCATCATTAAATTCACATTGGGTAAAATGATAAATTTTGTCTTTATATTTTACTAATCCACGTGATTGATTATGAACTACGTATTCAAGCGGATTGTTATATTTGACTGAACTCAGAGTCATATCAGGATGACGGCCCGAGCTATTTTTTAATTGTGAATAAGGATTGCGCTCTATATATCCTTTATACGTATTTGTATGTTGCCACCGCTCATTTTCTTTTTCAAATTGGTATAGTTCTCCGTCGTAAAAAAACAGAACATAGATAAATTTATTCATTTCAGTTATCAAGACATCGCCAAGATTTAATCCCAAAAGATCATTCACTCCCTCGAGCTCAGGAATAAGCCGGGTAAGCTGTAGAAATGCATCTCCTTCCGTTGAAAAGTCACTTGCATGCTCCCGGGCATAATTGATATTTAAACGAGATTCAGGACCTATATAACCAGTATAAATACCCAGGTGATGATCTTCTCCCACTGGTTTCAAAACAAGGGGCGCTGCCACTTTCAGCGAATACGTTGTTTCCGGATTGCCCTCTGTGGAAAATACGTTTAGCCGCTGCAGCTTTTGATCAAAAACATAAAGGGAATCACGGTAGACAAAAAATCCGCTGTTGCTGATAAACTCGCCCGGACCACGTCCTCTGTTCCCAATAATCTGCAAGGGATTGCCATCTTCATCAAATACCTTAATATTCATTTGGCCCTTGTCAAACACATACACATTGCCCTCCGAGTCGGTTTGGAGCGCGCTGGGTGTGTATATCATCATACTATCTGCCAGGTTCTCACATAAAAACCGCTGTCTCGTGATTTCGAGATTAGAAGGAGGACCTGGAAATGAGGATTTTCCCCTTTGGGAATAACATCCACAGAATAGCATTATCATTAAGGAAAAAGTTAAAAACCGCATAGAAGTTTATCCATAATATCGTAATGTATCTTTGCCAGAATTAAATATATTATTTACATAGTAGAAAAATATCACCGATACTGCAAATTCTTAACCTTAAAATATATAAACTATTACAGGTAGAGAAAGTCGGGATCTAATTTTTCAATTCTGTATTTCATTTTTAAGGAAGGCACTCATCCAATAAAATCCGGGCAATCATTGAGGCTGAAGGAGCTGATTTTTGAAGGATACAAGAACATCAATGACCTGCTGACGGGAGACGGTAGGGAAATCTTCTAAAAATTCCTGGATTGAGTAATCAATTTCCAAGTATTCAAAAAAGGTTTTGACAGGTACACGGGTCCCTTTGAAGACAGGAGTGCCACCCAAGATATCTTTCCGTTGTTCTATGAGTTTTTCAGAGGGATTCATGTATAACTAAGTTGTTTCTTACAGTCTCTGTGAGTAAAATAAAGAACGTCCATGCCTGCTGTACTTTTCTCTCTTAATCCAATATACATTCGCTAAGAATAAACTCCGTGTTCCAAGCGACCTAATTCTTTTGGACACCGAGCGTTATAATTCGCATATTGTGGGAAACCCCACATGGATTTTTCACTCTAAGGCAAAACATGCACCATCATGGCACCTGCAACAAAAAAAAGAGAATACAAGGCAAAAATCGACTCCAAGAAGCGATTAACCTGGTACTTAGCATTTGGATCCTGAGCTTGCCATCCCGACTTTATAGGTTCTGGATTGAAAAGATGCTTTTCCCCGCTTATGATAAGTCATAACCATAAATCCACCTGATAAATCCTGATGCTATGCCCTTTTTCCGGATCCTTGTACAGGGTATAGATCCGGTTGTCCCTGAAATATCTGATGTCATCAAATTCGGACAAATAACATTTGATGAGGGACAGTTTTCGGTTAGAAAAGAAAATCCGGAAAATCCCCCCGAAGCTCCCTAAAATGCCGGACCTCATGAATCTTGATATGATCTCCAGCAAGGATGTATATGATCCGATAGTTGTCATAGTGTATCTCCCGAAGAACATCGAGATACAGTGGTTCCATTTTATGGCCCATACGAGGGTTTGTTGGTAGCATTTCCCCCACAAAAAGAAAAATATCTGCCACAATACGTTTTCCATACGCTGGATTAGTTCTCTCATAAAAGTTCTCAATGTGGTCTAACCGATCCAGTGCATGCTGGCTCCATATAATCCTCATTCAGATTCGGCGTCTTTCTGCTTTAGGCGTTCGGCCATAAGTTGCTTGGCTTGCTCATGTGGAATGGCTGGCCGCGTGTCGTACAATGATTTCTTTAGGTGGTACAATGTATCCACTGTATCCAGCATTTCGGCCATGCTCACATCATTAGGCATGCGGTCAAGGGCTTCCAGAACAGTTTGCTTGTTGATGATAGGATTTCCATCGGAATCCTGCTTATGGTGGGCTGGTGCTTGTTGAATCTCTAAACGTTGTAATACGGCAATAACTTCAGAAAGAGTAACTTCACCGGGCATATTGCTGATATAATCACAAATACCCTGCTTATCAAATCGCTTTGTTATTTTCATAATTGGTATTGTGTTTCTATTGGGTTGTTAAGTAATATAGCCTGTCGGGGCGTTGAGTGCAAGCGCCCTGCCGGGTACCTACTGCCCTTCCCGGGGTTCGGCTCCTTAGCATTAGGCTTTTTCGATCATGAGCAAACATTTTACTATGAGCACGAACAGCGATAGGGGTGGACTAAGGAACAAGTATTTCTGTGCTCCCTCACCGTATCTATAAATGCTGTTTCAATATTTGGCGGGCCTCCCTGGATTCATTTCTGATCTACTTAACGAACTTCCAAAGTTTAATAAACTCATAATGTTCTCCATTTAAATTAGTAATGTATTTAACTCTGGTTTTGTCCCTACTGGATATTGATATTGCACGAATTGAGAATAAGGTCAACTCCTTAATCTTTTATCAAACCTGAAAACTCGTTCATCTACAATAGTTACTTTATCAAAATCTTCATGATTGGGATTAATCAGAATATTACATTCTGTAGCCACAATGCTCCCTCACCAGTTAATTGCCTGCTGTACTTTTCTCTCTTAATCCAATATACATTCGCTACGAATAAACTCCGTGTTCCAAGCGACCTAATTCTTTTAGTACCCAATCTGCTCCAAATGGCGTATCAAGCAATGTAATTGGCTGTTGCCTATCTAAACTTGAAAAGCCAAAACTTTATTATCTGCTATGCGGGTCATTGACTAAGAAGCAGAGAGCGTCAGGATCTAATTCCTCAATTTAAATACTTAGCCGGTACAATTCTGGAATAACTTCAAATAACAAAATATTTAATCCAAGCGCTGCCAAAGGCATTCTAAAAAAAGCTATAGATGAAACAATTTTTGGGCACCGAGCGTTATAATTCGCATATTATGGGAAATCCCACATGGATTTTTCACTCTAAGGCAAAACATGCACCATTATGGCACCTGCAACAAAAAAAAGAGAATACGAGGCAAAAATCGACTCCAAGAAGCGATTAACCATACGAGGAGCTCGGACTCAGCATTATCATGTTACTGAATACGAAGACGGTACCGTCCAGTTGAGTCCCCGAGAGTTAATTCATCCTGATGAAATTTCTAAACGAACCCTGCAAATGATGGACTGGGCCATGGACCACTTAAGGAAGGGGGACATTTCCGAACCGGTTGATTTAGAAGAGCTCCAGAAATTGCTCGAGAAGTAAATACTTATCTATGTTTGACATACTCATGGGGATCCCGGAAATGAAAGCGTTGTGGTAAGACTTAATGGCGCGCAAGAAAGAAGGATCATTAAGCGGGGACGAAGAAGAATTATTTAAAAAACTTGGTAAAGCCATCCGGTTTCTGGCCGGGAATCCTCGGCACCGGGGGTTACAGACTCACGAAATTGATGATTTAACCCGGCGATATGGGCACAAAGTATTTCAGTCGTATGTTGGTCAGGGCAAACATGCCTGGCGTATGTTCTGGGTATATGGACCGAGTCGGAAGCAGATAACCGTTATTGGGCTTGAGCCCCATCCTGAAGATGCAAAAAGTGGTGCATATAACAGGGTAACGCTATCAGATTTACACAAAAGATGATATTATTTATTAGTGATTCAAAGACAGAAATCTATGCCGGTGATAAATTCATATCGACCAAAATTTTCATGATGTAACAAGTGGCAATTCAAGTTCATCTGCTCGCCAGGCAGCATACCGCAGTGCTTGAGTTATGTCTTCTCTTTCCAGATAGGGATATAGCTCCAAAATATGATCTATAGAGTGACCTGAAGCCACCAACCCTACAATGGCACCTACAGTCACTCGCATACCTCGAATACAGGGGCGCCCTCCCATAATATTTTGGTCAAATGTAATTCTATTAATTTTCTTCATTTTTATAAAACCATTAAGAGTTAAAAAAAATATGAAAAAGCTAAAACAGAATGCCAAATTATCCAGAATAAAGCAACTCGTCCAAATTGTTAGTCGATTTAACTTAAATAATCCGTTTTAGCGAGTGGATTGAATAGGTATCAGATTTAAAGAAATGCTTTTCCCCGCTTATGATAAGTCATATTTATAAATCCACCTGATAAACCCTGATGCTATGCCCCTCTTCCGGATCCTTGTACAGGGTAAAGATCCGGTTATTCCTGAAATATCTGATGTCGTCAAATTCGGACAAATAAAATTTACCGATAGGTTCCCCTTCCATGGTAAGCGCCACCATTTGTTTTCCATCGGGGCTGTTGTCTGTATGCAGCAGCATATAATCATGAGAAATCCAAATATTCAGAAATGGAGGTTTAAATTCAGGCACATGCTCTTTCAGTCTCTGGCTGGCTTCCCTGGATTCATTTCTGAAATGATAATCCAAGTCCCTTCTTTGTACCTGCCTGGCTTCTACATGCAAAGGAATTTGCCGGACAAGTTCATGATTTCGGTTATAGATAAACAAAGCAGTGCTATCAGGACGTGCTATCAGATAATAGCCATTGCCCATCACCCTAAAGCGATCCTGGTAGCGGTAGGGCGGTATACCGACCGGAGTTAACCCGCCAAAGGTGATATTTGTGGAATATTTTGTTGGATCTGCATATATATAATTGGGTCTTTTCAGCATGTGCAGAGAATCCCGGACAATATGTTGAAAACCATCCAGTATAACTATGGAATCCATTTTGTATTCCGGGAGATCTGTTTCAACCTCTATTTTCTTTCTGACAGCATAATAGTAATCCATTCCGTGATGTGAACCGACAATGGTTACCGGATGAAAAAAATCTCCGGGATCTGTTTTAGTGGACCTTTTATGAGTGTATATCCCACCGGTTTCCGGTCCAAAAAAATCAACCTGTGTTGATGAGCTGTGCTGAACGATAAGCGTATCGTTTCCCCCACCCGCAAGAGTAAACATAACAGGCAGCTCACCGGGACCTCGTCCTTCCCGGGCGATCGTGCCCATGTGGATGCCTTCTGCATTAAACTGCTCAATTGTCTTTTTCTGCAGGTCTGAAACCAGCAAGGTACCATCCGACATGAGGATCAGATCCTGCAGCCGCCCGTGCAGATAATCTTGCTGTTCCCCGATTTCCTTATCAACATGCGCTTTTATTGCCGGCAGCTCTTCATACTTTACAGGCTTCCCCTCCTGTGCCAACAGAGTGGAACTGTTTACCATCACCATGAGAAAGACTGCGATTGCTATGTGAATAACTGATTTATTCATGTGTAAACACATGAATATTGTTTTTGTCAGTATCCCCGATAAAAACTCTGTCAGACTTATCAACGCCAATACTTCCCAACCTTCCGAGTAGAACCTCATCCGTACTTCCAAAACGACCATCCTGAAAGTAAAAAAATTTGGGACGACTCGGGCGGCTGTAACTTGAGTCAATGTTGCTGGTCGATGCTTCCATGCATCGTTTCTATGATTCTAAATCAGCATCGGTTTCGCTCCAAACCCGTTGTACAGGATATAGGTCAAATTTCTGGTCGCGGCCAACAATGTGTGGGTATCGAGTAATAATTTCATTGGGGGGAAACATAATCGTCAAACATATCCAGTGGCTCATCGAAATCATCGTCCATCCATACCTCGCCTTTGGCGCTTCCAAAGCGGGGTCGCAGTGCGGGTTCGCCCCCCTGTTCTTCTTCCTGCAAGAGCACTACGCGAACACGGGCAGTGAATTGATTCTTATATTTCTCGGGAATTTGAATGGTTCCGTCTTTTGGGGTGGTCTTAAATTCAATGGCTTCCATAAAGCGGCCTCGTTGGTGGATTGATTACTGGAAAATACTAAAAATTTTATCATTTTTTACCATACCTACCCATTAAAAAATAGGGCAAACCAAATTTATTTCTTCATATTCGCCTAATTTGCCGTTCTGGACGACTTCAATGGGCCTATTCCGAGACCATTCAAATTTGGTAAGAAGAAGCCACTGTTTCATGTGATATACGGGTGAATGTGATTGGTTAACCTTTTTATTCTCGAAAATGTTAAAGGCGTTTATCTTTATACACCAGCAAACTTTTCCCCATCATATCATATACAACAAGTTCATGATCTTCGACTACTGCCAATTGAAAACCATACATCAGTTTATCCGGATCAGAACGAAATAATTTAAAGGTCTGATCAAGGGTTCTCAGATCTTCCAACGGCGATCATTTTGTCATTATGAATAAACAAAAAGCGCGAATTCCTGAGGTAGCGCCTGCTATCTTTGCTGACCGTATTGCGTCCAAATGCTGTTATCTTTTGACCAACTGTAGAAAACTTGGTAATAGGACTCTTTCGATTCGGTGTTGATAGGAAGATGTGGCTGCGATTATTTACGACCATATCGAAACCCGAAGCCTCAGGTACACTTACTTCCCGAACAAAATTATTGTTATGGTCATATACCAGTATTTTTGCCTGGCTGTCGTCATATAAATACAAGCTGTCATTTACAATACTCATATCTCTAACTACGGTAAATTCACCCGGTCCTTTCCCAAATTTATTTATACGCCCAAGCAAATCCAGATTAGAGCCAAGCTGGTAAAATCAACGTTTCCTTTCTTCATCATGTTCTCCGTTTATACTAATCGCTTGGATTGTCAGAGCATTTAGCCGGACCAGTTACAATTCAACCCAGATTTTTCTTATGGCTGCCTATTTTCTTGATAATTCAATATCATACCGTACGATCTGCTCCAGCCCCGCCTCTTCATCGGTTTCGAGGGTATACAGATAGCTGTTTTTGACTTTTTCAATTTGTTTACTTCTCGGCCAGTTGAATCGTGCCAGCAGTTCCCCCTCTTCATTCATCACCCACCAATTATGTATCTCAAGGTCATCCACAATTGTGGCGATCCAGATCCGATCCTCATCGTCAATAAACATCCGGTTTAATGCAGGCCAGGTTTCCGGAAGTTGCATACTCCGAACTGCTT
>Ga0079226_10003199_pt1 | contig 12584 bp, 13 predicted proteins | sample Poulit2014_FD_76345 | JGI IMG/M metagenome (GOLD analysis project Ga0079226, IMG submission 76345) | Agricultural soil microbial communities from Georgia to study Nitrogen management - Poultry litter 2014 | ecosystem: Environmental > Terrestrial > Soil > Agricultural land | place: USA: Georgia... | reverse complement strand
ATATCCTCTTCCGCTTTTCCGATAATTTCACCATATTTTATAATTTCCTGACCTTTTAAAATTTTCTTTACAGCGATTTTATGATAAATATCAATCGACTCGATTGCCTGAATTCTTTGATTATTTTGCTGATTATCAATGATCTGAACGGAATCGTTTTTTTCGGTTGCTTGTAAGACAACGGCAACGTTATCCTTTTGATTCATCAGTAGTGCCTTATTTTGCATTTTTCTTTCCTCCTAAACAAAAAGAAACCGGGACAATTTTCAACAACATTTCGCTAAGAAATATCATGAGGTGAAGAATGTCCCGGTCTATCTGATTTAATTGAATTCAATTATTGTTCTTCATACCACGAATAATGGAAAATTCCTTCTCTATCCACACGTTCATAAGTATGAGCACCAAAATAGTCTCTTTGCGCTTGAACTATATTTGCTGGTAAGCGTTCAGCGCGATAAGAATCAAAATAGGCAATGGCTGAGGAGAAAGTTGGCACAGGTACACCTGCTTGAACAGCTATTGCTACTACATCACGTACCGCTTGTTGATATTTAGCTGTGATATCTTTAAAGTAATCGTCTAACAATAAGTTTTCGATATCAGGTTCACGATCGTAAGCATCAGTAATTTTTTGTAAAAATTGAGCACGGATGATACAGCCGGCTCGCCAAATTTTGGCAATTTCACCGAATGGCAGATTCCATTCGTTGTCTTTAGAAGCTTTGCGTAATTGAGCAAATCCTTGGGCATAGCTCATGATTTTACTGAAATAAAGAGCCTGACGGATTTTTTCAATAAATTCTTTTTTGTCGCCTTTGAATTCATAAGGAGCTGGTTTTGGCAAAACTTTGCTTGCTTGAACTCGTTCGTCTTTATAAGCTGAAATATAACGAGCAAAAACTGACTCAGTGATTAATGGAAGAGGAACACCTAAATCTAATGAACTTTGGCTAGTCCATTTACCGGTTCCTTTATTACCGGCAGCATCTAAGATGACATCAACGATTGGTTTTCCCGTACCTAAATCATCTTTACGGGTCAGCAGATCTGCTGTAATATCGATCAGGAAACTATCCAGTTCGCCATGATTCCAGTCGTCAAAAATTTCAGCCATTTCATCCACTGATAATCCTAACACATTACGCATAATATCGTAGGATTCAGCAATCAACTGCATATCACCATATTCGATTCCATTATGCACCATTTTAGTATAATGACCGGCTCCATTGGGGCCAATATAAGTAACACAAGGACTGCCATCTTCTGCTTTAGCGGAGATCTGTTCCAAGATAGGTGCCACTAGCTCGTAGGCTTCTTTTTGGCCCCCGGGCATGATTGAAGGTCCTTTTAAAGCCCCTTCTTCACCCCCAGAAACACCCGTTCCAATAAAATTAATACCAGAATCAGCTAATTCATTATTACGACGAATTGTATCTTTGAAGAAAGTGTTTCCGCCATCAATCAAAATATCGCCTTTATCTAAATGAGGTAATAAAGATTGAATGGTTGCATCTGTCCCTTTACCTGCCTTGACCATCAATAAGATCCGGCGTGGTTTTTCAATCGATTCAACAAACTCTTCGATACTATAAGTAGGAGTAAAGTTTTTATCTGAATGATCTTTAACAACTTGTTCGGTTTTTGCACCTGTCCGATTGTATAAAGATACTGAATAACCACGACTTTCAATATTTAATGCTAAATTTTTTCCCATGACTGCCATACCGACAACACCAATTTGTGTCTTTGCCATTTGTTTTCCTCCTCAAAAGAGTATAAATTTTTATTTCATAGAAGCAAAAGCTTCATTTTGATATAACCATTCTTCTACATTTTTCAAACTCTCTACTTTACTCAACATATGAACAAAGTTTGCTGGAATTTCAATTTTCCCCGGCAGACTTCTATCTGGTACCATGATGAATGGAATCTCCGCTGCATTAGCTGCACTGGCACCCGTCACAGAATCTTCGAGGACTAATAAGTCGTCTTTAGAAAACTTCAACTGTTTTTGCGCTTCCAAATAAATATCAGGAGAGGGTTTCATATGGGTCACTTGATCTCCCGTAATGACGATATCAAACAAAGGGCTTAAATCGAAATGATTAAAAATATCCGCCACTCTTTGCTGATGTGAAGTTGTCGCAACAACTGTTTTTACTTGATTATTTTTTAAAGTGTGAACCAGTGCCCGAAAATAATGTTTTAAAGTAATCTGGTTACTATCTAATTGAGTATAAAAGTGTTTTTCACGTAATTTACGAATTTCTAATACTTTTTCTTTATCACCAATAAAATCGACCAGTTCTTGTGTATTAGCATCGGGACTTCTACCTGCCATACGGTTAACTATCCCTTCTGGCAAAGTAATATTCAGCGCCTTGGCTCCGATAAACCAGCCCTCACGATAGACTCTTTCTGAATCTAAAAATAAGCCATCCATATCAAAAATTACTGCTTTTAAATTTTTTGTCATTAAATTATAATACCTCCAGGTAACGTAAGAATCAACCATCCTTATCATACCAAAAAAGATTATCTAATTACAGAAACATCCACTTTTTTGAGAACTTTCACGTACAGATAATCTTTTTTATTGAAGTATTTTAGAAGTCCTCTTCGTCATCATCGTCATCATCTGATGAAGCTGCTGCATTCCAAGTTTGAATTCCTTGTTTTGCTTGATCAACCACAGCCGTAACAACTTCATCTATGCTTGAACCGATCATTTGATGATTGATGGCTTCTAATACCATTGGGAAATTAACTCCTGAAATCAGATGAACTTTAGCTTGTAGTTCCGGAGCTAACTTACTAACTGCCAAGACTGTCTGATTATAAGGACTGGCACTTAATAAATCAGTCATTACAACCACACCATCCCCTTGGTCCACTGTTTGAATGGCCTTAGAAATCTTGCCGCCTAATTCATCGACTGCATCGCCTAAATTCAAATTAACAGTTTCCAAATGTTCAGTTGATCCGATAACAACAGAAGCTGCATCTTTAAAACCATCGCTTAAACTGCCATGTGTCGCAATAACAATACCTATCACAATTTTACCTTCTTTCCAATCGTTCTAAAAAACGATTCACTTTTGTTAGATTCTCTTGATTCAGATCTTTAGCTTTCAATGCGTCTTTGCTTAATTCAACTTCAGAAAACTGAGGTCCTTGATCATCCGTCGTAATAATATAATAACAATTTGCTGGAATAGACTGATCAGTAAGCTGTAGCCAATCTTGATCTAAACCATTAAATTTTTGTTTTGAAACAAGAGCAAGCTGCCCCCCACTACCCACTGAATCCAAAATAAACAATGATTGTTTTTTGGAATTTAATTTGTTTAAGACTTTATGAATAGAATGTTCGCCCTGGCTCCCATTATCAAAAAATACAAAGGCAAATTTAGAGTCTGACTTCTTGTTGGCAATATAGCTCAAGAGCAGCAGCAAAGAAGAATTATTGCGAATCAGATTCTTTCGATTTGGCCAACCTTGGCTTGCTTTACCCAGTACTTTAAAATAGATAAAATACCCAATGACAAACAACAGTGTTTTAAACGAAAGTAAATCATTTTTCAAAAAAGGAATGCTAATAAAATAGGTGAACAAACCACCAATCAAAAGAAGCGCAATCGCATAAACCAGCAAAGGACGGATCGTCTTTTTGCGTTGATCATCTGTATCAAAATAATGATAACTTCCCTGATAGAATGCTGGTGTATCATAATAAGTTGCAATTACATATTTCGCTTTATGCAAATCCCCTACAACAGCATGGTAACTATATTTATCTTCTTTATCACCACGTAATTCAACATCTTTTCTGATATGCGTTAAATCAGTCAAAAAACTTTGTAAGAACTTTTGCTTTTGTTTTTTGGTATAACGAACACTAAAAAAGTGATCATAGCGAATTAGCCAATCGCTGAATTGTTCGTTGTTCTCCATTAAATTAGCACCCTATCTTTTTATTTAAATTTTGCTAGTACATCTTTTAATGAAACCTTCTGAGCTGCTGGAGTCGTTTGGAAATAAATATTTTCTACTCCATAGTCTTCATTTAATTCTTTCAGTTTCATTGCATCTTCCTTGTTCATATAGACAGCCTTAGTCACCTGAACATCTTTTTCAGGGTCTTTTTGCGCAATTCCGCCGATATTTACGTCCTTCATCGGAACTCCTGCTTTGACTAAATCATAGATGACACTCACTGTTTTAGTGATCAGGATACAGCTGTAATCTCTAAAATTTAATTTTTCCCAACGTTCTAAACATTTTTCTTTGGTCATGACAACTGTTTTTTGTCCAGTACGACTGCCCGCACTTTTATATAAATCTTTCATAAATTTATCTTTAGCGACTACATCATCTACAACAAAAATTGAGTTAACACCATTTCTTTGAGACAAAGTCATCATGACTTGTCCATGAATCAAACGTTCGTCAACTCTTGCTAAATTTACTTCTCCCATGCTTCATTCTCCTTCTTATTCTATAAAATTCCAATGGCAGCTAACACAATCAAAATTCCCGTCAACCACAACAGTGCTTGTGTTACCTTTAGACCCTTCTTTTGGAAGTAGAAATAAACACCCATAACCGTTGCTAATGGTAACATACCAGGCATAATACTATCCAGTGTATCCTGAATGACAAACTTCTTACCTGACAAGTTGAATTTCAGTGACGAGTTAACTGTAACATAATTTCCTGCCAAAATCCCCATCATAAATAAACCTAAAATCGACAACAAGTCGATCATTGTCTTAATGCCAGAACTTTCCATTAAGCTAGTTGCACTACGTCCCATTGAAAATCCTTGTCTAGCAAAGAATAACCCAATGGCAAACTGATAAATAGCAAAAGCAATAAATGGGAATAAAGCACCCATTGCACTCCCCTTTTGAGCCCAAGGAACCGCAATTGCGATAAAGATATATTGAATCGTACCAGAATCAATAGCATCCCCGATACCAGCTAAGGCTCCCATAAGACCAGCTTTAGTATTATACATTAAATCATCAGTAATGGTAATTTCTTCATTATTGTATTCTTGTTTGGCACGTTCTTGTTCCATCGAGGACATCAAACCAGTAATAACCCCGCCACCCCAAGTCAATTGAGTATTAAAGAATAACAATTGACGTTTATAAGCAGCTTTCAAAGCATCATCATTTTTGTATAATTTTCTTAAAACAGGCATCATTCCGTATAACAAAGCAGGTGCAATATATCTTTCAAAAGAGTGAGGAATTTCATTAGCGAAATGCCATCTTAAGTAAGCTTTAGTAATATCTTTTTTAGTAAGCTCTTCTGGCTTAGCCATTGTTTTTACATTTTCTTCAGTCATTTTCTAACCCTCCTAAAAATCGTCATCGTCATCATCATCATCAAGATCTACATCGCTATTTGATGATGTACTTGCAGCAGCCTTACCGCCATCCGAACCTTTCGCCAGAACAAAAGCAACGGCAATCAAAGTTCCAACAACTGCATAAGTTACCATAGTAACATCTAAAGATGCTAAAATTACACTCATGAAGTAAGCGATAAAGAAGAAGACCATATAATCTTTTCTACCAATAACATAAATCGTAACAGCGATCCCGATTGCAGCCAAGCCGCCACCGACAACATCTAAGACGTGAAGTACAACTGTTCCTTTTAAAGCAGCAATAACATCAGCGATAACTGGAGCACCAAAATATAAAGCGACGAAAATCAAAGGAACAAATAAAAGAAAGGCTGCTAAAGTCGGTAACCAGATAATCGAACGTTGAATAGCTCTATCATCCAATTTTTCTACAGCGGCATCTGTATATTTTCCTAAGAAAGTATTCAAGAAGAATCTGAATTGATATAAATAACTACCTAATAAACCAACGGGAACCGCAACAGAAATAGCAGCTTGTGGCGATAAATCACCTAATAAAGCAACTGGCACCGCAATAGCAGCAGCTACAGCAGGTTCTGATGGCATTGTTCCACCAGGAGAGAAAGCTCCCATATAAATCAATTGAATCCCAGCGGTAATGATCATGGCTTGTTTTACATCTCCCATGACAACCCCACAGACAAGTCCCGTCATTAAAGGCGAGAAACGCAATGTTAAAGTAGCACCTCCACCAAGCCATCTGGACATGACAGCAGCAACCCACAATGCGATAATCAAACTTTGCATTACTGTTAATGTTTGCATTTAAATTTTCCTCCTAACTACTCTTTTCCTTTGATATAATCTTCTAAATCAAAAATTGCTTTTTTCATTTTTTCCTGACTTAATTCAATGGGAACCAGATGAACCTTTTCTTTGCTGTCAATAAAAGCAACAAGATCATCAATCGTTTCATCAGAAAGTGGCATTAAATGCATATCTGCTAAAGACTTAGGTAAATCAAGTTCCTTATAAAATGGTAATAATTCATCGATTAAATTCCAACGACCTTCAAGGGCGATTTGATAAAAGATCCCATAGGCTACTTTTTCACCATGAAGATATTCATGGACAGCTGGAACATATTTGGATAAACCATCATGCATCGCATGTGCTGCAGCATTTCTGGCATATTTATCGCCTAAGCCGCCAACCATCCCGGCAACGGCAAAGACAATCTCAGAAAGATCAATAAATTCTTCAGAAACATTGCCTGCTTCCATATCTTTAATGGCTTGTTCACTATGAGCTAAAATGGCATCTTTACATAAAACAGAGGTATATTGAGCCATCTTTAAAAATGGATAATTCTTTAATGACTCTTGCTTCAAGATCAAATCAGATTCGTACCATTTTGCAATCGTATCGGCCAGACCTGCTTTAAAATATCTGACAGGTGAATCAATTACCAGGTATGGATCTGTAATAAAGAAAGCTGCTTGACGAAGATAGTGTTCTGATTTCCCTTCAGATTCGCCTGATTCTTTGTACATTACAGACAAAGGTGTCCAAGGTGCACAATTACTTGACAATGTCGGGATCACACCACAAGGTAAATTGATTTGATGAGCAGCAAGTTCAACTAAATCAGACAGCTTCCCACCACCAACACCAATAATAAAATCAATATCATTGGCCTTAACTACTTCAGCAATTTGATCTGCACCATAATAGCTGCATTCACCTGTATATTGATGGAAGGTAAAGTGATATTTTTCATCTGTCAGGAAAGTCAAGAATGGCTGAGCTTTCTCCCAAGAAATACTTCCATGAACAACTAATACATTCTGAGCATGATATTCAGCCAAGATTTGAGGAACATACGTACCAATAGCACCTTTTGAATAGTTATAGAATTCAGGTCCAACTTTAACTTTTAAATCTTGTAACATTTCTTTCTTCCTTTCACAATACGTACTTACTGTCACTTTGAACTGAGCGTCCTGGCAATTGACCTGCTACAATCTTTTCGCAGTCGGTCACACATTTATCTCCCATGCTTTCTAAACATTCCATAGTATAGGCAGATGTGTGAGGCGTTACTACCGTATTGGCAAATTGTAGATAAGGATGATGTGAATCTCCGGGTTCCACTTCTAGAACATCCGTTGCAAAACCAGCAATTTTCCCTGATTTTAAGCCAGCCACAATAGCATCTTCATCTACTAAAGCACCACGCGCACTATTTGAAAGATAGACATGATCTTTCATCTTGCTTACTTCAGCAGTTGATATCATATGATAACTTTCATCGGTCAAATTAGCACATAGACAAATAATATCTGCTTGAGCTAACAATTCGTCCAATTCAACTTTTTCAACACCAAATTCTTCTAAGTCCAGTTTTTCCTTATAAGGGTCATAACCGATCACCCGACAACGAAAACCTAAACGCATTGTGTCAGCCACACCGCTCCCAGTATTGCCGACTCCGATAATTCCAACTGTTTTACCATAAGGCGAGTGACCGACAAATTGAGCGCGATCTTGCCAATGATCATTTTTCACACTTTGTTGTGCTTGAGCAGTCTGACGCATAATATTCAATAGATTTGTCACATTATTTCCCGCTACAGCTTCTCTTTCAACCAAGGCTGGCACAATCGAGACGATCGTATCATGTTCTCTAGCCGCAGCTAAATCAATATTATTATAACCAATACCATGGCGACTAATTAATTTTAATTCATCCTTATTGTCAAAAAATTCCTTGGTGAAAAAAGGAGTCACGCTTGGAATAATAATATTATAGCCATGCAATTGTTCGGCTAACTCTTTTCCACCAATTTCACTGTCAAAAGTAAAGCGATCGACTTTTCCAATTTTTTGCAAACGATCCATGTGTTGGGTAAAAACTCTGCCAAAACTGCTGGAGTTCACTATTGCAATTTTATTTTCACTCATTTGTTTATTTATGCCTCTTCTTTCTTAAAAGTTTTATGTCCACCAAATCCTTGTCTCAAAGTGGCAACAACTTTATTCGAAAAGCTGTCTTCGATCTGACTTGCGTTACGAGCAAATAACGAGCTAGCAATAACTGGAATTGGAACGTTTAAACGCAAGGCTTCTTCAATCGTCCATTTTGCTTCACCACTAGCATCCACTTTCCCCTTAATTTGAGCTAAATCAGGATCTGTCACTAAGCCTTGAGCTAATAGCTCCATTAACCAGCTGCGAATCACTGACCCGTGGTTCCAGACCTGAGCAACACTTTTGCTGTCAAATTCATAATCTGAAGATTGTAAAATGTCAAACCCTTCACCCATTGCTTGCATCATACCGTATTCGATTCCATTATGAACCATTTTTAAATAATGGCCCGATCCTGCAGAACCTGAGTAAATATATCCATCCTTGCATGCAAGTGATTTAAAAAACGGTTCCATAAATTCAAAAACTTTTTTTTCACCGCCAATCATCAAACATGCTCCATAACGTGCACCTGCCATACCACCAGAAGTTCCGCAATCAAGAAAATCTATCTGTTTTTCTTGTAAAAGCTCATAATTTTTTACACTATCGTGATAATTGGAATTACCACTATCAATGATAATATCACCAGCATTTAACTTAAAACTTAATTCTTCAATTAACTGATTGGTGATTTTACCAGCTGGTGTTGAAAGAAAAATAATTTTTTTCTGCTCTAATTTATCCAACAAACTATCCAATGTAACAGCTACTTCAATTTTTTCTTGTGTAGCATTTTTTCGTACCTTGTCATTGACATCAAAGCCAATGACCTGCCAGTTGTCATCGCTCACATTTAGCGCCATATTCAGTCCCATTTTACCTAGACCGATAAAACCAATCTTCATTTTATATCACCTCCATTTTCTTCACCTCCTATTATAGTGAAATTTATTTTTTTGTAAAGGCTTAGAAAATAAATTTTATTTTTTTCGGCCTTTATGTTAAAATAATTTTATCAGAAGAAAGGACGAAAAAGCAATGAAAGAGTCTTATCTAGCTCGGTTGATCCGACTAAATTATCGAGAATTCAGTGAAACAGAACGCCAAGCAGTCGACTATTTTCTTACAATAGAGAACGACCTCACAACAAAAACGATTGCTAATTTAGCAGAAGAAAGCTCTGTCTCACAAGCAACTATTTTTAAAATAGTAAAAAAGCTGGGTTTTGCAGGTTTTCAAGATTTTAAAATTTCTATAGCCAAACAATCTAATTCTGCTGATATTGATCCTTCACTGATTGCCTATACAGACATCAAAGCATCCGATACCGCATTTGAGATTGCCAATAAAGTCGTCAGTACAAATATTCAATCTTTGAGCACTTTACGACAATCTTTAAATGAAGAAAAATTAAATCATATCCTGGCATTGATTTATTCCAGTGATACCATTCATTTCTTTGGAACTGGCGGCTCTTCTGTGGTAGCATTTGATAGCTATCAGAAATTTATTCGAACACCTTTTCATTGTGATTACATTTTTGATTATCATATGCAATTGATGTATGCGACTAAATTCACCGAAAAAGATATTGTTTTTATTTTTTCACATTCTGGACAGAGTATAGAAACAATCAAGCTGGCTCGCAGAATTGCCGAATCACCTGCAAAGTTGATCGTAATGAGTGGAAACCCCACTTCAGAATTAATCAAACTTGCTGATGAGACAATTATTACTTATACGGAAGAATCAAAATTTCGTTCGGAGTCACTTTCTTCGCGTATCCTCTATCTAACACTGATGGATACTATCTATATCAATATCATGTACCATGATCCTAAATCGAGTTATCAATCGATGGATGACATTCGCAGAGCCTTATCTGTCAGTAAAACGGATAGTGACTATATATTATAATTTTCAAGGAGGAAGAAAGAATGGAAATGTCAGATTTTTTTCAAAAGCTAGCAGCTGAAGAACTATTACCTTTATATACAGCTACTAACTTGGATTACGTAGAAGCTGCCAAGGATGTATTAGTTAAAAATGGTTTGCACTTTATTGAGGTGACTTATCGTAGTGATGTAGCCGGAGAAGCCATACACAAGTTTTCCCAATACTCCGATTTGATCGTTGGAGCGGGAACAGTCAAAAACTTGGCAACCGCGAAAGATGCAGTCAAAAATGGGGCTCAATTTATCGTATCCCCCGGTTTCGACGATGAAGTTGTACAATACTGCCTTGATAATCACATTCCAATCGTTCCTGGAGCTGTCACACCGACAGAAATCATGCAGGCAAAATCATTCGGTTTAGATGTAGTTAAGTTCTTCCCGGCTAATGTTTATGGCGGACTTAAGGCAATTAAATCCTTAAGTGGTCCATTCCCAGAAATGAAATTTGTGCCAACTGGCGGAGTAAACAAAGACAACTACAAAGAATTCATTGAAAATCCCAATATCGCAGCTGTTGGCGGATCATTCATCATTTCTGAAAAGACCGTGATGAAAGATAATGGCGTGACGGCTACTAAAGAATTGGCAGAATTAGTTAAATAAAAAATAGTAGACAATGCATAAAAAGATCACAAAAATAAACAAGCTGTTAGATTCTATTAACAGCTTGTTTATTTTCCCTACACTTCAGCAATAATCGCTTGATGCTGTGTATAAGGCAAAAATTTATCTACTATATCACTAGTTTTTACTTTCATATAACAAGTTGTCGTGCCATCACTACAGACATAAAATTCATCAGCTACAACAGCCTTATCAATTACAATTTGGATTTTATTTTCATGGTCTAATAACGCACTATAAATCGTAGCGGCGCCTATTTTTGCTCCAAGCATTTTTTCAAATAGATACTTAGATGCAAAAGATACTCTGGAGATATCTAAAGCATGACTAAAATCTTTTATAATATCTTGTGACTCTTCTCCTAAGGTCAAGCAACATAAAACCAGCAGATACTATATTTACCATCTGCTGGTTTTATTTTTACATTATACAACCGCTGAACGCTCATTGCTGTAATTTTCATATTTTTTTTCTTTTACAATTTTTTCTAGTTTTTCCACTACCTGATAAATTTCTTCATAGGAAGTATATAAGGCAATTGGTGCTAAACGGATTACATTGGGCTCTCTAAAATCAGGAACCACTCCATGATCACGTAAAGCTGCTGCAATCCGATAAGCTTCTTCATGTTGTACACAAACATGGCCACCCCGTACGCTATCCTCGGTTTTATTACCATATGAATAACCATATTTACGCAGCTTTTCATCAATCAAATACATTAGATAAGCTGTCTTGTCCAATGAAACCTCACGAATTTTTTTCATGCCTATTTCTTCAAAAATTTCCAAAGTGCCTTCTAAAGGTGCCATTGAAAAAATAGACGGGGTTCCAATTTGCCAGCCAGAAGCATCTGCTTGGGCTTCAAATTCTTGTTTTAACTTAAACTGAGTATCATTACGGTTGCCAAACCAGCCTGCCAGTCCAGGGCCTTTAGCAAAATGCTTGTGATTGATATACATACCTGCTACTGCACCATAACCACCATTTAAATACTTATAAGTACACCAGACCGCAAAATCTGGTTGAATATCTTGAAAATCAACTTCAATCGCACCAATTGCATGACATAAATCAAAGCCAATATAAATACCTCGTTTATGAGCCGCTTCAGTAAGACGCTTCATATTTAAAATCTGGGCACTGCGGTATAACACTGTTGGCAATAATACGACTGCTACATCGTCAGTCATTGCATCAATGACTGCATCTTCATCAATAAATTTTCCATCTGGACTCGGAACAACTTTAATCGCATCTTCAACTTTATAACCTTTTAAACGTACCATACTATCAATCGCGTAACGATCCGTTGGAAAATTCAAATCATCTACTAAAATTTTATAGCGCTCTTTTGTAGGCTGGTAGAAAGTTGCTAATGTAGAGTGAATATCAGAAGTAGTACTGCCAGCTACAATCACTTCCTTGGGATCGGCATTCACAAGATGCGCCATCATACTGCCAATTTTCGTGCCATATACATATAGATCATCCCAAGCACGTGATTCTTCTTTTTTCCAGCGTTCGATCACTTCTTCTAATTTTCTTACTGCTGACTTCGAAGCCATTCCTAACGAATTACCATCCATGTAGATCTCATTTGGCTGAATATAAAATTCATCACGATACTTTCTTAATTCATCTTT
>Ga0079226_10003197_pt1 | contig 12593 bp, 14 predicted proteins | sample Poulit2014_FD_76345 | JGI IMG/M metagenome (GOLD analysis project Ga0079226, IMG submission 76345) | Agricultural soil microbial communities from Georgia to study Nitrogen management - Poultry litter 2014 | ecosystem: Environmental > Terrestrial > Soil > Agricultural land | place: USA: Georgia... | reverse complement strand
TTCACGTCTTCGTATTTCTTGATTTAAACGCTCGATGACATTTGTTCTTTTTAACCTTGAATGTCCTTTCGCTACAACAGCGTATTGAAAGGCATCTTCGAAGCCTTCATCAAGAATTTGACAGGATTTTTCATATCGTTTTTGACTAGCGAATTGATCTATGAGTTCATTTTTAGCTGTACGGGCTCGTTCAATGTCAGTAAAGCGGAAAATAGACTTTATAGTTTCTCTAAACGCCTTAGAATCTCTTTTGGGCACGTGAGTAAGTACATAAAATGAACTTGGCATCTTTGCCATGAAACGCCCGTGAAAGATTGACGAATAGCAGACACTAGCCCTGTATGCGAATCGGAAATAACCATCTTTGTTCCATGGAGTCCACGCTTATTCAGATATTTAAAGAAGTTAGCCCATGTTGACTCACTTTCACCATCTTGGATCATGAGACCAATGATTTCTCGATCCCCACTCTCGCTGATTCCGATGGCAACTTGGCAGCTTTTAGAGACGAATCTACGGTCTTCTCCGACTTTGATATAAAGTACATCTGTCACGATATAAGGAAACTTCGTTTCCGAAAGGGAGCGATTTCGCCATTCTCTTACCATTGGATCAAGTTCGGCAGTTAATTGAGAAACAAATGACTTAGAAATAGATGTGCCACAAAGCTTTTCAACTACGTTAGATACTTTTCGTATGGATACACCTGATACGTACATTTCTAACATAGAAGCTGTAGGAGGGTCATCTTGATCTGCCAACCTGGTAAAGTTTTTAGTGGTTTAAAAGCATTGTACCGTGAAGGCAATCAGATGGCCTATTCTTTTTACAACAATTATATGGACTCTATCAAGAAAAGAGCACCTTTTGGTAAAATTAAAGTAACCACACCATAATTTACGGAGGTGCTCTTATGTTTAAAAATTCTACCATGAAGCAAGTAATTTTGCCTTTAAATTTAGAAGTTAAATTAGATAAAAATGATATTGCTTTTGCCACAAATGATTTGATTCAAAGTATTCCAGAGGAATACTTTGAAGACTTTACACTCAGTACAGGATGTCCAGCTTATCATCCATGTATGATGCTGAAAATTATTTTATGTGCATATACACAATCTGTGTTTTCTGGTCGGAAAATAGAAGCATTATTAAAAGATAGTGTCCGAATGATGTGGTTAGCACAAGGTTACGAACCGAGTGATCGCACAATTAATAGGTTTCGTACAAATCTTAAAGTCGCTGGATTATTACGTCAATGCTTTGTACAATTTCGTTCCAAACTTGTTCAAGAAAAACAAATTGATGAAGAAGCTATTTTTATCGATGGTACAAAAATAGAAGCGAGTGCGAATAAATTCACTTTCGTTTGGCGTAAGTCCATTGAGAGATATAGTTCGAACTTAATTTGTAAATCCAATCTTATGTATGATGAATTACTGGAAAAAGAAATTATTCCATCAAATTAAGTTTCTTTCCAAAATCATATAGTGGATAATATCTGTAAGTACTACATTTGATACACTTTACATCACATAGCCTAGGTTCATTATTTTGGGATTCATAAATTTTTTCAACCAGAAATATTCCTCCGCAATCACAAATCATATTCACACCCCTACAGTAGATTTATTATCTCTGTACTCATCAATATATTTCTTAATGACCTTAGCAATACCTCTACCCATCAACGGTGGTACGGAATTCCCTATTTGCATATATGTTTTCGTATATGCCCCTTTAAAGAAATAATCATCCGGAAAAGATTGAACCCTTGCTGCCTCTCTAGGTGTTAAACCCCTTGCTTGAGTAGGATGGATATACATATTACAATCAAATTTCATATGTGCTGTTATTGTTTTACAAAACTTATCATTTTGAAGTTTAAAGTATTTATCTTTAAAAATATGGTTTCTACTTTTATAAGGCATTATATCCGCAATTTTGGGATCATCAGACTGATCACCTTGATGTAACCTTCCAAATATTTCAATATCCCTGTCATTATTATAACGAGCCTTATGATTGAATATATATTTTGAGTTATTATTATTATTTACTAAATTAATATACTCATTCTCCTTACCATAGTAAGGGTTCTTATCAATTTTACGCCCAGATTCCTCTGTATCAAGTTCAGTTGCATTTCTAATAGTTAATGCTTTAAGTTCTCTTAATCCATATAAGGCATCTTTTAAAACATAACTATTATTTTCTATAGCCTTTTCTCGTATTTCCGAGAAGATTTGTTTACTATCTATCCCTAATAAATTCCCGATAAATATCAATCTCTCTCTATTCTGCGGAACTCCAAAATCAGCGGCATTTAATATTTCACAATGGACATTATAGCCTAACTGTTCAAAGTCTTCTACAACTTGATCGGAAATAGACTGCATTCCACGAACATTTTCCATAACAAAAAAGTTAGGCTTTATTAGGTCAACAAACTCTACAAAATGTTTGTAAAGTTTATTCCTAGGATCGTCAATAAGTCGTTGTCTATTAGCGTTACTAAATCCTTGGCAAGGTGGACCACCAATAATTAAATCAATTTCCTTATTTGGAAGTAGTTCTTCAACATAAGTCAACAAGTTTTTTATATCATCCAAAACAACATTTTGTTTTGGAACTTCTGGATGGTTGTGTGTGTAAGTATCAATACATGCTTTTTCAATATCATTTGCTAAAGCAATATTAAATCCTGCATGTTTAAATCCTAATGACATTCCACCAGCACCAGAAAACAAATCGACTAACAGTGGATTTTCACTGTTATTTTGCTCTTTTATCTTTTCCAACCTATAATGCTCACAGTAATTTTTATAGGGTTTTCTTCACAATTTGAACATTCATCCGTACAGTACTTATTTGAAAGTTGCGCAATCAAATTAATAAAAGTGTGATAATCAAAATCCATTTCCTTATTTATAATTTTTTTTAATTCTTCTACTTCATTTTGATTATTAACATCACTTATAAGACCAATTCTTTTTAATACATCATAATATAATTCATCTAAAATTAATTGCCCTTCGGAATTATTGTTATCAAACTCCAAAGAAAGAAGAGTCTTTATTTCGTTTAGGGATGTTTTATAATCTTTTTTGTCCTTCCCCTCAATTTCAGTAACTGGTCGCAAGTTCCTGCACCTCATTATTCGTATTGTTTATTTTAATTGCGTCAATTATACTCTTCGCAACATAGTATGCTACATCAACCGTAACTGCATTACCGAATTGCTTATATGCTTGGGTATCTGAAACTTCAATTTTAAAGTCTTCCGGAAAACCTTGAAGCCTTGCACATTCTCTAGGAGTCAATCTCCTAACTTTTCCATTATCAGTTACATAGTTGTCTTGACTAGCACGATGCATTTTGGCCATTGTTGCACATAGTGGCCTTGCAATCTCTAAGTCTATTTCTGGCTTCGCATGCCAATTTTTTGTTCCATATGACATAACAGTCTTTAAGATTCTATCGGATAAAAAGTATTTTTCCGGAACATTTTCTTCCAATAAATCCTGCATAGTTTTCTCTAATGGAATTGGTTTTGGGAACTCAAAATCAACTGAATAATCTTTAAAACAAACTATAAAGGTTCTGTTTCTTGTTTGTGGAACGCCATAATCAGCACTGTTTAATACTTGATCGAAAACTTTATAACCTAATTCATTTTTAAGTACATTGATAATTACTTTGTAAGTATTTCCTTCATCGTGGGTTCTCAGTGTCCTTACATTTTCTAGTACAACTATTTCCGGTTTCTTCTTATCTATAATTTTTGCGATATGGAAAAACAAAGTACCTCTTGTATCCTCGAATCCTAATTCCCCACCCATCATACTAAAAGGTTGACAGGGAAAGCCCGCTAATAAGACATCATGATTAGGAATTGAATCTATATCAATATTTTCAATATCGTCTAAAACAATATGGTCACCGAAGTTCTTTTCATACGTTTGTACAGCAAATTTATCGGAATCATTTGCCCAAACTATATCAAAACCTGCCTTCATAAAACCTAAGTCTAATCCTCCACAACCACTAAATAATGAAACTACTTTATTCATGTATATTTCCTCCGTTAACAATATTATATCTCTCTTTTTCATGCTCTCTTATATAATCATTAATCCAGTAGCCAATTTCTACCGATGCACATTTCCCTTCCTCTTTTAGGTATTCCATAAACTTGCTTTTTGTTGATGGTTCTAAGCAGATTTCAATCTTACTTGTTTTTCTTCTACCAGAAGGTCTTCCAACTTTCTTCACCGTTCTATCCCCCCCTCTACAGAGCATTTGTTTGCTTTTTTGTATTATATCATGTTTTTATCAGGGTATAAATAGATATGATTCATATTTAATAGAGATATGATATTCTTAAAGTAAATTCGACTTTAGGAGTGAATAGTAATGTCTACATTCGATAATACCCTTGAATCTATTAGAGCTATCTTGGATAATCAAAAATTATTTAGCGAAGACCTAAATCTTCGTGATGAAGAATTAAGTGATACCTTCGACGCTATACTTATCAAAAAGTTGGCTACGACAAATACAATCACACATAATTCATCAGCAAACCAAACGCATATTGCACTTACCTCTGGTGAAATGGACATTTTCCCTTATTTACATAATTATAATTATCTAGAGAGTCCCGAAAGAGATAACTCATTTAAGAGACGATTTATTCTTGAATTGCCATTAATAATAGCTCTAAATAACCTAAATTATTTAGCAGGAAAGCCAATAGAAGAAGTAAATGAAGGTGTAGAATGCTATACAACAACTGCTAGAAGTAGAAGGGGAGATAATACACAGCAGGTTGAAATCTCATATATTGAAGAGGATTCTCGCCAATTTACTGATTTTAGAAAACTATTATATACTGGCGATTACCTTATTTTTCTAAAATATAGAAAACAACTTAAGTATCTAGTGTTGGGGATTAAGGCTGCGGATGAAGAGAAATACAACTTAGCCCCTAAAAAAGGACTATCTGTGAGTAGAAGAATTTATCCAACTCGCGTAAGTGTTAATGATAGTTTATCCTCGGTGATAAATGAGAGAACAAGCATATATAAAAGTAAAAAGGTAGTTAAAATAGTTGAACTCTTAGATAAGAATCCTAACTTAATTCTTTATGGTCCTCCGGGGACAGGTAAAACCTTCTATACAAATAAAGTTAGGGAAGTCTTTGATTACTGTGAAATGATTACTTTCCATCAATCATATTCCTACGAACAATTTATTGAAGGTATTACTGCAGAAGTTAATGAGGACACTGGTCAATTACAGTATTACGTTAAGGATGGAATTTTTCTAAAGTTATGTAAAGAGGCAAGCGAAAATCCCGAACAAAAATATTGTTTAATTATTGATGAAATAAACCGCGGAAACATATCTAAAATTTTCGGTGAGTTAATTACCCTTATAGAAAAGACAAAGAGATCTGGTCAACCCGAAGAGACAATTGTTAAGTTGCCTTATTCTAATAGTAATTTCTCTGTACCTAACAACTTGTATATTATTGGTACTATGAACACATCAGATCGGTCTATAGCATTGATAGATATTGCTCTTAGAAGAAGATTCACCTTTTTCGAAATAACACCGGATTTTTCATTACTAACAACTACAAACGAACTCATATTAACATCAATAAACGCTGTAAAAGTCATTAACAATAAAATAAAGAACTCTATTGATAGGGAGCATATTATTGGCCATAGTTATTTCTTTAGGTTATTAGATCTACCTGAAAACGAACTAATTAGTGACATAAAATATATTTGGGTATATCAAATTTTGCTACTTCTACAAGAATATTTTTATACAAATCCGAATGAAATTACTCCTTTATTAGGAAATTTAATAGTTGATGAGGGTCAAAATTTATCTTTTGCAATTAATTATGATATATCAGATGAACAGTTGATTGAGACGTTAGAAGAAATTGTATCTAAGGGTTGATATGCATGAATACAATAACAACTTTTGAATACTCATATCTTGCTTACAAAGAAATATTAGGTGATACAATCAATTACGAAAGCCTTAGTAAGTTAAACACTTTAATATCCGATAATTATGCGCATATGCTAAGAACTGATCTAGAAGGGATTCATATACAAAACTTTGTAGGGGTCATTAAATTGGGAGATACTCTAGTAGAAATACTCCCGAAAATATATAACAAAGATTATACAACATTAAATAATGGGACAAAAACCGAAATCTACAAAAATCTATACTATATGATAAATAAGGCTTTAAAAATCCCAAGTCATAATATTGATTTTAATAATTACGATGTTTCACAGGGCACAATCCTCGACTTTTTCATTAATTTATTTTTAGAGAATTTATCTTTAAAATTACTAAAGGGAATGTACAGAACGTATGTTAGAGAAGAGGAAAACTCAGAGTTTATTAAAGGTAAAATATTAATAAGTAAAAATATCTTAACGAATCCTCTAAACTTAAAAATGTATAGTGAATTTGATAATTATACTGAGGATAATATAGTAAATCAGATATTTAAGTATGTTGTAAATGATATGATAAAAAATACATTATGGCCTAAGAATAAAGTTCTTGCAAAACAGATTTTATTAAGATTATCAGACGTAACAGATATCTACGTAAACGAATCTACCTTTACAAAAGTAAAATATGATAGGATTTTGATTGATTTTGAAACCCTATTAAATTTTGCAAAGTTTTATATTCTAAGTCAATCTCTAGACTTTAATGGTTCCAAAGAAAGTGATGTATTTATATTTAACATAGACATGAATACCGTTTATCAAGACTATATATCTGAAGTAATTAAGGAATACTCTTCTGAAGTTACTAATCATAGTATTATTCATACACAGAAAAGCGGTAAACATCTCATCTTTGATAAATTTAATAATGGACGTTTTAATCTACAACCTGATATTTCTATTGAGAAAAATAAAGAGATACAGGTAATCATTGATACAAAATATAAGAAATTAATACAAAGCAAGCCTAAAAAAGGTGTAAGTGATAAAGACATTTATCAAATGTTCGGATACTATCATAAATACCAAAAACCTAAAATCATCTTATTATATCCCGAATATGAATCGTCTGTATCTGATGTTTACACTTTCTACTTAGATTCAAAAACAACATTAAATGTCTCAACCATTAACCTTAAAGGACCCCTTTATACCAAAGAAGGGGAGAGGCATATAGTTGAAAGGTTAACAGAAATAATATTGGAACTGGGACAAAACTAGTCTCAAATTAATAAAACGGTTGTGTTTATCAAAAAAAGATAAACGCAACCGTTCTTATTTAATTCATAAGATGTAAATGGTCTATTTTTGTTATTAATGGCGGTTGTAACCGACAAGTAGAATTAAACAGTTTTTTCACAATTAATACTCAACAGTTTTCCCCAATTAAGATTCAACACCTGTCTCTTCAAATAAAGCTCGTCTGTATTTCATTCTGATGCTGTCTTGGTTCTCATCGAATGTGATAATCTCACTTCTGTGGAGAAGGCGATCTAAGATCGCCGTTGTTAATGTTGTGTCTCCAAGAAACTTTCCCCATTCGCCTGGCCCTTTATTAGAAGTTAAAATAAATGCCGTTTTATCATACATATCGTAAATAAACTGAAAGAAGAGCTGGGCATCTTGTGCTTCGTAGGCCATATACATGATATCATCAATAATAACCAAGTCAGATGCTGTCATTCGCTTATATCTTGTTCTGGATTTACTTATATATTCTCTGGTCTTTAATACATAGATTAGTTGATCCATGGATACAAAAGAAACCTGGTATCCCTGGTTGACTGCCTGTATTCCTAACCCGGTTGAAAGATGAGTTTTCCCTACGCCGGGAGGTCCCATCATAATTAACGTGAAGTTTTCTTCAATCCATGATAACTCCTTTAGTATGTTTAATTGCTTCGCGCCAATCGTAGATTGCTCTTCTAGGTTAAATTGTTCTAGTGTTATCTGTTGTGGAACCTCCGCCCATTTCATTAACTTCGCACGATTCTTTTCCTCACGACAAGTCAATTCATACCCTAGTACTTGATCAATGAACTCGGATTAAGTCAATCCCTTTGATTCAGCTTCTCTAAGCATGTTTGGTAGTTCTTTTGCTGTTTCTTCTAATCACAAGGCCCTACACTTTTCTTGTAGTTCATGATAGAAATCTGTCATCTTATTTACCTCCTTGAAGAACACACAAGTAAACATCTTAATTGCGTTCAGGGGCTACGATATCTTTATACTTCTCATTGATTATTTCTTCATGAGGTAATTCTTTCTTAAAGAAATCGCAATATCTCTTAAATCATTTGCACTGGTCAATCTAAGTCTTTTCATTTCTTTTAAAGCATCTTCGATATAATTTGGATATTTATCGGTAGCTTTAAGTACAACTTTCAATTGATCGATAGTATGCCGAGATATTACTCTTGTAGGGTCCTGATTAACCAGGCAGAATCCTCCGGATCAGCTAACTTCTCCATAACTTCCTCTGCTAATTTATCCCTTTTTGTCTGGGAGCGACGGCGATGTTTAGGATTTGTGATGACTTTTCCTTTTTCTTTTGATATTTCATGAACGGCAATTGGTTTATCACCAGGCCGAAGTGAGATGCTCAAACTTTGCTCTGAAGTAGCCAGATAGGCAATATTTTCTTCACCACTTTGGAATGTTCCGATCGGAACACTATACCGATTTCCTTCATAACGAATAACGTTGTCTTTATGAATCTTTCTTGTTGTATTAATAGATGAGATATTTTCAAAAATGTAAGCCCCATTGACCTTTTGAAGATTCTGCTTTTCGAGGGCGTGAACTTCGAAGGGTTTTTTCTTTGTATTATGATGAATTTTATAGTTTCCAGTTATCTCTAACCACTTTAAGTTAGATTCCTGCCAGGATTCTAAGTCTTTGAAGACACGGTGACTTGCGAAGTTATTCTTCACGTATTTTATAAGTTGTTCAACTTTTCCCTTGGACTCTGGATAACTTTTCCAGCATAAATATATTTTAAATCCTCTGGTTTCATGATACTTCGTAAATGATTCTGTAAGGATTAAATCACCTGTGTTTTCACTGACTGCCATTAATCGGTCTTGGTCATACACAATCTCTTCCGTCATACCACCTAAGTATTGAAACGCATTCTCCTGCATTCTAATTAAGTCCGAGGTACGAAGAGGACGATCAATCCACTCTACATATTTGAAACGTGAATGAGATAAAACAAACTTAGCTGCGTAAAGTTTCTTCCTACCTCCTGATTCGGTGGGAACAAACATTTCTCCGAAATCTACTTGCATTTGCTTGCCCATTGGAAGTTTTTCTACCGTCCCATACTCACGATTAATCATCTCTTTGGGAATATGATACCTATTCCTTAAATCATTCACATAACTTCGTACTGTATTTTCAGCCACCGATGTAACCTCAAATCTTTCCTGCAGCCAATCATATACTTGGGCGCTTGTCATATCTGGGTGCTCTTTCAACCACATCAATATGTAATCCCTATAAGGATCCAACTTCTTCGCCCTATTTTGTAAAGATGCGATAAACACTGCAAATTGATCTGGTGTCATCTCCAAATAATCGATAACTCTGTTTCTAGAAATCTTTAATTTCTTTGCAATCTTACTATTTGAGAATCCCATGTTCTTTAAACGATGTACTTCTTGATAAATCATCTACTTTTCCACTCCTTATTTCCTCCCCATCGACATACTTGATTAAAGTATGCCGAAAAGGATACGAAATTAGTAAACTGTTTAGTCTTATTTGTGGAAAACTGTTTAGTCTAGTTTAGCAATTACACCATATTTACCTTTATCGTTTTCATATAGTAATTGTTTTTACTTTCAAGTGTTACCTTCGGAAAACAAAGAATGCTTATTGGAAGGTTTACAAAGGATGTTTCATCATATGGGTGGGGTTCCTAAGACGATTCGGTTTGACAACTTATCTTCTGCGGTTAAGAAGGTATTGTCTAAAGGAGAACGTGAATTAACTGATACGTTTGAACGATTTGTTTTACATTATGGCTTTCAATATGAGTTTTGTAATCCAGCTAAAGGTAATGAAAAGGGTCATGTAGAAGCAATGGTTAAGTATGTAAGAAATAACCTTTTATTACCAGAACACAATTTAGTAGATGTAGATCATTTTAATGAAACCTTATGGGTTATGGTGGAAAAAGACAAAGATCGCATCCATTATAATAAAGAAATACTTCAATCCGAATTGTATGAAGAGGATAAAAATTATTGGCTTATGTTGCCTAAAAAGGAGTTTGAATGTGTTCGATATACAACAGCAAAGGCAGATAAGTATCGAATAGTTACACTTGATAAAAAACAGTATTCTACTGCACCTAGATTTTCCAAACAGCAAGTCAGAATATGCATCACTTATAACGAAGTCCGTATTTTAAATGAAAATAACGAAATGATTATCAAACATCCAAGACTCTATGGAACGAAGCTCTTAAGCTAGCATCTTCTCATGGACATCCAAATGCTGATCAAATTAAACATTGCTTTTATTCTGTACTTCATCAAAATCATAACTATAAAACGATTGAACCGCACATTTCATTGCCTAAGATGCCGGAAGCAACAAGGGGATTATCTCATTATGATTCTTTATTTGAAGACGGAGGTGTCATTAATGATAGAGCAAATTGAAGCCTATGCCAAACGATTAAAGTTAAGTTGGATTAGAGAACATTATCATGAAATAGAAGCCGAATTCAATCATAAGTATCTTCTTAAATTATTTGAAAATGAAGTTCAGCAAAGGGAAGAAAGGAAAGTGAATTTATTATTAAAACAAGCTCAACTTCCTAAAACTGGAGACCAACCATTTCAATGGGAGCATATTCAAATCCCTCAAGGGATTGATCGAGAATTGATTCTTAAGGGAGATTTTATTCAGCAAAAGGAAAGTCTAATCTTTTATGGTGGTGTTGGAACAGGCAAGACTTATTTGGCAGCTTTAATTAGCTTAAATGCTATACATAAGTTTGGCAGAAAAGTAAAATTCTTTACTGTGGCATCTTTAGCAAACAAATTAATAGAGGCGAATCAGAAAGGTACCCTTCCCAGGTTGATGAAACAAATAGAAAAACTAGATTTACTTATATTAGATGAATTAGGTTATATCCCCCTTCATAAAGAGGGAGCAGAATTATTATTTCAAGTGATTTCCACATGTTATGAAAGTAAGAGTTTAGTGATTACTACTAATCTCCAATTTGGTCAATGGAATCATGTATTTGGAGACCCAATACTCACCGAGGCAATTATCGATTGACTTATTCTTCATTCACATTTACTTATTTATAACGGTGAAAGTTTCCGTTATAAAGAATCTTTATTACAACAATAAATTGAGGTGGCAAGTGGCATACATTTTAAATGCCATTTCATACACTTTTTACTTGCAAAATACAACGAAGCCGTTGATATTCAATTACATTATTGCTTGATTAAAGTGGAATAGAGGTTAAAGGTATGTACTCCGAATGTTATAATATGGTTATACGTGATTGTAATTATTTGGAGGGATATGAATGTTTAGTTTGAGGGATTTCCAGTATTTGGACGAAAGAACTGTAAGAAGATACCTTTTCTCCATCGAGGAAGGTTTAGTAAAAGAAGTAATGGAAACGGATATAGCTGGTAAACCTAATTGGGAATTTGATGTTTCTCTTGGAGGGTTACAGAAACTACTTATGTCAGCAGGTATTCCTATTCCAAATATGGGAGTAAAAAGAACTGGGAAAACAGATAAAGTTTCAGTTCAAATTACAAAGGAATCAACAATAGATTCACAATTTGATAAGCTATTTAAATATTTAGAGCCAGCGTTCCAGTATTTAGAAGGATTTGACCCTTCAATTTGGTCTCAGCTAGAAGAAGGACAATTTGTATATTATTCTTCTGAAATTTCCTTACCTAAGGGATACGAAAATGCTCAAGTATTGAGTGTGGGGGCTGAACTTTATGATATAGCCAAAGGTTGGATGGAAGAAGATGAGGAATTTGAAAAAGTAATTAACGAAAGTAAAGGTTATAGAGAAGAAGTTGCATCAAAAAGGTTTACGAATGTATATTCATTACCATTAGGTTCACCTAATCCCAATAAGTATTATTTTGTTGGGAAACTTATTCATGATAACCTGGTAGATTCTACCCTTGAAGATTTGACCTTTGGAAAGGCTTATACTTTAGGGAGAATAGAACATATCTTGGGTGGAAATGAAAGGTATACGGTATTTGATGCGACTTTAAAAGGTATGGATAAAGTTATGAATAGAGCCGAAAGACGAAAACAAAAAACTGATTTATTTGATGTAGCAACTAAACCAGCTATAATAATTCGTCCAATTGCAATTTTTAAAGAATAAAGAAACCTCTCTTAGACTAATCACGGTGAACCGTACCATAAGTGATCGTAAACCAAACCATCAAAAAATATTTACAGTACATATGAAAGTATTAGATAGACTAGTGGATAAATGGTTAGGTTCTTAAACTTCATTTCAAGTTAC
>Ga0079226_10003196_pt1 | contig 12593 bp, 11 predicted proteins | sample Poulit2014_FD_76345 | JGI IMG/M metagenome (GOLD analysis project Ga0079226, IMG submission 76345) | Agricultural soil microbial communities from Georgia to study Nitrogen management - Poultry litter 2014 | ecosystem: Environmental > Terrestrial > Soil > Agricultural land | place: USA: Georgia... | reverse complement strand
TGGTCATATTCAAAACTGGGCAATGGTTATGAACCAACTTCTTATCCATGATGATTTAAAAGACAGAGTGTTAAAGTATCTTGAATAAATTAGAACTTACACACTTTATTTGACAAACCCTTACTTTTCGAAATTCATATAATTCATTTTTATTTTATTAAATTTTTTCAACATCAAATCAAAGAGAATTAATATCGTCATGAATTTTCCAAATCTCCAAATAAAGGTATGCGGAAAATATTGATATCAAACAACTCCAAAGAATTCAAACAAATAATAATTATTACAATATAGCTTACTTACTTATTATTCGTTTCACTTTTACTGGAATTAATTTTTTAATCGGTAATGGAATTGTCCTTGAAACAAATCTTATACCTCGAGTTTTAAGAGATTCCCTAAGAATTAATGGATGTGCTGTAATGTATTTAAAAGTTGATTTATTCAAGTAAACTCTCTTATCATGTGGACTCGTATAATAATAATTTTTTTCATTTAAAAACCCATTTAATATCTTAGCTGACTTTTTATTATCTAAAATTGAACTCTTATCGATATCGTGCAATCCAATTTTTCTTCCTAACTGTAAAAGTCGTTCTATATAAATATCCTTTACATCTTTTTTTTGCAATTTAGCATGAAAAAGTAAACTGAAAAAATAATCATCATCTCTCAGTATAGGAACACAATGTTCTTTAGTTTCTTTTCTGTTTAACATATCACTTTGCCAAAGAGCATTATAATAATTATCACCTAAATATCTTATATCAAGTAAAACTCTTTTACCTTCAACAATTGTTTCGTAAGCACTAATTCCACCTTTTCTTTTAGTAGCATTCGCAACAGAAACAAATTTTTTCAAGTCATCACACATTAAATCTATATCTTTATCATTCCCCCAAAAGTCATCTGGTAAAAATTCATGATTGCGTAATACAACCCAGTTGGAAGAATAATTAGCTATTCCAAAGAATTCCGAAAAGCTATTCCAACCATGCGCTCCTGCCATATCTTGCTCCAGACGATGAATTTTCCCATCCCAAAGTTTTATAGAAATTATTTCTTTAAGTAATTTTTCATGAAATAGTAGACTACCATGATGGAAAAATTCTGATAAATTATCTGTACCATGTAATAAGTTTCCGTCTAATTTCTCTCTTAATTCATATTTAATATCAACCGCATTTTTATTTCCAATAAAAATGTCTCCACTTAAACTTTTAAGATACTGATATTTAGGACTCGGATCTTGAAAAACTATACATAAGAAATCACCCGTACCTACCCTATTATGTTTATTTAAATTTGATTTAGAGTCTAATTGCTGTGAATATAAACGATTGAAATTTGCACGTTTTAATTTTTTACTCCAAATAATTTCAGCGCAATATTTAATTTCAAAGTTATCTTTTATTAATCTTAATACCTCTTCTTCTTTTTTTCTACCATTTTCCCACAATATTACAAATTGAAAATCCTTATCATAATTATGAGTGAAATGTCCTTCTTTAGAATAATTATACTTTAAGTCAGATGCACAAAAATCTTCTATTAAAAGATTACCCATTGAAATCCTCCTTTAAATAATACTAGTCACCAAATATTTCTTTTCTATTTTTAAAGATTCTTATAAGGCTTCTATAATAAATTGTTATTAGAAAAACAGTTGGAATTACTCCAATTACAATATTCAACCAAAAGTTTGTATTAAAGACAGCAAACATTGCATATACCATTACAATAATAATCATTGTATATATTTTAGCTAATGGGTAATTTACTTTATAAAATTTCAAAGAAATTTGTGTTCTCAGTGTAAAGAATAGAACAAATGAAAAAGCCGTGGATATAGAAGCTCCCAAGGCTCCATATTGGGGTACCAGTAACCAATTCCCAATAATATTTAGTAAACATGATAATACAGCTATATATATATGATATTTTGTCTTTTTATAAAAGTTTATCCCCATTACAGTTGTATGAGATATAGTATATAGAACCGGCATAAACACTAAAAATGGCATAATATTTCCAGCTACAATATAATCTTTACCTAATAGAAATACAATAACATCTCTTCCCGCAATACTAAGTATCGCCACTAAAAACATAGCAAAAGATACTACTACAGAGATATTTCCAAAAAACTCCTTATCCTCAGGTGACTTTTCAAATCTTTCATAAGCCACTGGAGTCCAAAAAGTTGAAAATGAAGTTCGTAAAACTACTACTAAAGCCACTAACCTCATTGCAGCAGAATATTCACCTAGTTCATCAAATGTACTCCACTGTCTTAATGCAATTTTATCAAAAGATTCAAATAACCATGTAATAAATAGTGTAATAACATAGGGTGCACCGTATTTAAAAATTTCACCTTGGGTATGTCTAGTATCATTAATCCTTAAATTTCTTATATTCCAATAGTTTTTTCCAAAATACATCGCTATTATTGTTAATAAAAAGAAAGTAACAACTTTAGACCATATTAAAATTTCATATTTAGAACCTATTAGATAAAAGAATATCAATATAAAAGATATATTAAAAACCTTTAGAAAAATTTGTAATAACGAATACAAATTCCCTTTTTGTTGCATTCTTACTACTAATTGACTATATCTATATAATAATTGTCCAATTATACCTAAAGCGAGCCAAAGGGCAATATAAAAATTGGATTGTCCTATTAAAAATTCAGTAATTTGTTGATAAAATATAAATAAAAATACTAACATTATCATTGTAGTTACCATTGGTATCTTTAAAACATTATATAATAAGGCCCCTCTTTTTGATTCATTCTCCTCATAAAAAAAGCGAACAAATGACTGATCTGTACCAAAGATTGTTAAAATCATACCTATTTGTAAGAATAAATCAAACATCGAAGCTTTCCCCAAGGCATCTGGTGGTAATAACCTTGTAATTAGCATTGTTGAGGCTAACCCAAGGAATAAACCAATCCAAGATCCATAAGAAAATTTTAAAAATTTTTTTATTAAACTATCATTCATTTGTCTGACCCCTAACTAAAATCATAAAGTAAATTAATACCTCACTATTTAAATATATCAACAAACTCTCTACCAAACTTTTCAAAGTAATAAATATCCTTTTGTATCTCGGAAAGTCTTCTTTTAAAATCTTTACTATTTTTGTAAGTTAAATACACACGGAATTTCCAATCTAAATACTCAAGAATAAAGCAATTTAAATACATTTCTATTTTTTCTTTATTTAAACTTTTTTCCAACTCACATTGATCTTGCAAAAAATTTATTAATTCTTTTATTTCTATATCAGATTTCTCCTTATTAAAGAAATTAAAATCCTTTCTATTTACGATTAAGAAGAAATAAAAGACGTCATAGTATAAAGGTCTGTATTTTAGTAGCTCCCAATCAATACCTATAATTCTATTTTCATCTAAAAAAAAGTTACTTCTATTTAAATCACCATGTGATTGAGCATACTTTATGTAATCTTCTTTTATATCTTTCAAATAATACTTTTTATCATTTATATATGTTATTATTTCCTCTAGATCTCTTGAAAAGAGTATATTTTTCATGAGTTTTTCATTTACTTCAATATTTGTTTTTTGTAAAAGTTTCTCTTTATATACGGTTCTGATTTCAAAAGAGTTATATAATTCCCTAATAAAGTATTTTACAAATTTCAATGTCTTAGGCCACTGGTTTTCAATAGGATGTTTTAAATTCAGATATTCTTCAACATAATATTTTTCATCATAATTTATTTCAATTAACTTCGGAGTAATGTTTAAACTCTTTACAGCATTTAACTTCTCAACATCTTGCTCCATCTCCTCTACTAGAACATTTGATTCATACAAGCTAGTAATTTCTTTTTTATTAAAATCAAATAGTTTATAAACTGATTTATTGATGCTGATATTATTTAATTGGCGTTTTAATAATACGTGACCAAACATTTCTAAGGTTAAAACTTCCTCTTTTTTGGAAAAATACTTCTTTAAAAAAAGTTTGTTACATAATCTAAAGATTCTTATAAATTTAGTGATTCCTGAAGGAAGTCTATTAATAATAGGTAATGGAATCTTATCATCTAAATTCATCGGATTAGCCTCAAAAAATAACATTTTAGCAATTGTACATATCTTTATATCTAAATTAAAATATAAATTGGTTATAAGTATATAACTATTTTGCTTTTTCATACTTTTCACCTGGCTTTTCTACATTACTAGATTTCATACTCTTTGATTTTTTAGTTATCATTAAATAACTGCTTACTATTGAAATACTGAAAAAATACATTAACATAAAAATTGTATTATAGAATGGATTTTCAGTTATACAGTATAATAAAAAGAAAAATTGATAATAAAATGAAAAAGTAATTCCTACTTTCCATAAATAATCATAACCACTGCTTGATTCTATCAAGACTTTCAGTATCTTAAAAGTCTTATAAAATACATAAATCAATGGTGTCATAATAACAATAAAACCTACTAATCCCATCTCGGCGAGTAACTGTAAATATACATTATGAACAGACAAATCTCTTTCAAAAAACCAACCTGAAGTAACAACAGCAAATTGTTCCCAACCAATACCCCAAATTGGATTATCTTTAAAAAGCTCCCAAGCTCCACCGTATAAAACTGTTCTTCCACTTGTGACATCCTCACCTTGGACTAAACCATTAATTGTTTCTATTATTCTAGAAAAGAAAGGGACTGATGCAAAGTAATTTAAAATCACTAATAACAGAGTTAACATAATCATAATACCGAATGTTAACTTAGCAAATCTACCAACCTTTCTTTTGCGAGGGGAAAGTGTATAGTAAGTAACTAACGCTGTGATTAACCCCCATAGAATAAATGATCTCTTCCCAACCATAATAATACCTAATAGTAATATTATTAAATAAAATACATCCATTCTTTTTTCAAATTTATTACGAAATCCCCAAAATGAAAATATCATTCCGGCCCCAATTAGCATATATCCCGCTGCAATAGCTGGTTGTGCGAAACCAATACCCGGGTAATAATTCAGACTTACCAATTCAAGCGTTCTGGCTTGCACTGAATGAGGCACAAGAGGAAAAATTATACTATGAAAAAGATCTGTAAACAAGAAATGTACTATTGTTGCAAATGCACATACTATTGAAGCATATTTAATAAATAGAAAAGAGTATTTATATTTATTAATATCAACTTTAGCTAAAATTAAAAATACAATTCCAATAGTGTACATGAAAAATTGATTATTATATTCATTAACACCAGCATAAATAATATAAACTTGTACTAGAATAATAGCAAAAACCCATAATAAATCTATTAAATTAAAGTCTAAAATAATCATTCTATTTTTTCTAGGTCTCAAAAGTAAAAGCGCCAAAACAATTAAACATAATCCAATCTGAATAGTTGTTGATTTAAAAACTAAATCAATCCAACGTTGTAAAAATATAAATATCGTAAACAAAACAAAGGCAATACTAGATAAATAAACGCCTTTGTTTTGTTTAACTGAACTTTTTATATTATTATTTTTTAAAGGTGATTTTTGTGTTTCTCCCATAATAATAGCCCTCACGGTTTATTAACATTTATGTTATATTTCACTTTTCAAATTCTGATTTGTTAGGCATAATACACTCGAAACTTTTAACCAAATCAGATTTAACTTTTTCAAAATCATGTATTTTTTCTTTATCGTTGTCATTTATACAAATCAATTTATGCTTTTGATTAAGAATTGTAGATAACACATTTTCATTATTATTAGTTAAACTATACGTTCTCCCTATATCAGGACTCCTAGGAATAAACTTCCCCTCAACAATTTGTTTGTATCTAATCAACCATTGATTAACATCTCTTCCATCTCTTAATTTATTTTTACATGTTTTATGTAAAATATCATATTCATCTTCCCATAATTCTTGATAACTTTCCTTTAAAAAAGAATTAGGTAAATGTGGATTAAAAAATCCCGTGAATTTTTTATATGGCATCATTAAAATCGTATTTATTACATGTTTTTTATATGTAAGATTGAACCATTTAAAAATATTATTTTTAATAGTCCTTCTTTTATTATAAGTAGTATTTATTATCTCCATATTATTTGAAACAATTGCACCTGTCGAATTTCTGAAATCATTTATTAGAGGCATAATAACAGCTATATCTCTAGGCAAATTATTAACAAAAAAATCTTCTACAGGCATGAATTTTAATATAAAAGTATCATCATTAAAATAAACAAATTTATTCGACAAATCTTTTATCCTGTGTAAATTCAATTCTATAGAATGCGAGCTGAATGTCGGTAGATACTCATTCGGTATAAAATCTCTATGATTAACAATATTTAATTTAGGGTGTTCAGTATTTAGCCATTCTGGCAAGTGTCCCCACGTAACAAAATGAACTTTATTAACCCATGGGGTAAATTGCTCAATACCTCTGAATAAATATTGTAAATTACCCCAATCTCTAAAGCGAATATCGCGTGAGTCTCCAATACTATTTCCGGTATAATATGCTTTACTTTTTTGCCACTCTGTATCATTTCCGTCCACCCAAGTTATTACAAAATCAACTTTTTCAGACATAGTCACTTCTCCTTATATCCCTATACACGGTCAAATCAAAAATAATATATTTATTTGATATATTTTTTATATAATGGCCATTTCCCGATTTGATCTGGCATTTGAGAAACATCTGGATCTGCTGCGGCATTTCCTTCTATGATTATTATTCTACCATCATGACCTATTGCAACGTCCCATCCAATATATCCAACTGTCGGCATCAACATAGCTGCATTAGTAACTGTATCAACAACTTTATCCCAGAACGGAACTTGAAAACCTACTATTTGCTTATTGGAATATGGATGATAAACATATCTTCTGAAGTCTCTATCAATTCCTGTTGAAATTACTACTCCTGTATCGGTATCTAACAACGAAGCAATACCATTGTGATGGAAATTATCAGCATATCTTACACCATTTCCCATACGTAAATTAGCAGTCATTACTCTAACTTTTCCATCTGGGCACAATAATGTTACTACTCTTAAACTATTGACAGATGTTTTATTAAAAGAAGCTAAATTTTCATGTTGTATTATAAATTCCTCTAAAAGCGCATCTTCTTGTAATAATTCCTCGTACATTTCTTCTAAGTTTTGTATATTATCAAATTCAACAATTCTAATACCCTTTCCATGACTACCCTTTGTTGGTTTTACAATAAATTTACCAACACTCTTTGCAAAATTAACAAATGTGTCATAATCAGATGATTTGGTATAAAGCCACACTCTTCCAAGATAATCTGAAAAAATCTCATTGAATTTTTCCTTGTTATCAAATAATTCTCTATCTTTCTCTATGTTAAAGGTTTTTACAATTTTCATGCGCTTTCTATGAACTATAAAATCTCTTCTATCAAAGTATCTCTTTTTATAAAATTCATATTGTAAATAATCATTTATCCCTAATCCATATAATGGTATAGAAATAATAAAGTCTATAAATACAAAACATTTCACATGCCATTTTAACTTTGGCTGAATGTAAATATCCATCCTATTCCAGAGCTTTCTTACCTTTTCGAATATATACATATTTATCTCCCTATTATATCCAGTTATTAACAATATACTTTCTTTTTCCTGATGACAAAGCTGGAATTTCTTCTACTTGTTCAATATATATAATTGCTTCTTCTCCTAATAAACTTAACATTTTATTTTTTAATTCGACTTCTTTCACAAACTTTTTATCTACGTTAAGCTTAATAAAATATTCAGTTTCATTTTGTTGAACAAATTGAAACTGCTTTAATTCAGGATATGCCCAAAATGAAACAGAGATTTTATGTGGTGAAACAACATTTCCATCACAGTCATATATCATATCGATTTTTCTTCCACCAAAATCAGATATTGCCTTCTTTTTAACTCCGTTTCTTTCAATAAATGTAATAGATCCTACATCACCTGTATCATATCGCACCATTGGCATACCATAATTATGTAAATCTGTTACTACAATTCTTCCAACTTCTCCTTCACAAGCTAATTCATCCGAATTAATTTTAAAAATTTCAACAATATAATTTGCTTGGTTAATTATAAAAATATTATTATCTAATTCATCTTGTCCTAAAACTCCATTTTCTTGATTAGAGTATCTTGATACACATTGACAATCAAATAATTTTTCCATTGCAGTCCTTGTTTCATCGTATAGCATTTCAGCTCCACTTATCATACCCTTAACATTAAAAGTATTCATTATATTATTCTTATTATAAAATCGTGTTAATTCATCTAATGTGGAAGCGTAAGAAAGTAAAACAGACCCATTTTTTGTTCTTTTTTCTAATTGTTTTAGCAGCTTTTCAATGTTTTGATCATTTAAATTATTTATATCTATAAGATTTTCGTTTTGTATCCATTGTTTAAACTTCGTTTTATTATTTGCTTCATTAAGAGAACGTAAAAAAATTAGATTATCTCCAACAGAATAATTAACTTTCTCACTATAATAAATTATTTCTGCATTAACTCGTCTCTTTTTTTCAATATTTTGATAGCAAACAAATGGTGTACCAGTTGATCCACTCGTAGAAATAGTCACAAGATCACTTTTTTCATACTGTTTTGATATAAAATCATCTTGATTCTCTCGTATAATATTTTTATTAATTACTGGAAAATCATTTAACGTATTTATCTCATTGGAAAAATCTTTGTAAAACTTTGTTGTAGTACTCGCATGTTTAAGTAAATTTACTAATGATTTGTCTATAAAGTTATTTACTAAGGACGAATTCGAATCTAATTCATCGATTTCTTTAATTTCTTTATAAGCTCTAGATATTAAGTTGTGATTTTTCTTATCTAAATACCAAAACATTTTATTTCTCAAAAGTCTAAACAACCAATTTATCACAATACTTCCTCCAACTTTTACTTTCTTTTAGCTTATTACTTCAAATCAACTTAACCTCGCTAAATTTCATCATGTATTTTTCCGTAGGATAATCATAGTTTTCTCTATCATTAACGATTCCCATTATATTATTAATAATCATTTTCACCATATTAACTCCACATTCTTGAGCATGTGGATATCCACCACCAAATCTTGGATTCACTTCAGATATGTAATATTCTTCTTGTACCTTAAAAACATCTATGTCAATTACACCTTTAAAAGTGGTCTTCTCTATAAAATTATTAGTTAAAGTCAAGAGTTCATTATTTTTGATTGAAATAGATTTATCTGTTTCGCCAGCCCTCATTTTTAACTTTTCTTTAATAAAAATGGATGTCACTTCATCAGAAATAAGATCGATATAAGCATCAATCCCATATTCAATGCCGTCCATAAATTCCTGAATCATTAAATTATCAAACTGATTAAATAATAATTCTATTTCATCTTTAGATGTTACTTTATTAATATTCATGCTAGCACTACCAGTAACAGGCTTAACGAAAACTGGATAACTAATTTTGTTTCTATTAATATCTTCGTAAAACTTTTCTTTATCTACATAACTTTTAATAGTTTTAAATCCATTACTTTTCAAGAATTCAAACATTTTATATTTATTAAATGATATCTCGATAGCATCAGGACTCGATATTATGGGTAAAGTTCCTATATCTAAAAATCTCTGATTGTATTTTGAAAGTATAGTAAGTTCAGGATCTATTAATGATAGTACTCCTTTAATATTATTTTCCTGACAAATTGAAAGAATTTGTTCCAAATATCCTTCTTCATCTATTTTAGGAACTACAAAATGTTTATCAGCTTCATATAATGCTGGTGCCAGTTCGCTTGAGTCTGTAGCAATGACCAATCCTAGTCCATTCAATTCCTCTTTAAAATATTGAACTATTTTATTGCGTGTACCACAACTTAAAATAAGTATATTTACATCATTACTCATTATTCAAATCCTCCAAGTTATCAAAAAATAATGGTGTACCACCAGTATGGATAAACAATATTCTTTTATTTTTAATTTTGTTTTCCTTAATATATTCTTTCATTCCCCAAAATGATTTGCCTGTATAGGTCGTATCAAGTGGAATCCCATCATTTATTAATACATTTTTTACTACTTTCAAAATTTCATTATTATATGAACCGTAACCATCTAATATGTATTGATCTGAAAAATTCACATGTGAATTTATCTCCCTAAATGCTCTAATACTAGTTAAGTAGCTATTCACACTATCTACAATGACATTCTTTCCATATGGATTCTTTCTAGCATTACTAATACCTACAATTTTTCTATAATCATTATTTAGTATTTTGCCACATATAAGTCCCGCCTGTGTTGTACCTGTCCCTGATGCATGAAATACATAATCGAAGAAAATATTATTTTCCTTTTCATATTCTAATATTTCATCATACACTTTAACATACGAATGCGTACCTAAATCTCCATGTCCTCCACCTTGTATGAAATAAGGTATATGTCCTCGTTTTTTTAAATCTCTTAAAACATCCTCTATTGTTTTAGAAACTTTTGAAACTGGACATAGAATAACCTGAGCCCCAAGTAATTTAATTATTCTACTATTCGAGGTTACTTGATTATTTTCAACTGGAGATATTATATAACATTGCAGTTTTTTTGACGCCGCAATGTTCGCTATAACTCTACAGTGATTTGAACTACTACTACCATAGGTAATCACACAATCAGCACCCTTTTCTTCTAAGTCCTCAAAAAAAAGAGTAGCTTTTCTGGCTTTATTACCTCCAAAAGAAACCGGCAAAAGATCTTCACGTTTCATAAAAAAAGTATTGTTATTAAGATTCTCATTTAAATTTTGAATGGGTGTTTTATGATTAAAATATAAATTCAAATATTATTCACCTACATTTAAAATAAATTCCTTAGATTAAAGGCATAAAAATATCTATCTATATTTTTCCCTTGATAAAACAAATCATTTTTTATAAGCTTTTTATTTTTAAATCCAATTCTCTCAAAAAGCTTTTGGGCTGAAATATTATCTACTTCTGTATAAAGATATATCTCTTCAAGCTTAAATTCCTCATTCGCTACTTTTAATAATTCATTAGTAGCAACACTAGCAACACCTTTGCCTTTAAAATTATGGTCTCCAAGACATACGTAATATTCGGCAGATTTTTTTTCAATGTCTATATTTAGTAACCCTATTAAACCAACTGGAATGCCGTCACATAAAATTGTGCAATCAAATCTCTCTGTGCGATTTTCAAGAGTTTTAAACCATTTAATAGTCTTATCTTCACGTAAAGGTAAATCGTAATGTAGATATTTATTATTTTTTTCATCATTAATCCATTTCACTTTTAATGGTATGTCTTTCTCCTGAAATTTTCTAATTTTAATTTCCATAAACAATTCCTTTCAAGTTAATTAGAATCAGAACTTTTAGGGTCTTTTCCATTCATATTATCTGTATATATACTTTCCCGTTTAAAAAGTTTTTTTAGAGTTTTTAATATAATTTTAATATCTAACCAAACACTAAATTTATTCACATACTCCACATCGTATAAAATACGCCCGTCCCATGGAACGGAGTTTCTTACACTAACTTGAGAAAGTCCGGTTATACCTGGCTTGACGTTAAATCTTATTTTTTGGAATTCACTGTAATCTTCATATTTATATGGATGTTCTGGTAAAGGTGGTCGCGGCCCTACCAAACTCATATCTCCTTTACAAACATTCCATAATTGTGGCAATTCATCCAAACTTGTTGCTCGTAAAAATTTACCTATTTTAGTGATTCTATTATCTGTATCTGCGTTAACAAAAATTCCAGTTCCTAATTTTTCAGCATTTACTATCATTGTTCTAAATTTAATAATCTTAAATATCTCTCCATTCTTACCTAACCTCTTTTGCTTAAAAAATACTGGACCATCTGAAGTTAATTTAATAGAGATTGCTATAAAAAGAAGAAGTGGAGAAATAATAATCAAACCAATTAAACTACAAACAAAATCCATCACTCTTTTAAAAAGTAAATTCATGTTCCTCATTATGAATTCCACAACCTTTTAATATTTTCTACCACTCTCTTCAAATCTTCTTCTGTCATTTTTGTATCTGAGGGTAAACAAATACCATTTTCAAACAACTTATTAGAAACACCTTTTCCTATAAAATCGTATTTTTCATAAAATGGCTGCAAATGCATTGGTTTCCATATAGGTCTCGATTCTATATTTTCCTTCTCTAAACTTTCTATAATATCAATTGGGCTAACATCACCATGTAAAGTCATTGCACTTAACCAATAATTAGGTTTATCCCAATCATTTACAGGCATAAATTCTATTCCATCTAAATGGGCTAATGCCTTTTTATAAAATTCAAATATGTATTTTTTCTTTTCAACCCTCTTATCAAGTACTTTAAGTTGTCCTCTTCCTATACCTGCTACAATATTACTCATTCTATAATTGTAACCTAGTTCACTGTGCTGATAATGTCTTGCTTTGTCTCTTGCTTGCGTTGCCCAAAATCT
>Ga0079226_10003195_pt1 | contig 12598 bp, 9 predicted proteins | sample Poulit2014_FD_76345 | JGI IMG/M metagenome (GOLD analysis project Ga0079226, IMG submission 76345) | Agricultural soil microbial communities from Georgia to study Nitrogen management - Poultry litter 2014 | ecosystem: Environmental > Terrestrial > Soil > Agricultural land | place: USA: Georgia... | reverse complement strand
TTTTTCTAAAAATCCACTTTTTTTAATTTGTGAGCCATATCTTTTATGAAAGACATTTTTACCGTAAAGGGTAAAAAATGCAATAGAAGCGATATTTAGCCCTAAATACGCGACTAAAATTGAAAAATACCATTTTTTCAGGTATAATAGGTAAGTGAGTTAAGGAATATGAAATTAAAGGAGCATTTTCAATGGATAGAACACCAGTAGAAATTCATGATTCTTACATTACACTTGGTCAATTTTTAAAATTGGCAGATATTATCTCAAGTGGAGGCATGGCTAAGCCATTCTTACAACAAATGGAAGTATTTGTGAATGACGAACCAGAAAATCGTAGAGGTAAAAAACTCTATGATGGAGATGTGATCGTCATACCGAATATCGGAGAATTCCAAATACAATCATCAGATGAGAATCATCCGTAATGTATCTAGAAAATATTGCATTACAAAATTTTCGGAATTATGAATTAGCAGAACTATCCTTTTCGCCTTCAATTAATGTACTAATTGGGGAAAATGCTCAAGGTAAAACGAACTTAATTGAGAGTATTTATTTTTTAGCAATGTCTAGAAGCCATCGAACGGCTAGAGATCGAGAATTGATTCGATGGGATAGTGAATTTGCTAAAGTTAATGGAAAATTGAAGAAGAGATCACATTCGGTTCCAATGGAGATTATTTTGTCTAAGCGAGGAAAAATTGCGAAATTAAATCACTTAGAACAAAAGAAACTAAGTAACTATATTGGCCAACTGAATGTGATTTTATTTGCCCCAGAAGATTTATCCTTAGTTAAAGGATCGCCTTCTGTGCGTCGCAAATTTATTGATATGGAACTTGGTCAAATGAATAAAATTTATTTGCATCACTTAGCACAGTACCAACAAATTTTAAAACAGCGAAATCAATTTTTAAAACAAGCAAAATATGATCCGAAATTTGATCAAATTTATTTAGATGTGCTAACCGAGCAATTAGCGGCTGAAGGTGCAGAAGTTTTATTTTACCGCTTTAAATTTATAAAGCAGCTTAATGCATGGGCTCAACAAGTTCAAATAGATATTTCTAACGACAAAGAGCAACTAGAAATTAGATACAAAACAATCTCTGAAATCACGGATGAATTAAGTGTCGAAGAAATATTTGAACAATTAAAAGAAAACTATCAATCTTCGCAACAACAAGAAATCGATCAAGGAACAACAACGCTGGGTCCTCATCGTGATGATTTGATTTTTTATGTAAATGATCGAAATGTCCAAACATATGGTTCACAAGGACAACAAAGAACAACAGCGTTAAGTTTAAAACTGGCTGAAATTGAATTAATGAATGAAGTAACGGGTGAATACCCAATTTTATTATTGGATGACGTCCTGAGTGAGCTGGACGACAGCCGACAAACCCACTTATTAAACTCTATTCAAAATAAAGTTCAAACCTTTATTACAACAACGAGTTTAGACGGTGTTCAGATGGAATTATTGAATGATCCCCTCATTTTTTATGTGGATGGAGGAACAGCAACAAATCAAACCGCTGAACAAGAAGAAGATACTCATTCATAGGGATTAAAGCCTGAAAGATTGGAGAGTAAAAAATGGAAGATAAAATGAAACAAACACCAAACAGTTATGATGCTAGTCAAATTGAAGTTCTTGAGGGATTAGAAGCTGTTAGAAAACGTCCAGGTATGTACATCGGTTCAACAGGAATTAATGGTGTCCATCATTTAGTATGGGAAATTGTTGATAATTCAATTGATGAAGCGATGGCTGGATTTGCTGACACAATTAAAATAGCTATAGATCCTGATAATCACATACGTGTGATGGATAATGGACGAGGAATTCCAGTTGATATCCAACATAAAACAGGACGTCCTGCTTCTGAAACAGTTTTTACAGTTTTACATGCTGGAGGAAAATTTGGCGGTGGAAGCTATAAAGTTTCTGGAGGGCTTCATGGGGTTGGAGCTGCCGTAGTTAACGCACTTTCAAGTTTTTTAGAATACAGAATTTATCGTGATGGGAATATTTATTATCAAAGATTTGAACAAGGCATTCCTGTGAGCGATATGGAAATTATTGGCGAAACAGACTTAACAGGTTCAGAAGTTACTTTTAGACCGGATGAAGAAATTTTTAAAGAAAGTATTGAATTTAATTTCGATACACTTGCGAATCGTATCCAAGAACTAGCATATCTGAATCGAGATTTAGCGATTCATTTGGAAGATAACCGTGAAGAAGAAGTTAAAGCCATTGATTATCGCTATAGCGGTGGAATTAAAAGTTATGTTGAATATTTAAATGAAAACAAAGATGTTTTATACAACGAGCCAATATTTTTATCAGATGAGCAAGATGATGTTATTGTTGAAGTCGCTTTACAGCACACAACGGGTTATCATTTAAATTTACTCAGTTTTGCAAACAACATTCACACCCATGAAGGTGGAACACACGAATCAGGCTTTAAATCAGCATTGACACGCGTAATTAATGATTATGCACGAAAAAATGACTACCTAAAAGAAGAAGACGATAATTTCTTAGGTGAAGACGTTCGTGAAGGTTTAGCTGTAATCATCAGCATCAAGCATCCCGATCCTCAATTCGAAGGACAAACAAAAACAAAATTAGGAAACTCGGAAGTTCGTACAATCGTAGATCGTCTGTTTACAATGAATTTCGAACGTTTCTTAATGGAAAATCCAAAAATTGGAAAGCAAATTTTAGATAAAGCGGACTTAGCTTCAAAAGCTCGAGTAGCTGCAAAACGAGCGCGTGAAGTCACACGTAAGAAAAGTGGCCTAGAAATTAGTAATTTACCAGGAAAATTAGCAGATTGTTCTTCTAAAGATCCTGAAATTTCAGAATTATTTATTGTTGAGGGAGACTCTGCTGGAGGATCTGCTAAACAAGGACGTTCTCGTTTATTCCAAGCGATTCTCCCGATTCGAGGTAAAATATTAAATGTTGAGAAAGCTTCTATTGATCGTATTTTAGCGAATGAGGAAATACGAACATTGTTTACAGCTATGGGAACAGGCTTTGGCGAAGAATTTGATATCGATAAAGCAAGATACCAGAAATTAATTATTATGACGGATGCCGATGTGGATGGTGCACATATTCGTACACTATTACTGACTCTGTTTTTCCGTTACATGCGACCAGCAATTGATGCCGGTTATATTTATGTGGCTCAACCGCCTTTATACCAAGTACGACAAGGAAAAACTTCCGTTTATTTAGATTCTGATGAAGAATTAGAAGAGTATCTAAAAACAATTCCTGATTCACCAAAACCATCTATTCAACGTTATAAAGGGCTAGGTGAAATGGATGCGGAACAACTTTGGGAAACAACAATGAATCCTGAATCTAGAAGATTAACGCGTGTGCACGTAGATGACGCTAAAGAATCAGATCGTGTCATGACGATGTTAATGGGCGATAAAGTTCCACCACGTCGTAAATTTATTGAAGATAATGCCCAATACGTTGAAAATATTGATATTTAATTTTAAAGACAAACAAAGAATGAAGTGAGTGGGAGGAGTTTTAAAAATTGGCTGAAGATAGAAGTGGAATTGAGGAAATACAGCTTTCCCAAGAAATGCAAAAATCTTTCTTAGATTATTCGATGAGTGTTATTGTATCGCGTGCACTTCCTGACGTTCGTGATGGGTTAAAACCTGTACACCGACGAATCTTACACGGAATGAATGAACTAGGAATTACACCAGATAAATCTTATAAAAAATCAGCGCGTATTGTTGGAGATGTTATGGGGAAATATCACCCACACGGAGATTCCGCGATTTATGATTCAATGGTACGTATGGCTCAGGATTTTAGTTACCGTTATCCATTAGTGGATGGACATGGTAACTTTGGTTCTGTAGATGGCGATGCGGCAGCTGCTATGCGTTATACAGAAGCTCGAATGAGTAAAATAGCGCTCCAGCTATTACGTGATATTAATAAAAATACCGTAGATTTTCGTGAAAATTATGATGGTAGTGAATCAGAACCTACTGTATTGCCGGCGAAGTTTCCAAATTTACTCGTCAATGGAGCAAGTGGAATTGCGGTTGGTATGGCAACAAATATTCCAACGCATAACTTAAGAGAAACCATCGAAGCTTGTCGAGTGATTTTACGAAATCCAGAAGCAACAACTGCTGATTTGATGGAAGTTTTACCAGGACCAGATTTTCCAACAGGAGGAATTGTTCTAGGTAAATCAGGCATCCGAAAAGCATACGACACCGGTCGGGGTTCTATTCAAGTACGTGCGAAAACGCGTATTGAAGAAGATAATGGCCGTGAGCGAATCATCGTAGATGAAATTCCTTATCTAGTAAACAAAGCAAAACTTGTTGAAAAAATCGCTGAACTTGCTCGAGATAAACGGATTGAAGGAATTACTGCTTTAAATGATGAATCGGACCGAGATGGCATGCGTATTGCAATTGATGTGCGTAGAGATGCATCTGCGGCAGTTATTTTAAATAATTTATTCAAAATGACTTCCTTACAGACTTCTTTTGGTTTTAATATGTTAGCCATTGTAAATGGTGTGCCACGTACATTAAGTCTAAAAGAAATCCTTGTTTACTATTTAGACCATCAACGTGAAGTCATTCGTCGTCGTACTCAATTTGATAAAGAAAAAGCAGAAGCTCGTGCGCATATTTTAGAAGGATTGCGTATAGCTTTAGATCATATTGATGCTATTATTTCGATTATCCGTAGTTCAGAGACAGGAGCTATCGCAAAAGAAGCTTTAATGACTCAATATGAGTTAAGCGATCGCCAAGCACAAGCCATACTAGATATGCGTATGGTGCGTTTAACAGGTTTAGAGCGCGAAAAAATTGAAGAAGAATATCAAGATTTAATTGCTTTAATCGCTGATTTGAAAGACATTTTAGGAGACTCTGAACGTATTGACGCTATTATTGAAGAAGAAATGATTGAAATTGCCGATAAGCATGGAGACGATCGCCGTACAGAATTAATGGTTGGTGAAGCATTAAGCATTGAAGATGAAGATTTAATCGAAGAAGAAGAAGTCATCATTACTTTATCTCACAATGGTTATATGAAACGTATGCCAATTACTGAATTTAAAACGCAAAATCGAGGCGGCCGCGGTGTTAAAGGAATGGGAACAAACGATGATGACTTTGTCGAAACGATTCTGACAACTTCTACTCATGATATGGTGCTATTCTTTACAAATACCGGAAAAGTATACAAAGCAAAAGCTTATGAAATCCCTGAATATAGCCGTACAGCTAAAGGAATTCCTGCATTAAACTTTTTAGGCATTGAGAATAATGAGCATATTCAAGCAGTTGTCAATTTAGCAGAAAAACCTGAAGAAGGGGAACAACTCTTCTTTACGACTAAACAAGGAACCGTTAAACGTACGGAAGCCACTGAGTTCCAAAATATTCGAACAAGTGGACTCATTGCCATTAATCTAAATGAAGGGGACGAATTAATTTCTGTTCGCTTAACAGATGGCCAACAAAATATTATTATAGGTACAAAAGATGGTTATGCTGCTAGTTTTGATGAAAATGATGTTCGTTCAATGGGAAGAAATGCAACCGGTGTTCGAGGAATTAACTTACGCGAAGGTGACTATGTCATTGGTGTTGGTATGCTATCGGAAGAAAGCTATGTTTTAGCAATATCTGAAAATGGCTATGGTAAAGCAACAGAAGCTTCTCAATATGCCATTCGTAAACGTGGAGGAAAAGGGGTTAAAACCTTTAAGATTACTGACCGTAATGGTTCATTAGTCGGTTTATCTACAATCCTTGGTGATGAAGATATTTTACTGATTACCAATGAAGGAATCATTATCCGATTTGAAGCTAACGATATTTCTAGAACCGGTCGTGATACACAAGGAGTTCGTTTAATGCGTCTAGATGAAGAACAATTTATTTCGACTTTATCTGTGATTGACCCAGCGGATGAAGAAACGAAAGAAACGATTGTTGAAGATGCAGTGACTCCAGCAGAAGAAAAAGAAAACGATGAAGAGGAATTAGAACGTCCTACTGAAGTAGACGAATTAATAGAACGGGCTGAAGAAGACACAGACCTCTCAGAAGACGATTTAAATGACTCAGAAAAAGAATAAATAGATTAAATAGACCAAGATACCCCAAACACCTTTTAAGTGGATGAGCGCGAAATTCATCCCTTAGAAGGTGTTTTTTATTTATTGGAGATTGATTGTATTGAAATTTATTTTATTAATGCGTTAAATGATATATTTTTTCATTTTCTTTCTTAAAATAAATGAATTTCCTTTGCTTGATATTCTTAATGTGATACTATTTAATTGATGAAAGCCCTTACCATCACTATCTTATAAAAGGAGGAAATAGTTTCTATGGCAGACTATATTATGGCGATTGACCAAGGAACAACAAGTACGCGAGCGATCATTTTTGATAAGGAAGGACAACCGAAGTGGACGTCACAGCGAGACATTGATCAATATTATCCAAACCCAGGTTGGGTAGAGCATGATGCAAACGAAATTTGGATTAAAACTTTACAAGTCATTGCGGGTGTCTTAATCGAATCCGGACTTAATCCAAAAGAAATTGACAGTATTGGAATCACAAATCAACGTGAAACAACCGTCGTTTGGGATAAAGAAACTGGTCGACCGATTCATCGAGCTATTGTATGGCAATCAAAACAAACCTCTGAAATAGCAGACAAATTGAAAGAAGACGGACACACAGAATTATTTCACGAAAAGACAGGACTCGTCATTGATTCTTATTTTTCAGCAACAAAAATTATGTGGCTTTTAGAAAAGGTGGAAGGGGCAAAAGAACGAGCAGAGAAGGGTGAACTCCTCTTTGGGACAATTGATACATGGTTATTATGGAAATTAACAGGTGGAGAAGTTCATGCGACAGATTACTCAAACGCCAGTCGAACGATGTTATTTAATATTTATGATTTAGATTGGGATGATGAAATATTAGAACTCCTTGATATTCCTCGTGAAATGCTTCCAGAAGTACGTTCTTCTTCTGAAGAGTACGGAGTAACCATCCCTGAGCATTTCTATGGTGAATCTGTACCGATTGCAGGTATGGCAGGAGATCAGCAAGCGGCATTGGTTGGACAAACAGCCTTTGAAAAAGGAATGGTTAAAAATACTTATGGAACCGGTGCCTTCCTAATTATGAATACAGGTAAAGAACCGATTAAATCAGAGAATGGTTTATTAACTTCCATTGCTTATGGAATAAATGGAGAAGTGACTTACGCTTTAGAAGGTAGTATTTTCGTTGCTGGATCAGCGATTCAATGGCTACGAGATGAAATGCGTATGTTCCGTGAATCACCAGAATCCGAAGAATATGCAACAAGAGTTGATTCAACAGATAATGTTTACGTGGTACCGGCCTTTACAGGTTTAGGTGCTCCTCATTGGGATCAAGACGCTAGGGGAGCTGTTTTTGGATTAACACGGGGAACTTCTAAAGAACAATTTATTCGTGCAACATTAGAATCTCTAGCCTATCAATCAAGAGATGTATTAGATACGATGGTAAAAGATTCTGGGGTGGAAATACCAACCATGCGAGTGGATGGTGGAGCAGCGAATAATGATTTCTTAATGCAATTCCAAGCGGATATCTTAGGAACAACGATTGAACGTTCTAAAATTATGGAAACAACTGCACTTGGAGCGGCTTATTTAGCTGGATTAGCGACAGGTTTCTGGAAAGATTTAGCTGAAGTAGAAAAATATTGGGAAAAAGATGCAACCTTCGAACCAGAAATGTCTAAAGAAGAGCGTGACGACTTGTACGAAGGTTGGCAAGCTGCAGTTGAAGCTACAAGAGTATTTAAACATAAACCTCGGAAGAAAGATTAATTTAGTAAGCAATAAGTAGTATTTGTAAATGGAAGTTGTTGATGATAAACCTCTACCTCATTTTAATCTGTAAAATGTTTAAGGTAGAGGTTTTATTGTCCGAATTGTAAAATAAACAGTTGATTTGAAGGAGGAATGAAGAATATGCAATTTTCCTCAAAAACTAGAACAGAAGCTATAAAAAAATTAACTTCTGAACCCTTAGATTTATTAATTATCGGTGGAGGAATTACTGGTGCTGGACTTGCTCTTCAAGCAGGCGCAAAAGATATGAAAGCTGGCTTGATTGAGATGCAAGACTTTGCAGCAGGAACTTCTAGTCGTTCAACAAAACTCGTACATGGTGGCCTAAGGTATTTAAAGCAATTTGAAGTTGAACTTGTGTCTGATATTGTCAAAGAACGCGAAGTTATCAATCACAATGCACCACATATTGTGAAGCCAGAAAAGATGTTATTGCCTGTCTACGAAGAAGAAGGGGCATCCTTTACAGCTTTCTCAGCAGATATTGCTTTAGATTTATACGACCGTTTAGCGGAAGTAGATAATAAATGGTCATACAACCTTATTTCAAAAGATGAAGTTTTAAAAGAAGCTCCGACTATCAAAGAAGAAGGTTTAATTAATGGTGGATTGTATTTAGATTATGTGAATGATGATGCCCGTTTGACAATAGAAATACTTAAGAAAGCCCATGAATTAGGAACCTTAGTTACCAATTATGTGAAAGCTATTGATTTTCTTTATGATAATAATGGCCGTATTGTAGGTGTATTAGCTAAAGATTTATTATCAGATGAAACATTCGAAATTCATGCAACAGTCGTTGTCAATGCGACAGGCCCTTGGTCCGATGACATTCGGAATTTACAAAAAGTGGTTGAGGAAGAGCGGATGTATCCTACAAAAGGCGTCCATTTAGTTGTAGATGGTGAAAAATTGCCGGTTAACCGAACTGTATATACAGACACTGGTCTAGAAGATGAACGTATGATTTTCATTATTCCAAGGGGGGATAAAACGTATTTTGGAACAACAGATACCCCATATGATGGGGATTTAATTGAACCACCTATTACAACTGAAGATGTTGATTATTTACTTGAAGCCGTGAATACCCGTTTTCCAAAATCTAATTTAACAATGGACGATATTGAAACAGGTTGGTCTGGCTTACGTCCACTTATTTTAGAAGAAGGGGAAACGGACCCTTCAATGATTTCAAGAGGGCATGACGTTTTTGTTTCAGAAACAGGCCTTGTAACGATTGCTGGAGGAAAGTTAACGGATTATCGATTAATGGCGGAAGATACTTTTATGACGATTGAAGATGAACTGAAGATGAAAAAAGGAGCTACTTATCCAGAAGGTGCAACAGAAAATATTCCATTATCTGGAGGAGACTTACCAGAAGGCTTGACGATGGAAGATTATATCCAAGAAAATGTAAACAAAGGAATAGAAATTGGCCTTACAGAAGATCAATCTAAAAAAATGATTCAATGGTATGGTACCAACTCAGAGATTGTATTCTCTTTAAAAGACGAAACTAAAGGAGAAGAGCTACCCTTAAACCTAGAGTTAGCTTTGCTTTATGCTTTAGAATATGAAAGTGTGATAACTCCTATAGATTTCTTTTTAAGACGTACGGATGTTCTGTTATTTTCGACTGAAGATTTAAAGCACTGGAAAGGTATTGTTGTAGACTATATGGCTGATTATTTAAAATGGACGGCTGAAGAAAAAGAGAAGCAATTAAAACAATTAGAAGAGACCATCTCACATATACAGCTTAAAAATTTAAGATAACAATAGAAAACAAGGAGTTGTTATTTATGGATACAACGTTGACTCAACAAATACTCGGAGAGTTTATCGGTACGATGGTGTTGGTTCTATTAGGTGATGGGGTAGTAGCCGCAGATGTGTTGAGGAAGACAAAGTCAGAAGGTTCTGGTTGGGTGCTTATTACATTTGGTTGGGGTCTTGCTGTTACGATTGCCGTTTTCTTATCGGGTTATCTATCTCCAGCCCATATTAACCCAGCTGTAACTTTAGGGATGGCTGTGGCAGGAGATTTTCCTTGGGGAAGTGTTCTTCCTTATATTCTTGCTCAAATGGCTGGGGCATTTTTAGGCGCCGTTTTAGTATGGGTCCACTACAAACCACACTTTGATGCGACAGAAGATCAAATGACGAAATTAGCTGTATTTTCTACAGCGCCAGCAATTCGTGATACAGTGACGAACGTAATTGGAGAAATTATAGGAACAACCGTTCTCGTATTTGGTATTTTAGCTTTTGGACGCGGAACCTTTACAGATGGTTTAAATCCTATTGTTGTAGGTTTATTAATCGTTTCAATTGGTATGTCTTTAGGGGGCACAACAGGGTATGCAATTAATCCTGCTCGTGATTTAGGTCCACGTATTGCTCACCAAGTATTGCCTATTTCGGATAAAGGGCATTCTGATTGGGGCTATTCTTGGATTCCTGTCGTTGGACCAATGATTGGTGGAGTCCTCGCTGCGTTATTATTCGGACTCATTCCTTAAAAAGATAGAAGTAATAGAAAAAGAGAACCTCAAATCAGAGAGGTTCTCTTTTTTAATTCAGTTTTTCAAATAATCCAATGCTTCTATTCTTTTATAATCAAGGGTTCCAATTGCTCTTCAATCACATCAAGACCCACATCTGTTTGAAGTAAAGAAGCAGCGACATAAGCTCCTTCGATAAAAGCTGTTTCGTATAAGTTAATTTTTTTATCTGAATACTCCATCGCCATTTCTAGGTTCATTTTTGCGCTTCCTAAATCATAGAAAGCGAGAATAGTTTCTTCCTCGAATTCGTCGAGAGTTCCATTAATCTTCTCAAAACTAGTTCCGATCTCACCATTTTCTGCTCCACCTGCAGCTTTTATAGTGACATCTCCAGCTACTTGGTCAAGTAATTTTATTAAACCTTCAGTAATTTCTTCCACATGGGAAACTAATAAAATACCATATTTTTTAGTCATCGAGTACCTCCGCTTCTAGTAAAGCTTCAAAGAAATAGGCGCTTGATTGCGCACCTGGATCGATATGGCCAATTGAACGATCACCCAAATAAGAGGCTCTACCTTTTGTAGCTTTCATATCTTTTGTTTTTTCTAAGCTTTCTTGGATAATCTCGTTAGTAAGAGCTCCAGCTTTAATCTGTTCAACCACCGGTGCCCATTCATCGACCATTGTTTTCTCGCCAGTTTCAGCTTTTCCTCTTTTTTGGATACCTTCTAAACCTGCTTCTAATATTTCACCCATATCTTCTGTGTCTCTTGCTTTTTTTGCCATCTCAATAAAAGCTGAGCCATATAAAGGGCCTGAAGCGCCACCTACTTTACTGACTAAAGACATTCCGACATCTTGGAATAAATCAGATAGATTATTATAGGTTGTTTCTTCAGCTTTTTCTTTTATAGCAGCTGCTCCACGAGTTAAGTTGCTTCCATGATCTCCATCACCAATTGCGGTATCTAACTGATTTAGCGTCTCTTTATTTTGAGTAATTTTTTCGCCGAATAATTCAATCCATTTACTAACTTTTTCAGTCATAGAAATCCCACTCTCTTAAAATTCCTCATATTCGTTGTTTGCTATTACCATGAAATGGTTTCAACTGGGGCATTTAGATAATCTAGCCACTTTTTGTCTTCTAATTTTACTAATGTTAAAGATAATCCTTCCATATCAATTGAAGTCATATAATCTCCAACTTTTCTAAAGGAAAGATTTAAACCTTCTTCATCAACTAATAATTTCTTTACATCATTCATAAATACAAATTGTTCCATCAAAGGCGTTGCACCCATTCCATTGACTAAAACAGCATACTCATCGCCTTCATTCCAATCATAGGCTTTTTTCAATTGCTCGACTAATTCAGTCGCTAACTCTTTCGAAGGCTTCAATTTTTCTCTGCGGTAACCAGGTTCTCCGTGAATCCCGACACCATATTCAATTTCATCCTCTTCAAGTTCAAAACCAGGACTTCCTACTTCAGGATTAGTCGCAGGACCTAAGGCAACGCCTATTGTTTTAATGTTAGGTACTAAACGATCAGCTAATTCTTTAATTTCTTCTAAAGATTGACCTTCTTCAGCTGCGGCACCAATTATTTTGTGCACCAACACAGTCCCAGCTACTCCACGTTTTCCAGCTGTATAAGTACTATCCTCAACGGCTATATCATCATCTACAATAATGGTATCTACTTTAATATCTTCTAAATCGGCTAAATCTTGAGCCATTTCGAAGTTCATGACGTCACCAGTATAATTTTTAATGATTAAAAATACACCAGCACCTTCATCACTTGCTTTAATTCCTTCAAATACCTGGTCAGGCGTTGGAGAAGTAAAAACTTGTCCGGCCACTGCAGCAGACAACATTCCTTTTCCTACAAAACCGGCATGAGAAGGTTCATGTCCACTCCCACCACCACTAACTAGTCCTACCTTGTTCTTTTGTTCTGCTTTTCTATGGATAACCATTGTCTCGGGGATACGTTCTACTAATGAGTCATAAGCAAATACTAGTCCATCTAACATTTCATCTACGATTTGATCCGGATTATTGATAATCTTTTTCATTGCTATTGTCACGATCCTTTCGTATTTT
>Ga0079226_10003194_pt1 | contig 12599 bp, 12 predicted proteins | sample Poulit2014_FD_76345 | JGI IMG/M metagenome (GOLD analysis project Ga0079226, IMG submission 76345) | Agricultural soil microbial communities from Georgia to study Nitrogen management - Poultry litter 2014 | ecosystem: Environmental > Terrestrial > Soil > Agricultural land | place: USA: Georgia... | reverse complement strand
AGCTTCGGAAATCCATTCATCAACGAATTGTTCTTTAACATCAGCATGTTCAAGTGCTTCTGTAACTAATTGTTCTAGATATAATACTTCAGCTCCGTTTTCACGTAATACTTCAGCAAATCTATCGTGCTCTCTTTGAGCTTCTTCTAAGAATGGGATATCATCAAATAGTAAACGTTCCAAATAGTCAGGCATTAAGTTTTCTAATTCTTTTCCTGGACGGTGTAGAACTACTTTTTTCAATTTCCCGATCTCTGAATTGACTTGAATTGGTTTGTTAGACATAAAAAATGTTCCTTTCTTTTTTTAAATTTTTATTAACCTTATCTACAAACATAGTATAACAGTGAGCAAAGAATAGTGTATAGAATAGTTATCATAGTGAATGAGAAATTTTTCTCATATTTTGTAAGTGTTTACATTTTTGTCCTGATAGGTCAGTTTTTATGAGCAATTCTAATAATATCAATCCATTTAAATTTATTTACTATTAATTTTCAATAAATGTTATATTTTGTTGGAGATTATCATACTTATATTTAATTCATGTGAACTATTTTACAATAATCTATTTAACGATAATAATTGATATTCAATTGCAGCAATAATAAAACCAATTCAATACAGTTACTGCTTTTTTGTGATTTTCATTTTGGATCCTAATAAACCTCATGTAATGATATTAATATTGATATAGTATCACTCTTATTATTTAGAGCATATTTCTTACAGCTTCCCACTAATATATCTGTCAAATTTTTTAAAATCGTATTTTTTAACTTTCCTTTGTGTGATAGATACATAAAAAGCAGTAATTGAATTATGATAGCATGTGACTTCATCAATTCAACTACTGCGTTTATTGTATATCTATTTATTTTTCTTATTTAAGCGTCTATTACGACGATCTTTCCGTTTTTTGTAACGATTAATTTTCTTCTTATAATTTGGTTTGATTTTTTTCTTTGCTTTCTTAACCATGCCAGCAATTTCAGGATCATATTCACGTTTCTTATTGATCTCTTTTCTTCTTTGACGTTGGTCGTGGTGTTTCACGTCAATCATTTGATTGTTCCTAATTTCTTTCGGGCTAAATACAATACCTTTTTCCTCTAAATATTGAATTGACTCAAGTTCATCCGGAGTATAAAAAGTAATCGCAATACCTGGCAGATTATTTCGTCCAGTTCTTCCAACACGGTGAACAAAGAAATCCAGTTCATTCGGTATTTCTGCGTTAACGACATGAGAAACACCTTCTATGTCAATGCCGCGAGCTGCTAAATCCGTTGCAACAACAAATTGATATTCTAAGTTACGAATTTGGCGCATAACACGTCGACGTTCTCTTGGTTCAAGTCCGCCGTGGATAACAGCACATTCCAATCCCTTTTCCGATAATCTTTCTGCTATTTCATCAACTTTATCTTTTGTGTTAGCAAAAATCAATGCTAGGTATGGTTGACCGATTGTTAGCACATCATAGATTAAATCGACACGATCCTTTGTCTTGGTTGCAATCAACCAGTTGTTAATCGTATCGGCAATAATTGAATTATCATCTGAATAGATGAATTTCGGATTGTGCATATATTTTCTGAAAAATGGCTCTAACTTTTTAGGTATCGTTGCAGAGAATACTAACAGTTGATGTTTCTCAGGTAACCGTTGTGCAATTTGATCCACATCAGCTAAGAATCCCATATCTAAAGTCATATCTGCTTCATCAACAACCATATATGGTGCTGTATAGATGTTTAAAGCGTTCGATTCAATCATATCTAACAGACGTCCTGGTGTCCCGATAGCAATATGTGGCTGTGTGGTTTCTAGTTTTTCTAGTTGTTTTTCCTTATCTACACCACCAATATAATTCTCAACATGAACTGTTGTTGGAGCAAATTTTACCAATTCTTTCGCGGCTTGATATAATTGGTTAGCTAATTCACGACTAGGTGCTGTAATTAGAATTTGCGTTTCTTGACGGTTTAAATCTAAATTATTAATTAATGGTAGTAAAAAAGCATGCGTTTTACCTGATCCAGTTTGTGATTGAACGACTAAATCTCTTCCATATTTAATTTCAGGAATTACTTTTACTTGGATTTCTTTTGGATGAATGAAGCCTATGTGTTCTAGGGCTTCATTTAAGAATTGTCTTAAATTATAATCTGTAAATTTGTTTTCCATATTTTTTCCCTCGTCTCCCCTTATATTTTATCAAAGCTAGAACATGATAGCTACAATATTTCATGTGTTTATCCAACTTATCCCCCTTCTTTTTATGATATAATCTAATTTCAGACAGGAGATTGGAGAGATATTATGACTGTAAATGAAAAAGTATTATTTACTCTCTTTGGGGCAACCGGAGATTTAGCTGCGAGAAAATTATACCCAGCTATCTATCATTTATTCAAAAAGAATTGTATTTCAAAATATTTTGCGCTGATTGGTACTGGTAGACGTGAATGGACGACTGAATATTATCGTAACATTGTACGAGAAGCAATTGCTGATATTGATGACAATAAAGTACTACAAGAAGAATTCGCTGATCATTTCTATTACAAATCACACGATGTGACAAATGTTGAGGAGTATGAAGCCTTTAAAGACTTTAGTGATGAAGTGGCTAACAAGCATAACATTGGAGGCAATCGTTTATTCTACCTTTCAATGTCTCCATCATTTTTTAAAGTAATTACAGAAAATTTAAAAGAGTATGGCTTTTTAGAAACGGATGGGTTTAACCGAGTAATCGTCGAAAAACCATTTGGTGAAGATGAAGCCAGCGCTATTCAGTTAGAAAAAGATCTAAGAAACTCAATTAATATTAAAGATTTATTCTTTATCGATCATTACTTAGGCAAGCCTATGATTAAAAATATATTGACAATGCGTTTTTCGAACCCACTTCTTAAAGCTATTTGGAACAAGGAGCACATCGATAATATTCAAATTACTTTGGCTGAAGAAGTAAGTGTTGAAGCTCGTGGTGACTTCTATGATAAGACCGGAGCTATTAAAGATATGGTTCAAAATCACATCTTACAATGCTTCAGTCTTTTAACTATGGATGAACCTCTTTCATTATGTACAAAAGATATTTTAGAGTCTAAAGTCAAAGCATTAGAAAATATCGATTTAAATCGAAACACTTTAGTTAATTCAACAGTCCGCGGTCAATATGTAGCTTATCGCACCGAAAATGAAGAGTCTTATACAGATAACGAACGTGTTGATGATAACTCTAAAACGGAAACATTTATTGCAGGTAAAATTGAAATTAAAGAAGGGGCATTATCTGGCGTTCCGGTTTATTATCGTACAGGTAAACGGATGAGCCAAAAAATGACAAGACTAGATATTGTTTTTAAAGATGCTTATGATTCATTATTCGACAATAATCAAAACGTACTAACGGTTTTACTAGATCCAGAAGAAACTATTTATCTTACAATGAACGCTAAAGAACAAGGTCTTACGAAAGAATTACATAAACAAACAATGAAGGTCCTTGAAGCTAAAAATGACATACCAAGCCCCTCTGCCTATGAAAGTCTCATTAAAGATGCGATTAAAGGAGACCAGGTTAACTTTTCACAGTTTGAAGAAATCATCGCATCGTGGAAATACGTTGACAGTATAAAAGCAATTTGGGAAGAAACAAATCAAGAGCTCCTTCCGTATGAAGTGTATACGGATGGCCCTGTTGAATCATTCTCATTATTAGAAAAAGACAACCATTATTGGATATTTTAACGATTAAAAAGCTATAACTGATGTATTTACATTGGTTATAGCTTTTTCATTTAAATTCCTATCAATTGTTTTCAAACTTCTCTACTTTTGTCATTAGTTCGTCAAAAGAAAAAATCCATCTTATTATAAAAAATGTAGTGAACCCCAAAAGTTGGAGTTTTTTTAAAAACGAATTAGTAAAAAGTAAGGTTTTGTCGTCTTTAGAAGTCGATCTGTCTTAGTCGCATATAGTAGACTAGTCGACATTTATAGAATTAGTCAGTTTATTCAAAGTAAAACCATTATTTTAATTTATCATTTTCATAAGTGTGAACCTTCTCTAGTCCTACAAAGTTCTGTTGTCTTAATGCTTCAAATAAAACAATGTTTGCAGTGTTAGATAAGTTGAAAGATCTAACATGTGTATCATCCATTGGAATACGAATACATTGTTCTTCATAATCATGCATAAACTTTTCAGGTAGTCCCGTTGTTTCTTTTCCAAAAATGAAATAGTAGTCCTTATCGGTATCTGTATAATCAATATCGCTATAGGTATGACGTGCAAATTTAGAAACTAAATACAGATTAGTTGTATCAATACTATATAGGAATGAACGGAGATTACGATGTGAAGTAATATTTAACTCATGCCAATAATCTAACCCAGCTCGTTTAAGGTACTTATCAGTTGTTTCAAAGCCCAGTGGTTCGATTAAATGAAGCTGAGTATTCGTCCCAGCACATGTTCTTGCAATATTTCCTGTATTCGGTGGAATTTGTGGTTTATAAAGTACGATATGGTTTGTCATTTTCTAACTCTTTCTATTAACTCTTTGTTCATTTTCTTTAATGGTGTTAATCGCTCGGTTCATTTCAAAAATAGTGCGTTCATCATCTTCTTTATGAAAAGCTTGTTCAAGAAAGTTAATGATTTCTGGATTATATTCCCGTTTTAATACCTTTGAAACAGCCCAAGCAGCTGTTCCTCTGATCATTGGTCTTGGATCTTGTTCTATTAATTGAAGTAAGGTCGGTAGTGATGACCGATCTCTATAGTTGGCTAGTGCAATAATTGCATTTCGCTGAATAGGTTTTTTTCCTCGCCATGATCCAGCCAAATGCCCAAACTGATCCTTAAATTCACGGTTAGATATCGTTAAAATTGGTTCTAATACTGGATTTACACTCTCAGGTTCTGGTTCCATTCGTTCATGGAAATGGTTATCTATACCTATATTGTACGGACAAACCATCTGACAGATATCACAACCATAAATGACATGACCAATTTTTCGGCGAAACTTGTCTTCTAGGTAGTCTTTCGTTTGTGTTTGGTAAGATAAACAGACCTTCGCATTAATGCGACCATCCCCTAGTAAAGCATTGGTAGGACAGCCATCAATACAACGCATGCAATCACCACAACCAAAAGGAACTGTTTCACTTTGTTCAAAATCTAAATTTGTAATGATTTCACCAAGATATACATATGAACCATATTCTTCAGTAATTAGCAAACCATTTCGTCCAATAAATCCTAAACCTGCACGTTCAGCGACTGCAACGTCAACAAGTTCTCCAGTATCGACCATTGGTTTGAACATAGCTTCAGGACCAGCAACTTCTTGTATATACGCAATCAGTTCATTCATCTTATCTCTTAAAATAAAATGATAATCTCCTCCCCATGATGCTCGGGCAAATTCACCTCTGCGAACGCCTCTTTCTTTTTTAGGTTTGTTCCTCATAACAGAAGGATATGCTAAGGCAATGGAGATAATCGATTTTGGGTTTTCAAAAATTAATTCAGGATAAACACGCTCTTCAATATTCTGATGCTCAAAACCAGAGTGATGATTGTTAGCTCGCTGTGCTTCTAACCTCGGCTTCAACTCTTCAAATGGATCTGCTGAAGTAAAACCAATCTTGTCGATCCCAATTTCAGAAGCCTTATCAATCACCAATTGTTGTAAGTTCATGTTTATTCCTCCTCAATTATTTTATAATAAAATACAAAAAACGTATCACTTCGGTGATTCCACGGCGAAATGATACGTTATTAAGCCATTGTTAGCCATTTACTTATATCAGTATCTGATGGTTGACTGATATAAATGAATGAGATAAATTAGCTTATGAAAATAATGATAACATATAGAAAAATTAATGCAAGCTTTTATTTTCCAATTAATAAAGTTACATCAATTGTGACCTTAAATTGATCACCGTCATTGATATACTGCGCTTTTTTCTTCTCATCAATTTGCCATCCCAGTGGAGTCATCTCGAATAAATCATAAATGAGATGTTTTGGGATCTCTTTTTTATAAGATATATCTTGTATTTTAACTTCATTAAAATGTTCTTTGAAGTTTTGAATCACATTCTCATTACTATAATTATCTTTGTCCTCTTTCAACACTCTTATTTCTTGTAAGTAGCCAGGATTTGGTACAACTTTCATCACCGTTCCATTAGATTTAATAATTCGGCTAAATTCTTGATAGTTTGAAGGTGTAAAGATATTTAAAATGGTATTAAAACTCTGGTCACTAAATGGCGTATCAGCTAAATCAGCCACACACCAAAATATATTCCAATAATATTTGGCTGCCATTTCAATACCTTGTTTAGAAATATCGAATCCTATACATACAGACTCCGGTAATGATTTATGGATCATTTTTAAATTCGAACCATTACCACAACCAACATCAAGTATTGAGCCCGATCCTTTTGGCATATGACTAATAACTTCTTCTAGTATCGGGTCCCAAAAACCACTATCTGCAATCTTCTTTCTAGATTCGAATAAGTCTTTGTTATATTGATCGGTAGAAGTATTATTAAAAAAATGAACGGTTCCCTTTTTAGATATATTGAAAGAATGGTTGTTTAAACATATGATTTGGTTATTCTTGACTTGTTTAAAATCACTTTTACAAATCGGACAGCGAAATAGTTGCATATTCTCTTTTAGAAAATATGCAGCGCGTTCAATCTTTTTCATCATTTAAATTTCTAACTCTGCTTCGCTAATAACCATTTGCTCTTCTTCAGTCAAAGGATCATGATAAAGATGTTCTTTAGGAGCAGCATACTGGTTTTGAACACGTTCACGCATGTCATTAATCTGTCTTGCTTCTTCTTTAGAAACTTCTCTACCAATGTGATAATTTAACTTATTAATCATATCATCTGCTTTAAGTAACACTTGACGTTTAGTTTTTAATTTTTGAACTCTTGATTTCTCTTCAAATTCTCTACCAGATTGCGGTGCGAATAAATAAGCAAGTGCAAAACCAGTTGCCCCTCCGACAGCTAACCCTATACTCATGGTTATTTTATTCATTATGCATTCTCCTCTTCTTTTTCTAATGAGACCATCTTAATACAAAGAACGATAGCCTCTAACGCTTTTTTTAGTTCATCCATAGTTGCGAACGTTGGTGCCAAGCGTATGCTATTATCTTTTTCATTCAATGCTTTTGGATACGTTGCATTAGCTGATGTTAGTATAACACCAATATCCTTTAATTTTGAAACAATACTACTTGCACAACCGTCTTTAGTGGTTAAATGGATGAAATAACCACCTTTTGGACGGCTCCAAGTTATTATTTTATTGTCTTTAAATTCTTTATCTAAAGTATCTAAAATATATTCAAATTTTGGTTTTAAAATAGCTCCATGTTTTGCCATATGTCTGAGCACCGTCTCTTCATCTTTCAAAAAATGAACGAGCCGTTTTTGGTTTACTTTATCGAAACTTATAATTTGTTTAGAGAATGACTTCATTAAATTATCTAAGTTTTTAGTCGATGTTCCAATCGCTGCCATCCCTGAACCGGGGAATGTCATTTTAGATGTAGAAGTAAACATCACGACACGGTCAGGATAATTTGCTCTTTTACATTTCTCAAGTATATTACTAATTTCAATTAATTCATGAGTTAGGTGATGTACGATATAAGCATTATCCCATAATATTTTAAAGTCATTTGAAGCCGCTTCTAAGTTTGAAAGACGATCAATCGTTTCCTCAGAATAAACTTCACCGGTTGGATTGCTGTATTTAGGAACACAAAATATTCCTTTGATCGACGGATCATTTTTAACTAAATCTTCTACTATATCCATATCTGGACCATCTCCAGTTAACGGTACTTGAATCGTTTTGAAGCCAAAATGATCTAACATATCCCAGTGACGGTCATAACCTGGCACAGGACATAAAAATGCACGTTTTTGGTCATTAATCCAAGGCTCTGATTGATGATAAGTAAAATGGTCTAACACGTTGTACATCAGCTGTAAACTGGAATTCCCTCCAACCATTACTTCATCAATTGATATATCAAATAATTCAGCAAATAAGGCTCTCGCTTCTTTAATCCCTAATAAGCCACCATAGTTACGAATATCGACACCATCTTCAGTCAAAATATCATCAGATAAGTCAATGTTTAATAATTCCTGTGACAAAGCTAATTGTTCTTTTGAAGGAATGCCACGTGAGATATTTAAATTCATTGGTTTCTCAATATATTCCTGATACTTATCTCTCAGTGTCTTTAAATTTTCCATTTGCATCCCCTAACTAATCTGTTACCAATTTGTAGTAATAAGATGGTTTCATTATACATGATTTTTATATATAATTAAATAAATCTGAATAAGTCAAATGTCTCAGAAAATATATTTAAGGAAGATGACTTTAATGAAAATTGGTGCCCGAACTTTTAAAACTGCGCTTGCTGTTTTTATAGCCGTCTATATTCCGGTTGCCATTAATTTACCTGAACTATCTGTATTATCAGGATTAGCTGTTGTAGCTTCTATCCAACCATCTGTTAAAAGATCTTATATAACACTAAGAGACCGTGTTTTAGCCAATATGATCGGTGGTTTAGTGGCATTCCTTGTTGCCAGTTACTTGGGAACAACGCCAATACTCATCGGTTTAGCAACATTGTTTTTAATTGCCATTTTACACCAATTGAAACTTGACGGTGTTATTCAGTTAGCTGCTATGGTGTTAATCATCGTCATGATCGAATCTGATCGATCACCACTTTATACAACATTATCACGTGTGGCTGCAACAACTCTCGGAGTCATCATTGCTTTTATTGTCAATACGTATATTTGGCCGCCGAAATATGACCGTAAACTTTTCCAATTAACAAACGATGTCAGTGACGACTTAATGCGTTATATCCGAATTTCTCTTCGAAAAAATTCCCAATTTGGTTTAATGACGAAAGACTTAGAATCTGTTGGCAAAGACATTCGTATCATGCATCTGTATTTCAATTATATCAATGAAGGACATATTAATCCTTTTAAACTATCGAAGAATAAATATTCCGTAACCAGATTACTGGTTGTTTACCGTCAATTTATTAAAGTGACTGAGAGCGCATTGAATCTGGCTAAGACATTACAACGAACTGAAAATATTTATAATAACTTTGATGAAGAATTCCGTATTCAAATTAGAGAACGCATTGAAATATTAATGTCTGCTCACGAACAAATTTTACAAAAATGGAATGGCCGAGTGATGCCTGAAGAAGTAAACTTTATGAAACATAAAATGTCTTTCCGTAAACAATTTATGGAACGCTTTTATAGTGAAGCAAGTATGGATGCTTATCTTAATGGCGATTACACAGACAGTAATGCCGTTTTAAAAATTATGTCTAATATTTTAGACTACGAAGAAAGCTTAGTTCACTTAAACCTTCTCGTTTCTGTCTACGTTAAAAACCATGCAGAAGAAAGTAAAGTGATTAAAGAAAACATCGATAATGGTCGCGATATAGATAGGTAAAATTATCAAAAAAAAAAACGATGGTGCTTTTGCATCATCGTTTTTTATATAAGTTAAATTTTTTAACTTTTCATCACAACTCAGTACTTTCCAGTTAACTGTTTATATCGGTTATACCATAAATTAACATAGCCTTCAGAAAACGGGCCACGTTCTTCTTTGATCCAACTGACTAAGATTTTAACTTGTTCTTTCATTATTAGATCAATCTCTTCGGGATAGTTCCATTTTTTACTATGCTCTTCGTATTCATCTACATCAAGCAATCTCTTTTCACCGTCCGGGAAGATCTTGACATCTAAATCATAATCTATATATTTTGCCCCTTCTTCATCAATTAAAAAAGGTGACGCCATATTACAGTAATAAGATGTTCCTTTTTGTCTAATCATCGTTACGATATTAAACCAATAATTCTTGTGAAAGTATACAAGAGCTGGCTCACGTGTCTTCCACCGGCGTCCATCTGATTCGATTACTAAGGTATGATCATTACAACCAATCAAAGAATGATCTGTTGTCTTGAGTACCATTGTATCGCGCCAGGTGCGGTGCAAAGAGCCGTCGTGTTTATAACTCTTAATTGTGATGAAATCTCCTTCTTTTGGAAATTGCATCTTAAACCAACTTTCTTATCTACATGATTTCCTTAAAATACACATCTATCATTATAGCATAAGTATGCTAATTTTTTAGATATATTTGCTTATTCCTTAAAATAGCGTCGGTTTAAAATACTCTTGCCACATTTTTTGCTGAACAACTGGGAAAACATAATCATCGATAACATCTTCACTGACCCATTCACATTGATCAGGAATTTCTAAATTTACTGAGTTGGTTACACCATCAAGAAGATAAATGGTCCACTTCAAATGACTAAACACATGAGTAACGACACCATTAATCTGATTCGACAAATTGGTCTTCACATGATAAGTAGCTTTAATTATATCTTGGATCATTATAATATCTGTATTATTTAAAACTTCATAAGTTTCTTGACCTATACGTTTCCAATCTGATTTTTCCAATTGGTTTTCAGAAACTAATGGGAAGGTCCACATATTTGCTAGTAGTCCTTTATTTGGTCTTTTCTCAAGTAAATAATCACCATCTTGATTTTTAATAATGAGTGCAAAATAAGTCACTGGTTTTGCTTTTTTATTCTTACTTGATACTGGATACTTTTCCCATGTTTCGTTGAGATAAGATCGATCAAATTCTTTAACTGGTGACAATTCTGGATTATAATTTTTCGGTGTCGAAATCGTCGCACCAAGATCCATCAACGCTTGATTAAAATCACCTGGTCGATCTTCATCAATAATCGCTCTCGTTACTGCTTCAAATACTTTACGATTTGACTGTTTCTTCACATCTAAATCAATTTCAAATAAACGAGCCAACACACGCATTAAATTCCCGTCAACAGCTGGCTCTGGAAGATTAAATGCTATGGAAGAAATAGCTCCCGCAGTATAAGGCCCTATACCTTTCAGTGCCTGAATATTTTTTGGATTACTTGGAAACTCTCCATCAAATTGCTCCATAATCTGATTAGCAGCGACTCGCATATTTTTGACGCGTGAATAGTAACCTAACCCTTCCCAAACTTTTAACAATTCATCTTCATTGCTTTCTGCTAAGTCCTTAACAGTTGGGTATTTTTCTAAGAAACGTTTATAATAAGGAATCACAGTCATTACCTGCGTTTGCTGAAGCATTATTTCAGAAACCCAAATTTTGTACGGATCAGAAGTTCTGCGCCAAGGCAAATCCCTCTTCTCTTCATCATACCAGTCTAGCAAGGTTTTTTGGAATTTTTCGGTTGTTGCTTCATCCCAAATATCAATACCATATTTTTCTTTTAACATCTTCCGATTCAATCTATTCATCCTCATTCTTTTGATCAATATATCGATTAATTAAATCTGAAGGATAGCCTTTAGCGTATAAATAGGTTTTTAACTTTTGAATTAACTCATAACCACTTGATTTTCTCTGATAACGCCGCCAAGCTTTATCCGCTTGCTTAACTAATGCTTCAAACTCAGCATCTTCATCAATTTCTGGTTCCACAATCTCCATTGCTTCATTGATCACATCACTTGAATACCCTTTGCCGTATAAAAAGGCACTGATTTTATTCATTTTCTCACGCTCTGAAGACTTATTGGGCTTTTTCATTTGTTTCTCTATTAATTTACTTGCATTTTCTAACTGTAAGTCATAGGGATATTCAGTCATCGCATCTTCAATCTGTAATTCTGTAATCCCTTTAGTACGTAGTTCATTCGCAATTACTCGTGGTCCTTTACGGTTAATTCTAGCACTGGTTCGAATATAACTTTTCGCATATTCTAAGTCATTAATTAAATTTTGATCTTTGAGTTTAAAGATCACTTCATCGACAAACAAGCCAAAATCTTTATCTATTAAATCATCTCTAATTTGCTTTTCGGTCCTTAAACTATAACTTAAGTAATTGAGCGCTCTCGTATAAGATTTTGAAAAATTATCTTCTGTTTCTAACTTTTTTTGCAGCTCTTTAGAAACGGTCATCCCTTTAGTCAACATATATTTAACTAATACCGACTCAGCTACTGGAAATGCATACTCGCCATCGATATAAATATTATAACGACCTTTGCGCTTTTGAGCTTTAATGCTTGTAATTTTTCTTTTAGCTGTCTTAGATTTAATTGAATGAGCTTGTTGATTTAAAGACTCTTTTTTTAAACCTTTCACTTCATCTACAGTAAAACCTTTTTCTCTTGTTGAATCTGATTTTTTTTGGCCATCATTTTTATAGTTTTCTTTAGGTTGAGCATGAATAATTTGTTTAGACTGGTTCTTAGAATTATTTTCATTTTCCTCAGGTTGGTTGGGAGTTAAACGAATTAATTTGTTATCACTCATTAGAATTCATCCTTACTTAACTTATGGATCCAGTAAGAATCTTCTTTAGCATAACCGGCAACATCGTAAACTTGTTCAGCTTTATTATACTTCT
>Ga0079226_10003193_pt1 | contig 12599 bp, 12 predicted proteins | sample Poulit2014_FD_76345 | JGI IMG/M metagenome (GOLD analysis project Ga0079226, IMG submission 76345) | Agricultural soil microbial communities from Georgia to study Nitrogen management - Poultry litter 2014 | ecosystem: Environmental > Terrestrial > Soil > Agricultural land | place: USA: Georgia... | reverse complement strand
GAATAATGGTGCTGCAGTCCTGGAGATCGACGCCAAGCAGTCCTGACATTTCTCAACGAGCCACCAGCCGCCTTCGCTCAGAACCCGGTACTGAGCCACATCTTGACCGAGGCATTCCGGGCACTCCGAGTCATTCACCGGCGTCCGAATAGTGGACAAACTCGTCTCTGAGGGTCTTGGGTGCTCGTGCAAACCGTCAGCTAACGGCTGCGGAAATTCCGCCGCAGCCCAGGGATCAAAACGTAGATTCATTTTTTCTCTCATAACATTCAGTTGAAAACCCAGTTGATAACTTACGTTATGATGCTAATGTAGTGATTCAAGTCACGCAAGAGCCTGAACTGCAATGTGCTAACTCGCAGAAATGATGGCGATCAGTGAGACCGCCGCCCAGCGTCATCTCGATATGTAAATAACGAACGTGACTAACTTGTAAGACTTTATGTCATGCCACGCGGCTCATTAAGTCCTTAAAATTGCGTTCTTTTTACATAGGAAAATACGGTCAATTCTCAACCTTAAGGAAAAGCATCCATGGATATTCCACTGCAAAATGATCCCAAGCGTCCGAATGTACTGTTTATTCTGGCTGACGATTTAGGTCAGGGGGACGTGTCGTGTTTCAATCCTCGGGCAGGGTGGAAGACCCCCTTCATGGATAAGCTGGCAGACCAAGGGATGCGGATGCTGGATTCACATGCTACTAGTGCTTTGTGTACTCCTTCGCGTTATGGGTTTCTGACGGGCCGATATAATTGGCGATCCCGACTCAAAAGCGCAGTATTACCTGGCGATGCCGAGTCGTTAATCGAAAAAGACCGGCTGACGCTAGCCCAGTTTCTGTCGGATCGTGGGTATTCAACAGCTGTGGTGGGAAAATGGCATTTGGGCTTGGATTGGCAATTACTTGAACAAGGCAATGACCTCGGTAAGTACCAGCTTTCCGAAGATGATCATCCGGTACCGGAGTCCCGTTTTGGCCGAGAAGAGAATTTTTTCCCAGGCCACTGGTGGGACATCCAAGGCCTCGATATCGATTACTCAAAGCCCGTTACGTTCGGACCAAATCAGCTTGGATTTGATTACTCGTTTATCACAGCAGCCTCCCTCGACCAACCACCATACGTGTATATCGAAAATGGGCAGGCCCTGGGTGACCCGAACTGTATTGGTGGCGATCAATGGCGTCTGGATCGCAGGTCGGACTCACAGTGGACTCAAACGCAACGTGGTCCCATGACGGAAACTTTTGATGTCACGCAGGTTGCGCAAGATTTCCAAGATAAATCTCTAGAAGTTCTAGACGGCATGCTGCAGGCTGAGGACCCTTGGTTTTTGTATGTGCCGTCGCATTTGGTGCACGGCCCCATTATTCCCAATGAGTCATGGCAGGGCCGTTCTGGTTTAGGCCCGTACGGCGATTTCGTGTTGCAATTTGACGAATACGTTGGACAATTAGTCCAAGCGATCGATGACGCGGGTCAGATGGAAAACACCATCGTGATTGTGACATCTGATAACGGGGCCTCACCCGTGGCCGGCTTTGAACATCTTTTGAGCCATGGTCACGATCCTTCAAATGGATGGCGAGGTGCTAAAGCCGATATTTGGGAAGGCGGCCATCGCGAGCCATTCATTATCCGCTGGCCGAACGTGATCGATGCCAATACGACCTCAGATCACCTGATCTCCCACGCGGATGTGTTCGCAACGCTAGCCGATGTGCTGGGGGAGCCTTTACCCGGTGCGGCAGCTGTTGACTCGATATCGCAACTGGCCACCTGGCAGGGTAGTGCGCAACCGGCGCGAAGAGATATTGTGGTATCTTCAGGCGGTGGTGGGCTGGCAATACGGCAAGGCGATTGGAAGCTGCAATGTGTCACGGGCAGTGATGGTTTTCATGCTCGATTACCCGGTGCCGAGCCGACACGCTATGTGCCAGCAGAGCTCTATAACCTCAAAACTGACCCGGCTGAACGGCACAACCTGATGGATTCAGAACCCCACATCGTGGCAGAGCTGACCGAACTGCTCGGTGAGCATATTCGTCGGGGCCGTTCGACACCGGGCGAATCCCAAACTAATGATCCAGCAACACCTGGCGATCGCTGGATCCAGATCGCGTGGCTGGACGATGCTCATGAGTTGAAGGACCAACCCCATGCCACCATCAGGCGATGAACTCTCCGCCTTTGTGACTATCCCAGCTGGGGCTGCTTGGTTTGGCTCTGAGGATTTCTATGCCGGAGAGGCGCCTCGTGTTTGGCATAAGACCGAGGAGTTTCAATTAGAACAGCATCCGGTTACAAATCAACAGTTTGCTGCATTTGTGGTCGATACCGGCTGGGTGACCACCGTAGAACGTGCGATCCCAGAACACATCCCGAGCATCCCAGAAGAACTCCGAACACCCGGTTCCCTGGTCTTCACTGGGACTGCAGGACCAGTCGATTTACGGCACTCGGGCCGGTGGTGGACTTGGGTCCCCGGGGACCAACTGGCAACACCCCTATGGGCCTGACTAGAATTTAGTCGGCAAACAGCATTCTCCAGTGGTCCAAATATCGCACCAAGACGCTGAGTGGGAATATGTTGTCAGTCAGTATGATCATCTGTACGCTTGGGGGCCGGAGTTCATACCGGACGGCAAACTCATGGCCAATACATTCCAGGACGGTTTTTCCATATAACATCATCGGCGCAAATGGTTGGAAAGGCACCAGTCCTGTCGGAGCCTTCCCCAAAACCCGCCACAGACTACTCGATATGATCGGCAATGTTTGGGAATGGATCACCAGCACATTTACCGACAGCATGCACACCACAGCCAGCTGTTGCAGCGGCACAACAGCTACGGATGCAATCACAGGGCAAGCACATCGTCGTCAAAGGTGCTCCTACCTATGTAGCCCGTCCTACTGTGTCCGCTACCGACCAGCTGCCCGACAGCCCCAAAGCCCAGACTCCGCCACCACACACCTCGGCTTCCGCTACGCTAGTTAACCGAAGTCCACCCATCAGCGCTGTGACGTTGGAGATGTCGTCGAAGATGTGTTGGTCTATGTTTGAGCGCTTTCCAGTCGCGGTGCCTTCCGGCATCACACACGCTGTGCCCGCACAGGTTTGCTTATGTCAGATAGGTCGGCCCTTCTATAGATGTCAATTTTCCTCTTGGACAGTACGGGCTTGGTTGAGATGTCGGCACATCCGTCGGCGAGATGGCGTTTGAGGGTCCATCTGATTTCGCGGTCAGTTGTACCTTGTGAACAGTGTTTCTGCATTTATCCTTGGGCTTGGGGTCGTGAATCGTTCGATGCATCGCGATAACGTTGAGTGTGCGGTTGAGTCGACGCTCTCCGCCCCAGTTGAACCGGTATCGTATGGTGTTGCCCGAGGACGCTGATAATGGACAAACGCCAGGTAACGCTGCAAAGGCGGCTTCCTTGCATGAGCGTCCAGGGTGACCCCAAGTCACCAAGGCTGTCGCGGCTCTGACGGGGACCAATGCCAGTTTCATTGGTCAACCAGCAGTGATTCGCAGGACTACTTAAAACAAGCAGGCACCTTGCGTAACGAGATGGAACAGCTGTGTATCATCCTGCGCGATCTGGGTGTGAGTTTGGCGGACTGGTTCCACAACTGTCTGCGGTTTTCGATGACCTAGAAGTCGTTGCTCATTGTCAGCTCTTTTTAGGCCTCTTTGTTTAGGGCACTAATGGTGCCAGTACAATGGGAGTGTGAGCCCATTTTTGGGCTAAAGTAGCGACCGCGTCTGGCGCCCTGGCTATCCAGATCGTGTCTAAAGCTTGGGGCCAACACAAGATCTTTGAGCATCTGGGCCCGACGCATTCAGCTGAAGAATTGGCGACGTTGATCGCCGTGGGGCAGCAAACAATTGCACGGCGGATCGTCACGTAGCAGACATTAGATCTGGGGGTTGCAAGGCAGTGACGAGGTAGTCTCAGTCACGGCTGACCGAAAAGTCACCCGCTCGGCATCTTGAATGTTAATGAATACGATCCGGGCTTGTTATGACCGGTTGGTAATAGCAGGCTGGCTGCGCCCACCTCGAGACTCGAGACAAGACAGCTTACAAGTCTTAGATGAACTCGGGTTGGCGACAGTGCATCACAACGCGTTAAGCCATGCCCACGATCGCCAATACTGTGACCGGACTGCCCAGACCTGTTTTGATTCCAGCCTGGTCACCACCGGGTTAAGTCTGCTGCTCTATGATGCACACTATAGCCTGACGGGTGGAACTGAGAGTTCTATTCAGCACCGTTCATAATCTCGTCTGCTCGGTCCAAGAGTTTGTCTAAAAGCTCTCCGAACAACGCGCCCTCAGCAGGTGTGAGCGCCTCGAATAAGCGTTCAGCCTGACGCTCGGAGCTGGGGTAGAGTTCTCCATATAACGCCTCCCCATGAGGTGTGAGTGTCAGCAATTTACGACGTTGATTCGTAGCATCAGGCTCAGAAATGAGCCGACCCTTTTTTTCCAGGCTTTTGATAGCCCTGCTCACATTCATGGGATGTACGCCTGTAAATTGGCTCACGTCACTAGCAACCGTGCCTGGCCGGAGATGCAGGACCACCATCACACGCCATTCAGTCAGCGTTATTGAATATTCGCTGGCATAGGTTTGGAAAAACGGACGGCTTAATTGCACGCCTAGCCTCGTGAGCTTCATAACGCTCTGGAAAACCGGAGGCATGCGATCGTTCATCGCTTTGTTTATATTATCTTCTTGGCCTGCCAAGCTTTTTCACCCCTGCATATTCGTGCCGCATTGCTTTTAGTCATAGTAACAGTCGCGAAGGTCACCCATCGTTGCAATGGTGCGACCTTCGCGGCAGCAATACCTGCTGAGGAGCTTACTTCTTAATTGCTGTAGGTAAGCGAGATTCGTGTTCATCCCAGCTGTCATAGAGTTCGGCAATCTCTTGCAATTGGTTTACGCTATATCGTCCCATATCGGCTACTCGAACGTTTTGTTCAACTTGTTCAGGGGTTTGCATCCCCACTAGTACCGTTGAGACATCCTGATTGGACAGGGCAAAGCGTAGTGCGGCATCGGCCTTTGTTTTGACTTCTCCGTCGACAAGGAAATCGAATTCCCGCGCTTGGTTCAGACGACGCAGGAAGTCATCTCGATGCCAGAGACGACGAGTATCGTTCTCCGCAAAGACAGTATCCTCGTCATAAGCGCCGGTCAGTAAGCCCATCGCGAGCGGTCCTCGAGAGACAATACCAACCCCCTGTTCCTTCATGAAAGGGAAGGCTACACGTGAAGGGTTCTGCGACAGCAGATGATAAGCGATCATTACGGAACCGCACTGTGGATGTTTAGCGGCTTCAATGGCATCAGGGGTGCCAAAGTCTCCCGGCCCAACGGTCACACCGATAGCACGGATCTTCCCTTCCTTTACCAGTTCACCCATTTCTTCCCACCATTCATCAGAGGCCAAGACTTCTGGTGGACAGTTGTGAGCCTGGTAGAGGTCAACGTAGTCAGTCCCAAGTCGACGCAAGCTCCCTTCGAGAGCATCGCGAACAAATTTGCCGGAATAAATACGTGGCTCTATTCCAGATGCGGCTCCGTATTCTTCCCATTGGTAACCAAACTTCGTGGCGACATAAGCCTTATCACGACGTCCCTTGATAGCATCGCCAAGCATCGTTTCGGCACGCCCAAAGCCATACATGTCGGCTGTATCAAAAAAGTTGATCCCAGCATCTAGCGCGGCGTGCAAGGTCCGAACAGAATCCTTATCATCCTGGTCGCCCCATTCCCCACCGAATTGCATGGTGCCCATCATAAGGGAAGAGACTTTCCAGCCGGTTCGTCCAAATTCGCGATATTCCATGAGAGTCCTTTCGTGGAACGTAGTCGGTTAAAACTTAAATGTGATGTTTTTGGTATTGGTAAACGAGTACAGTTCGTCGAGGTGGCTCTCCCGCCCTATACCACTATTTTTAGTGCCACCATAAGGTGTTCCGGCTAGAAGGCGTGACACGGTGTTGACCCACACGTAGCCAGCTTCCACATCGCGAGCGAATCGGTGCGCTGTGTTGTAATCGCTTGTGAAAACACTTGCGGTTAGGCCGTATTCGATGGCGTTGGCAATGCTTACGGCATCTTCGTAGTCCTTAAATTTAATGGCCACCAATACTGGGCCAAAGATTTCTTCCTGCGCGATCCGCGCTCCTGGAGAAATACCGTCGAACATGGTCGGCCGGATGAATAAACCGTCTTCTAATGTATCGACCTGTGCGCGGCCCCCACCTGCAACCAAGCGTCCTTCTTGTTTGCCTAGCTCTATATAGTTAAGAACTTTTTCAAACTGAGGCTGGCTTGCAATGGCGCCGGTATCAACGGACTCATCTAGCGGGTCACCTGGTTTCAGCGCATCAATTTTTGCAGCTACTCGAGCGACAAATTCATCATGAATCGATTCATGCACCATGAGCCGGGAAGTGGAAGCGCATGACTCTCCTTGCCATCCGAAGTTCATCCCGGTGACGGCGGCTTCAGCTGCCGCATCAAGATCAGCATCTGGGAAGACGACAATTGGGTTCTTTCCGCCAAGTTCAAGCGTCACGTTCTTGACTCCGGCTCGAGCAGCACGTTCTTGGATTGCCCTACCACCGTTGGCTCCGCCCACAAAGGCGATTCTTCGTACTATTGGGTGGTCAATAATGGCATGGCCCGCTTCTTGGGCAAAGCCGGTAATGACGTTGATAACCCCCGGAGGAAAAATCTCCATGAAGTCCTTTGCCAGCTCCAACGCAGAGAGTGAGGTAAACTCTGAGGGCTTGAGCAGAACTGTATTACCTGTTACCAGGGCCGGAACTAATTTGACCGTTGCGTTCATTAGTGGATGATTAAATGGCACGATACGTGCTGTGACGCCATATGGTTCCTGAATGGAAATATTCAGATGGTCGAAGTCATCCGGCACTGTTTGGCCATGCACTTCGGTGGCGACATTCGCTTGGTAACGCATAAAAGAGCTCGCCATTTTGACAATGCGACGCATTACCCAAATGGGCGTACCATTGTCCATGGTGTCCAGACGTGCAAGTTCTTCGCCTCGTTGCTCTAATCTGTCGGCCAGAGCATTTACCATCGCGACACGTTCTTGCAGGGAGGTTCTTCTCCACGACACTGCTGCTTTAGCCGCAGCATCGACGGCAAAATCAACGTCTGCCTTATCTAAGCGCGGGATCCTGCCGAGTAATTCGCCGGTTGCTGGACTAAATGATTCAATGAATTGACCACTATTGGCAGTAACGAGCTCACCGCCGATGAGTGTAGGGATTGTCTCCATGATGCTTTTCTATTCCTTTAACGCGGGTTAGTTATTTTGGGGTGTTTTCTTCGGGCCGTCGGATGAGGCGGTAGAGATGAGAGCGTAGCTCAGCGAATTCTGGCAGCGCTTTGGTCGTAATTTGGTCTCGGTCTTGACCAAGCTCTACATCAACGACATCAGCAATTGTTGCTGGTCTGCTCGATAGGGCTAACACTCGGTCAGACAGATACACGGCTTCGTCAATATCGTGCGTTACCAGGATGATCGTAATCCCTAGGTCTCGTTTGATTTTTAGCGTTAGGTCTTCAAGATCTGCACGCGTTTGTGCATCGACTGATGCAAAAGGTTCGTCCATAATGACCAAGGTTGGTTTATAGGCGAGGGCACGAGCGATGGCCACACGTTGTTGCATCCCTCCGGAAAGTTCCCATGGGTAAAGTTCGGCGGCGGCTTCAAGTCCGACTTCTTCTAACGCTGCAAGAGCTCTTTGTTTTCGTTCATCTTTACTAATCCCGGCACTTTTTAGGGGAAGGCTAATATTTTCTTCAGCACTTAACCACGGCATGAGAGACCGCGAATAATCCTGAAACACCACAGCGAGTTCTGCCGGTGGGCGCGTAACGTGGTTACCCTTGAAAAGCACCTTACCGGTGGTCGGCTGGCGTAGTCCCGCTAAGCATTCAAGAAGAGTGGTCTTCCCTGCACCAGAAGGGCCAACGATGCATACAAATTCCCCTCTCACTGTAGAAAAATCTATATCTTCAAGAATCTTGGTTGCACCATAAGAAAAAGAAAAACCATCCACCTCTAAGATGGGCAACGCTGCTTTTGGCTTCACGCCACTTTGAGACTCTGTACTAATCGTCATGATGCTCCTTCAACGTGTTTTACCATACGCTTGTGCCAGCCTAGAATGCGGGATTCCAGAACCCGGAAAAGTACGTTCAGTAAGTAACCGAAAATCCCCAAAATTAAGAGACCTGTCCACATATCGACAATTCGAAATGTTTGCTGTGCTTCGCGTATAAAATAACCTATGCCGCCAGGAGTACCAAACATCTCAGCTGCAACCATGACTCCCACTGCGACTGCTAGAGAAATACGGACTCCTGAAAATATATGCGGCATAGCAGCCGGTAAATAAATTTTGCTCAAGCGATCTAACGGCCGGATCCGAAATGAGCTCATCACTTTATGCAGATTAGGATCGACCGACCTAACGCCTTCAATAGTATTAAGGACAATTGGCCACATAGAAACAAATACAATCATCAATAATTTCATGGAATCACCAGTACCAAAAAACATCATGGCAATTGGTAACAGTGCAATACCAGGTATTGCACGAGCTGTTTCAGTTAAAGGGAAAGCAGCGCTTTCTGCCGAACGAGACAAACCAAGGATGACTCCCAAAAACATTCCGATTAACAGGGCTAAGCCAAACCCAATTGCTAACCTAGAAAGACTCGGTAGCAAGTCACTTATCAATGCCTCTGGAAACCAGACTTCAATTGTACGGTCGAAGACCGTACGGGCTGCAGGAAAATAAATTGAATTAATTTTCGGGGATACAAACCAAATAACTACAAGCGCAACCGCGGGTAGCCAAGCTTGTAAAATTAGAGCACGCCACCAACTGCTTTGTTGCATGCTCTTTCTACGCTTATTTTGCTGAGTTTGGATGGACATGCTTTACTTATCCTTCCGCATTGACGGATGCCACCAAAGGAACTTCCGTTGAAGACGACTCACCACAGCGTTGATACTCAGCCCTACTAAAGCGGCAGTTAATACATACGCCAGAAGTGTCGCCTGTTCATTCACCAAAAGTGCGCTCTGGATCGCACGACCAAGACCAGGCGCGCCGCCCAGTAGTTCAGCGCTCACTATAACTAGCAACGATGCCGTGACCGCCATACGAATACCTGGACAAAAGAATGCCAAGCATTCCGGCACAAGAACATACTGAACGCGATCTCTAAAGGTCAAGCGAAACGACTTGGCGACTCGCGACAATACCGGATCGGCGTGCTCCGCCGCATACATTGCCTGGAGCAAAACTGGCCACACTGCTGTAAACCATGCAACTAGAATCACCATTGTATGAGTTGCACCAAAAAGCAATAAAAACAGAGGTATTACCGCAACCGACGGCAAAGTCCGCAGGAAATCAATAATAAATTTGCTGCTATCTGCGCCCCTTCGAGATCGCCCCAGTGCCATCCCAACCGGTATGCCAAGCCCAAGACTGAGCAAGAAAGCCATGAGCCAACTAAATAGTGTAGAACCTACCGAAAACCAATAGGAACCAGTAAAAATAAGCTCGAAGAGACGAATAAAGCTATCTATTGGAGATGGCAGCATTGCAGTCTGTGCAGTGCTTGTATAAGTGAATAACTGCCAGATCGTCAATGCTGCCAGAACTACACAGACCTGAGCAATTAGTGTCCGCATAATTCTTGGCTTATTTGACGCACTTCTACTCTCCGACGGTACGGCGCCCGCGACTTTCTTCGATGAGGTCAATTTAGTCATAGAGACCAACTGAGAAGACATATGAACTCTCCGTGTACTTAGTGCACTGGGAATAAAGCGTCGAGGTCGACATCAGCATCTTCAGGTAGGATCCCATTCTCCTTAAGACGTTCTAGTACGGGTTCACTATCTGCCGGCTCAAAAGGCTCCTCGGCGAATGGGGGAAGGACTACTTCACCAATAGCTTCTTCAGGTAAATCCATAATTTTTGGAAGAACTCTTTCGACGGCATCCCTATCAGAATTGGCAAGCCGATTTGCCTCCAAAATAGCTTCTTGGAAGCGTGCAGCCTGTTTGGGATTCTCATCGATATATGTATCGAGCGCAGCGAACCCAAACATGGGTGACTCAGGTAGGGCAGCATTTGCTGAACCGAGCATGCGTACACCGCCTTCCAGCATTGCGATGGTGCCACTAGGTTCTGATATCGTAACGGCATCAAATTGTCCTTGCTTCAAACCGGCCATAGACTGTTCCAATGGCACAGCAACCCATTCAATCGATGAGGTATCGACGCCTTTCGCTTCTAAGTAGGTGGTGTTGTCTAGGTGCGCTTGCCCGTTAATAGTATTGGTAGCAATTTGACGGCCTTCGAGGTCGGAAAGTTCATTAATATCCGAATCCTCGGCAACCATAAGGTTTCCAAAACCCTTATCCTCAGGTTCGACACTTGCTTGGATACTATTGGGCGCACTTATAACAATTGGCATCTCTTCTTGTTGGGCAAGAAGTGTATTGTGTACATCTGCGAAGATATATTCAGTTTCACCGTTTATAAGGAGCGGCATCGATTCAGCCATTCCGGTTCCTGTCTGAATCGTGACATCAAAGCCGTGATCTTCAAATATGCCCTCTTCTATACCTAAATACATTGGAACGGCAAACACAGAAGGTGGAGATGTAATTGTTATCGGCGTAAGTGTGTCTTCACTGCTAGCCTCATCGCTCCCAGTTGAACATCCGGTGAGCAGCAGAGCAGATACGATTGTCGGTATAGCTAGGTGACGAAGCATTCCTGTATTCATGTTATTTTCTTCCTACTTTAAGTGTAAACAGCATGATTGGTATTATTAGATAGGTAGTTGTAGGTCAACTAAAGGAGCGAACTGTTGTCCCCCGAAGAGATCGGTGTCTTCTGGGTGTCCATTGGGTTCGGTGCGTGGAAAGCTGATCTTGATCGCATTCGCGGGAGCGTAATGATAGATCTCGATGAGGTCGCTTTTCACACCAAATAATTGACTAATGACGTCGTTGTTGAGTACCCCAGAGGTAACCACGTGGTTATAGGTTTTCTGGTCTGGGAGCATGACATCCACCGTGAGGTTCCACGGGCCGGCGTTCTTACTGCGAATGAGCTGTGCCAATGAGCCGAGAGTGGCCATGGTTCGCCTCCTGATATTCAATGTCATAAATTTCTAAGGGATCATCCAGCTCTACGATGTGGTTCAGCACAAAGGAATAGGCTGGTCCAAGTTCCAATTCATGTGGTGCTTGGGGGAACGCTAGGTTTGACACGAGGCCTTGCCATTGCGGAACGGCGAAGTGCAGAATCGTGTGGCTCAGTGTCGCCATGGCCGCATTTGCGAGTTCTTGGGTTGGTGCGTAGGTGACCATGAAAACACCGAGTTCGTGGGTGTTTTCAAATTCGCGGGTTTCTTTTTTACCGAGTACGGCGTTCTTGCCATAAATCCGATACGTAGTGGTGCACTGGTCCGCTGCTTCATCACCCAGTGCGCGTCGCATGGTGTATTCGGCACCTTGTTTGGCTTCTTCAAACCATTCATCGAAGTTTCGCAAAATCATGGGGTCGGTGATGCCACCGAGAACAGCAGCACGGTACCCCACCAGTGCAGCCCCTTCGAGTTTGACCGTGTATTTATCCGTTGAATCAAATTCGCTGCCGCTGACCCGTACTGTACGGTCGGTTTCTACTTCATACACGACATTTTCCAAATTAATGGTGCCACCCGGTTCGGGCATAGCGAAGGGATTGGCGGTTTCGTATAACGCATGTGAAGCGATACTGGTCGGAGTGACACGTTGCTCGGGACTGACCGGCTCGAGAATGAAATGATCATCCTCGAAAGTGCAGATCATGCCTTCGGGTTTGATCATCTGCGTGACGGCTGCGCCACCACATTCAACTATTTTGGCGGCATGCCAAGCTAAGCCCGGGTGGACGCCCTTCATGATTGGTATTGCGGCCATCAGACCTGCGTCGCTGGCACGTCCAGCTAATACCACATCGGCACCATTGGCAACGGCTTCTTGGAAAGGTTCCGGTCCCATCATGGCCACAATCCGATGAGTATCACGCAATGTATCGGTGGTGATTTCCGGTGCTGGATCGAGTGGCGTTATTTTTCCATGCTCGAATTTTTTCGCGAGGGCCTCGCGGTCAGGTTCGGCCGGGATGAGAGCAGTTCGGAAACTGAGTTCTTCTTCCTGGGCGATCTCCTGCACAATCTCCCAAACCCAGTTCAGGTTCCAGTTTCCACCGGAACCACCGCAGGAGCCCACCAAAAGTGGAATATCTTTTCGACGGGTTTCAATCAACAACAGTCTCAGGTCGCGTTTTACGGCAGCTCGTGAAAAGAAGAACTTATCTTCACCAAGATTATTGGCACCGCCATCTGTGGAGCCAGAATCTACTGCAACAAAATCTAATGGACGCTCCCGAACGGCCTTTTCGAAATATTCGGGAGTGAAGCCACCTCCAAGCATGCCCACCGGTGAAAGATAACTTACTG
>Ga0079226_10003192_pt1 | contig 12600 bp, 10 predicted proteins | sample Poulit2014_FD_76345 | JGI IMG/M metagenome (GOLD analysis project Ga0079226, IMG submission 76345) | Agricultural soil microbial communities from Georgia to study Nitrogen management - Poultry litter 2014 | ecosystem: Environmental > Terrestrial > Soil > Agricultural land | place: USA: Georgia... | reverse complement strand
GGAATCAGCGGTGACGAGGACCGGTCCCAGCGGCATTGAGTCCTTCACGCATTTGCCCTTCGACCACTGCCCACCGGAGTGCACGGCCTGGTAGTCGCGTTCGGACAGGTCGTTGGCGGCCAGGTAGCCGCCGATCACTCTCAGAGCCTCATCCTTGCTTTCGAGGTAGGCAGCCTGCTTACCGATGACGATTCCCAGCTCGACCTCCCAATCGAACTTCTTTGCCCGAGGCGGGATGCCGATCGCATCATAGGGGCCGGTGATCGTGTTGGGGGTCTTGAAGAAGATGATGGGCTGTTCGGGGGCCGGATCACCGGATTCGGCGGCGTGCTCGACATAGTTCTGGCCGATGCAGATCACTGCTGACGGGCGTGTGATCGGTGCTCCGATCCGCTGTCCTTCGTCATCGATTGTCGGCAGCCTGCCCTCTTCGAGGGCTCGCGCCACGCGTGCTGGCCCATCTGCCCAGAATGCAGGATCTATGTCCGTGACGAGGCTGCTGATGTCGAAGTGGTCGTCTCCGACCCGGACGACTGGTGTCTCCTGATCGCGTGTGCCGATTCTCATGAGTTCCATGGGGTGTCTCCTTCTGTGGATGTAGATGGGGCCGTCGAATACGATTTCGGGTCGACGGAAAGCAGACCGGATTCGACTGCCTCGGCCCAAAAGGATTCGGGCACGGGCTGCCGGAACAGTTCGGTGTTGCGCCGAACCTGATCAGTGGTGCGCATGCCCACGGTCACGTTCGTGACGGCAGGGTCGCGGAGGCTGAAGGCCAGGGCGGCAGCTGGGAGGGTCGTACCGTGGGTGGCGGCGAGCACCGAGAGCTGCTGCGCCTTCTCCACGATCCGGCCCGGGGCGTCTTCATAGTTGTACTTCGCCTGAGAAAGAGGATCGTCGTTGGCGAGGATCCCCGAGTTGAACACAGCGACGTTGACGAGTCCGACCCCTCGGCGCTCGCACTCGGGGATGAGATCGTCACGTCCGCCCTGTTCGAGCAGGGTGTAGCGACCGGCTTGCATGACGAGGTCGATATCGGTCTCGCGGACGAAGCGCGTGAGCATCGCGGTCTGGTTCATTCCGGCACCCCAGGCACCGATGACGCCCTCGTCGCGGAGTCGATTGAGCATGGGAACAGCGACGTCGATCGCCTCGGTCCAGTAGTCGTCGGGATCGTGGATGAAGACAATGTCTATGCAATCCATCCCCAACCGTTCGAGGGACTCCTCGATGGAGCGTCGGACGCCCTCGCCGGAGTAGTCCCGCACACGCACACGGTCGCCAGGCACGGCGAAGCCTTCGTCGTCGAGCTCGTGCGGCTGCTGGGCCGGACGAATCAGCCGTCCGACCTTCGTCGAGAGCAGGAACTGTCCTCGCGTACGGCCGGACAGCGCCTTGCCGAGGCGGCGTTCGCTCAGGCCGAGGCCGTAGTGGGGAGCAGTGTCGAAGTAGCGGAGGCCCTGATCCCAGGCCTCGGTGACGGCCGCGATGGCGGTCTCGTCATCAATGCTTCGGTAGAGGTTGCCGATCGGCGCACCTCCGAAGCCGAGGCTTCGCTGGTCGTGCAGTCGGCGGACGACAGCGTTCTTGACGGTCATGGGTGTCTCCTCAATCCGTAGAATTCGATGGCGGTTCCGCCGGTGGCCGAGGCCAGCTCGTCGGCGGTCAGTCGGTCGCGGAACTCTGAGATCGACGCGGCCACCCAGCCGGATGCCTCGAGACCGTGGGCGAGTGTGGAGACTGGGTGGTCGGTGCCGAGCATCGTCCTATGCGCGCCGAAGACGTCGAGGACCTCAAGATGATCCCGCACGAGTTCATGAGCTCGTGCGGGACCGTCATCTCCGAGAACCTGGCCGGGAAGTCCCGAGAACTTCACATGCAGCCCCGGCAGGTCTGCGAGCTGCTTCATCGCCTGCGCCCAGCTTTCCCGCTCGGTGACAGAACCGTCGGGCAGCGGCTTGCCGAGATGGTCGAGGACGAGTCCGGCCGCCGAACCGCGCACCTCGACGATGGAGCCCAGGAGACCGATGAGCTCCGACAGCTGAGCGCTGCGCACACAGACATCGAAAGTCAGCCCGGCCTCGAGGACGTTGAGGATCCCCTCATGCAGCGCCTGAGCGGTGGACGAGGCGCCGAGTTCGAGTTCGCCGAGGGAACGTCCCTCGAGATTGTCGCGGACACCCACGACAACCGGATTCTCAGCCAGATCCGTCAGCCTGTCGCCGAGGCGGGGGTCGGTGAGGTCGACGGCCGCGACGACTCCCCAGATGGTGGGGAAGCGGTGGGACAGCTCGGTCAGCCTGTCCACTTCGGCGTTGGTCTGATCCATTCTTGCGCCGGCCTCGATGATGACGGCCCCCGATGTGGTGATATCTGCTGGAAAGCTGGTGTGCGGAAGCGCGGGCAGATCGGTCATCCACGGATAGTCGAATCTGCTCCGGTCCCACAGGTGTAGGTGGGCGTCGACGACGGGCGGCGGAGGTGTGCTCATGTGGTGACGACTCCGACCGTGAGGAGGAGATTCGCGTACTGGCGCTCATCCCCGGTGGCGATGACGACCGCGATATCTGCCTCGCGAGCGGCTTTGTAGAAAGCAAAACGCTCGTGGCCGGTGAAGGCAACGGTGGGCAGGGTCTCCTCGTATCCGGCGACGGCGGCCGCCTTCGTCATCTCCGCTGTGAGCATGTACTCGCAAGCCTCAATCGGTAACGTCTGGTTCAGCGGGCCGAGGATCTGATCGACGGTGAGCAAACCGGGGGTGACGTTGAGCCCGATGCGCTCTGCTGTTGCAGGCACTCCGCTCACGTGGGGATAGTTACCGTCAGCGAGCATGATCTTCGACCCGTGTCCGCAGCGGGCAAGGGCTGCGAGGAGTTCGGGGTGGGTGATCGGGGTGGTGAGCATGAGTCCTCCACTCAGTCGTGGGTTGGGGCTGCGGAGCGCTTGGTAGCCTGTTTGCGTCGCCAGTATTCCTCGATCTCTTCGAGAGACTTATTGGATGTCTCGGGAACTCTGGCGAGGACGAACCACAGTGCGGCTGCTGACAGCAGCGCGAAGATGAAGAATACGATCGAGCCCATGGCGTCGAGGGCGATGGGGAAGGCCCAGGAGAAGATCGCATTGAACAGGTATTGGGAGAAGGTGATGATTCCGGTACCGATGGCTCGGATAGATAGAGGGAGAACTTCGGGTACGAGGAGCCAGAAGACCGGACCCATGCCGATGCCGAAGGCGAATGTGTAGACGAAGACGGCAAAGATACTGATCCATCCTGCATCAGGTAACAGCCAGAGGCCGACCATGGCGATTGTCTGTCCGATCATCGAGATCGCCAGCAGATTGACGCGCCCGAGTTTATCGATGATCGGCAGGGCGATGGCGGTGGATGCGACGAGTGCGATGCCGACGCCGTAGTTTGCGTAGGTTCCCGCGTCGGCACCCATTCCGGACTCGGCGAAGATGATCGGGGCGTAGTAGACAACGGCGTTGATGCCGGTGAAGACCTGGAAGAAGGTGAGGATGAGGAGGACGACCATCGGCCGGCGGGCAGATCGCATGACCATGCCGATTCCGCCCTCCTGTTGCGCAAGACTCGCCTTGATCTCGTTGAATTCCAAGCGGGCGATCTGCTCGGTGCCGCGCAGCGAGCTCAGGACTTTGCGAGCGTCGTCATCGCGACCGCGAGTGATGAGCCATCGGGGACTGGCGGGAGCAAGCACCATTCCGACGAGGAAGATGACTGCGGGGAAGGCGCCGATGCCCAGGATCCATTCCCAACCGCCTGAGGCCTGGAACGCGTCGCCGACGATATAGGCGGCGAGGATGCCGAAATTCACCGCCAGCTGGTAGAGGCCGGTGAGGAGACCACGGATTCGGGTGGGCGAGAGCTCGGACAGGTATATCAGTCCGAACATGTTCGCAATGCCGACGCCCAGACCGAGGAAGAAGCGAGCTGCGCCGAGCACGACAGGGTTCGGAGCGATGGCACAGGCGAGTGAGCCGATGAGGAAGATAAAGGCTGCGACGATGAGGAGGTGCCGACGATCGAAGCGCTTGGCAGCAAGGGTGGCACCAATGATCGACGGCAGAGCTCCCCACAGGAGCAGTGAGGTGATGAGTCCCTGTTCACCGACGTTGAGACCCATCTCCTCGATGAGGAGAGGCAACGCTCCGGAGATCGCTCCCGAATCGTAGCCGTAGAGCAGTCCGGAGAATCCGGCGAGTACAGCACTGAGGATGACCTTGCCGGGAATCGGTTCCTTCGAATGGTCGCGGGCCATGTCAACAGCGGTGTCAGTGGATTCAGTCACGTCGTCGTTCCTGTAGTGCGATAGCGGGTGGTGTGGTGGAAACCGGGCCGAAGTGAGCGTGTGCTCAGACAGAGGCTTCGGTGGGGACCGGTTGAATTGTCGCGTCGGCCAACCCCGTCCATTCTGGTCCCTCGGGGAAGGCGAATGCCTTCAGCGATTCGGGCTTGATCTCGGCTCCGGTTCCGGGAGTCGAAGGTGCCCAGTAGCGTCCGGAGTGGACGTCGACGGGGGTGACGAAGTGTTCGTGCAGGTGGTCGACGAATTCGATGCAGCGGTCCTCCGTCGAGCCCGAGACTGCGATGAAGTCGAACATCGACATGTGCTGGACGAGTTCGCACAGTCCGACGCCGCCCGCATGCGGGCAAACAGGAACACCGGCGTGGGCTGCGAGCAGAAGGTTGGCGATGTTCTCGTTGACGCCGGCGACGCGGGTCGCGTCGATCTGCATCACACGCAGAGCATCGGCTTGCAGGAATTGCTTGAACACAATGCGGTTCTGGCAGTGCTCGCCTGTGGCGATCGGAGTGGGGGAGATGTGTTTCTGAATATGGGCGTGGGCAAGCACATCATCGGGTGAGGTTGGCTCCTCGACCCAGCGCAGATCGAATTCGGCGAGTTCGCTGAGCCAATCGACGGCTTCGTCCGCATCCCAGTGTTGGTTCGCATCAATCGCTATGGGGAAGTCGGGACCGCAGATGTCTCGGGCGATGCGCAGACGGCGGATGTCGTCGTCGCGATTGCCGCCGACCTTGAGCTTGATCTGTTCGAAGCCGTCGTCGATGGCCTCTCGACAGAGCCGGGCGAGCTTCTCGTCGGAGTAGCCGAGCCAACCCGGAGAAGTTGTGTAGGCCATATAGCCGGACTCGCGCAGCTTCTGCATGCGAGCGGGCTTGCCGGACTCTGCCTTCTGTAGCACCGCCAGGGCGTCCTCGGTGCTCATGAAATCGCTGAGGTACCGCAGGTCGACGAGGTCGAGGATCTCCTGCGGGCTCATCGAACCCAGCAGCTCCCACAGCGGCATTTCTGCGCGCTTGGCTTTGAGATCCCACATTGCGTTGACAACGGCGCCGATCGCCATATGGCTGACGCCCTTCTCCGGGCCGAGCCAGCGCATCTGCGAGTCGTGGACGAGTTCTTTCCAGAAGCCGCCCATATCGTCGATGATCGCTTCGACGTTACGTCCGATGAGGGTTTCGGCGATGACCCGGATCGCTTCAGTCTGGATGTCGTTGCCGCGGCCGATGGTGAAGACGAACCCGTGTCCGGACTCTGCGGGTTGGGCGTCCGTCGACACGATGAGGTACGCGGCTGAGTAATCGGGGTCAGGGTTCATCGCATCAGAGCCGTCAAGACTCAGTGACGTGGGGAAGCGCAGGTCGATGACCTCGACCTCGGTGATCTGAGACATGGTGCCCTTCCTTGGACGCGGCAGAAATTTATAGATCGGATGTGTTTGACGGTTTGGTTTAGTGTTTCACCGTCACCTCGATCAATTTGACTGATTTGCAGTCTAGACATCCTATGTTTTGCTCGTCAAGGTGCCGATGAGGGCAATCGAGAATATATCCACCGTGAGGTGCTTGAGCTGTGTTGCTATAACTCCTGCGGACGTCGGTCTCAGCTGAACCGGTACGACCGGTGAGAGCAGAGATCGAGTCATCCGATTGATTGCCACGGTCAAGTCGATCTAGCGCTAATTTCTGGTCGACGACACAACTGGCCGCGGCAACCGATGGCACCCCCAACACCGACTCTTTTTCGAATCAGAGCTCCTACGTCCTTGTACGTCGATGTCTCGGAGTCGACGAGCTTGTTTCCGTCATCAACGATCTTCATCGGCCGGGATTCCCAACTGTTTGTCTCTGCCCGCGACGACGCTGACAGGGAACGCGAACTGATGCTACAAAACCGTCAGCGTCCCAATTCTGGTCGGCGTTCGCACGAAGCACCGGCCTCAGCCACCACTCCTGTTGTGATCATGCGCGCGGGTCTAGCGTGGAAATCGCGAGCTCGTTTCTGGGCTGGCGGGTCGGGAAGGAAGTGGTACCCATGACAGGGGAACACACAGCATCGGCTCAGCCACGTGATCGCATCCCATGGACTGCACCGTAGCGACGGGCATTGTTTGCCGGCGTGGGCAGCTGGACTGTGGACGGTCTCGACGACTTCATCCTTGTCTTCGTGCTCACCGATGTTGCTCCCGGTCTGAAATCCACGGTCACGACCGCCTCGTTGGCCATCACGCTCACCCTGTTGCTTCGACCCATCGGTGCAATCATCTTCGGTGCGTTGGCGGAGAGGTTCGGACGCAAGCACATCCTCGCACTCAATATCGTGCTGTATTCGGCCATCGAGGTCATCAGCGCTCGGTCGCCGACGATGTTCTTCTTCCTGGCCACCCGCATTTTCTACGGCATCACGAATGGCGGAATTTGCGGCGTGGCCTCGGCGCTGACGATGGAAACCGCGCCGCAACGGTCCCGCGGATGGGTGTCCGGTATCTTCCAGGCCGGTTACCCGACCGGATATCTCATCGCGGCGATCCTCTACGGAGTCCTCGGTGAAGCGATTGGCTGGCGGGGGCTGTTCGCACTCGGGGGATTGCCGGTTCTGCTCGCGATCTACATGTGGACCTTCGTCAAGGAATCTCCGGTATGGCTGGAGCGCGGCGCCTCGAAAAAAATCGAAGCCCCGCTAGTTGGAGGCGTTCAAGCAGTCGTGGAAGGTCATCGTCCTCGCGATCGTGCTCATGGCGAGATTCAACTTCTTCTCCCACTGCCCTCAGGGCATGTATCCTACGTTCCTCACCTAGCAGTACGGATTCGATAACGACGTGGTGTTGTTGATCGCGATCTTCTACAATATTGCAGCGATCCTCGGCGGGGCCCTGGCGGGCTGGCTGTCGCAGAAGTTCGGCAGGTGGTGGGTCATGATCGTTATGGCTCTGCTCGTCCTCCCCGCCATTCCATCGTGGGTTTACAGCCACGGCGCAGTCCTGCTCGGCATCGGAGCATTCCTCGTCCAACTTATGGTCCAAGGTGTCTGGGGCGTCCTCCCGACCTATCTCAACGAGCTCATGCCCATGGGCGCCCGGGCGATGCTGACCGGTTTCGTCTACCAGGTGGGCAACGTCATTGCCTCCCCGAACTCGGCTCTACAGGCCAGTTGGGCTGAGCGCCTGGGCGGCAACTTCTCCATGCCGATGTCGGTTATCGCCGCCATCGTCGCCATCATCGTCGCCGTCCTCGTATTCTTCGGGAAAGTGACAAAGGGCAAGAACATCGAAAGCGATGAATACGGCCTTCCGTGACGTCGCGCTTGTCAGCCCCACACCCCGCGCGTATCGTGAACGATCTTCTGCGTGAGCAGGGTCCGATCGATTCGCGTGAACTCGGTGTGGTCGACCAGCAGGAGCACGATGTCGGCCGCTCGCACGGCCTCATTCACCTCGGTGAGAGTGACATTGTCCCGAGTTGTCAGCTCTTCGGGCAGTTCATCGATATTTGGTTCGACGGCCATGATGGTCGCCTGGGGAAGTTCGTCGGCGAGTTGACCGACGATACGGCGGGCAGGGCTCTCGCGCAGGTCATCGATATTCGGCTTGAACGCCAATCCGAGGGCGGCGATTCGGACGTCCTGGATGCGCCGAGCCTGGGGGAGGAGCTTGTCGAGCACGTAGCCAGGCTTGGCGTCGTTGACCTCACGAGCGGTCTTGATCAGCGAGGACTGCTCAGGAGCAGTTGAGACGATGAACCACGGGTCTACGGCGATGCAGTGCCCGCCTACGCCGGGTCCGGGCTGCAGGATGTTCACGCGCGGGTGATGGTTGGCGAGCTTGATAAGCTCCCACACGTTGATGTCGAGTCCGTCGGATATCATCGACAGCTCGTTGGCGAAGGCGATGTTGACGTCGCGGTAGGCGTTCTCAGTCAGCTTGGCCATCTCAGCGGTGCGCGCATCGGTCATGAGGAACTCGCCCTCGCAGAACAGTTCGTAGAGGTCGCGGGCGCGCTCACCGGCGTTGCCGTTGAGAGTGCCGACGATGCGGTCGTTCGTCCGAAGCTCGATCATGATCCGACCGGGCAGAACCCGTTCAGGGCAGTGCGCGAAGTAGATCGTCTGTGCACTGCCGGGCTTGAGCGTGAGGTCCGGGCGGACACTGATGATCGTCTCGGCCAGGAACTCCGTGGCCCCGGGAGGCGAGGTCGACTCCAAGATGATGAGCTCATTGCCCTCGAGCAGCGGCGCGATCTGCTTGCCGGCGGTCTCGATAAAAGATAGATCCGGTTCATGCCCGTCCTTGAACGGGGTAGGCACCGCAACAATGTAGTTATCTGCGTGCGGCGTCTCCGTAGTGGCGCGGAGGTAGCCCTGCGAGACGACACCGGCCACTGTCGTCGCCATGTCGGGTTCGACGAACGGCACATTTCCGGCGTTGATCGTAGCCACTGCATCGGCATTGATGTCGACCCCGATCACCTCCGCTCCGGAACTGGCCAGAACAGCTGCGGTCGGCAATCCGATGTAGCCGAGACCTATAACTGCGACTGACGACCGGTAGTTCTCGGAGGTCGGGTTCATAAAGTATCTCTCCAGGGTTCTAGGGTCCGGGCAACGACCGCGACGCGGCAGGTAGCATTTGCGCCGCTCAGCCGTTGACCGACGTGGCGCACAGCAGAAGTAATGCTAATAAAAAATCTCGCATCTATGAAATGGCAACCGCCTACAGCATAGCTCCTGAGCACTCGACAGTAGCTGAGTTAAAGTTCGATAAATATTTGTGGTCGCGATACTTTCAGCATGAACTGTCCGCGAAACTGTGATCTAATTGCTTGAAAATCGAACTTTTATACTCGCTGTCGGCGGGCCCGGCCATGAAGCCTCGGTCGGGCCGTTTTTGCGTCGCGAACACAGCTTCAGAACACGAAGGAGCAGCTTTGAGCGCTGACAATTCGGGCATCTGCCCCAAAGTGATGGTCATTTATGGTACTCGTCCTGAAGCCATCAAGGTGGCACCCGTGGTCAAGGCGCTCGAGGCTGACCCGAATCTCACCCCGATTGTCGTTGTCACAGCCCAGCACCGTGAAATGCTCGACCAGGTCAACGCGGTCTTCGATATCGTCCCCGATGTAGACCTCAACCTCATGGCGCACGGGCAGACGCTCAATTCCATTGCCGGCAGTGTCATCACGAAGATCGACTCCATCCTCGAAGAGCACAGACCCGACGCGGTCGTCGTGCAGGGTGACACGACGACAGTCATGGGAGCCGCGATTGCGGCCTTCAACCGCGAGATTCCGGTGGTGCATTTGGAGGCGGGGCTTCGCAGCGGTGACATCAACTCGCCATTCCCCGAAGAGGCGAATCGCAAGATCGTCTCGCAGATCGCTCGCGTGCATCTGGCGCCGACGATGGTCTCTCGCCGCAACCTGCTGGCAGACGGCATTGCGGATGAGGAGATCCATGTCATCGGCAACACTGTCATCGATGCCTTGCATTGGGCGGTTGCGCGGCCGATGGAGTTCAATGTGCCTGAACTTCAGAAGCTGACTCACGACGAGCGCAAAGTTCTGCTAGTGACCACGCATCGTCGCGAGAATCTCGGCGATAACATGGTGAGTATTGGGAAGGCCATGCGCCAGTTGGCGGTGACCTATCCGGATCTGCTCATTGTGTGGCCGGCCCATAAGAACCCAAAGGTTCGTGCATCGATCGGACCTCAGATCGATGACCTCGATAACGTTCTTTCGATCGAACCTGTCGAATATGGGGAATTTTCACATCTGATCAATGCATCTGACATTGTGCTCACTGACTCCGGTGGCATCCAGGAAGAAGCGCCGAGTCTGGGCAAGCCCGTGTTGGTGCTCCGCGAGAACACCGAGCGCCCCGAGGCGGTTGATACAGGAACGGTCAAGCTCATTGGCACGGCTGCTGAACGTATTGTCTCCGAAGTTTCAGCTCTGCTCGACGATTCGAAGGCGTATCGAGACATGGCGAACGCCGTCAATCCTTACGGTGACGGGCATTCAGCTGGTCGCAGCGTGGCAATCCTCAGGCAGTTGGTCTCCCCGACGCAGTGCTGAAGCTTTCGTCGTGCTCTCAGTCAGAAGCAGTAGTGCTCGGGGGCGTACCCAAACGAATGGACGTCACTATTGGCGAGCAGCAGATCGTCGTCAACCGACCAAGTATGCGAATGGTTCCCCCGGACTTGAACGAAGTTGAAACGATCGGCTGAATAGATCCTAGCCCCCGCGTCGATGAGCCTTCGCTGCAAATCTGTGTCCTCGCCGAGCGTGAGCTCGGCAAAAGGGTGATCGAGCAGGGTATCGCGCCGCGCCATGAGCGTGGGACCCATGACGAGATCGGTGTATCGGTGCTCGCGTTCCGGGAACCGGCACATGACGATATTGCGTCCTCTGAGCAGAAGGTAGTGCGCCTGCTTGCCGATGAGATCAGCATGGGAAAAGCGAAGCGCGGCGAGCTGGTCTGAGAGGTAATGTTCGCCGTAGATGTCATCATCGTCCATTTTGGCGAGCACGTCTCCGCCAGCGGCCTCGATGCCGCGATTGAGGCACGCGCCCAGCGTGAGATCAGCAGGTGCGGCAATAATAGTGAAGTTGTCGATGCCGAGGTCCTTAGCGCGCGCACGGAGGTCGGCGGCTGGATCGAATCCGTGGGCGACCAGGACAAGTTCCCGGTTTTCGTGCGCCTGTCGCGCGTGGGTGGAGAGTACATTGGCGAGGTGGTCTGGGCGATTCGTGGAAACGACCGCCGAGACGGACTGGGGGAACGGCTGCTCATACTCGACGCCAAGCGAATCCATGACGGTCATCGCCCGATGTGTGTACGTGTGTTTCTCCCAGATTCTCCGTTGCGCCTTGTGCACGGTGCGCTCACGTAACTCCTTGCTGCGCACTAGTGCTCGCAGGGTCAATTCCGCATCCTCGCCTGTCTCGGGCTGCACCACTTCATCGGGTGGGAAGAATTTCCTAGTGGCAGCACTCGGGGCTGTCACTACCGGAGTGCCTGCCGCAGTAATCTCGAAGATCCGTCGTGCACACATACTCGGCGAACCCACAACGGAGTTGACGTTGAGGAACACCTTGAAGTTCTTATAAGCGGTGAGCAGGTTCCGGTACGGAAGTGAGCCGACCACGTGCTGATTAAGTGGGGTGGGGAACTGATAACGCTCGTCTTGGCCGAGGAAGCGGGAGAAGATCTCGAGACCGTGCTGCATCCGATCCGAAATATTCGAGGCGGCACCAAGGAGTATGTCCATCTGCTCCCGGCGCTCCGGATACTTGTGGGCGAAGTACATGCCGGCGAAGGCGATGTCCCGTGCGGCGAAGTTTTTCACTGGGCGGGTAGGGTTATGAATCGCGGGCTGAGCCGCGAATGGAAGGGCCGCGACTTCGTCGTGTCCCACTGCTGACCGGTAGGAGGGGATGAGTCGGCTGTCGCTGGTGAAGACGACGTCGACGAGCTTCGCCAGCGGAAGAAAGTCGTCAAAATGCGGCGGGTCTTCCTTGTTCCAGAAGACGGTCGGAAGACCCCGACGGCGGCACTCGGCAAGCAGGTCGATGATCTCGGCACTGGGGCCGGAGGTTCCAGTCAACTTGTACTTCCAGTCGCCGTCATTGCCGTTCCACGCGGACTCAACGAAAACGAAATCGAGATCGTCGAGCTGGTTCGGCCATGCCGCTCGGGAGAGCGGGATGGTGGTCCACTCGAAGCCCAGGCTCTGTTCAGAAAACTCGTCGAGGATGACTCCGACTCGGACGTCAGCGAACACAGGTGAGTACCGGGGAATTGGCATAGGCGGGAATAGTTCTTCAAGGTCGTCTTCTGTCAGACAACTGGCGGCAAACTCCCTGGCAGATTCCGAAACTCCCTGGGCGATGGCGCGGCGACGTCTCCACTTCGACAGTTGTCTGGGTCCACCCTTGCGCAGATGCCATAGCGCGGTTCTGAGTGTGCGAAGCCGCGTGTCGACCAATTATTTGTTCCTTTCGCCGGGAACTCGCGCGAGTTAAATGGTGCCGCCATCGTTCCTGTGCCAGATCTGTCAAAGTCAATAGTACAATTGGGTAGTTGAAACGCCCTGGCTGCAACTTTTGTAGTCGTGCTCGGTTGCATGACCTCCCGCCCGAGCGCGTGAGCCTAGTGAAAAGAGGACCGTGGGAAGCAATTCTGAGCCCATTCCCTCACGGACCCCAATGAGGCGCACCGGCAGAGCCTTGGCGCTGTCCCTCATCGACGGACTCGTCTTCGCCTTCCTCGTCGTAGC
>Ga0079226_10003191_pt1 | contig 12601 bp, 9 predicted proteins | sample Poulit2014_FD_76345 | JGI IMG/M metagenome (GOLD analysis project Ga0079226, IMG submission 76345) | Agricultural soil microbial communities from Georgia to study Nitrogen management - Poultry litter 2014 | ecosystem: Environmental > Terrestrial > Soil > Agricultural land | place: USA: Georgia... | reverse complement strand
CTGATAACTTCCACTTGCAGCATGGCGGATTTGATAATTGCCGCGACAGTTATGTGTCCAGACTTTTAATCCTAATTCATGACCGAAATCAGCAATTTCATTGTTTACTGCGACAAATTCGTCTGCTAGATTTTCTAGTCCTCCGTTACCTTGTTCATAGAAACTCTGTTGATTATCATCGGCAAATAATTCCCATAGGCAATCATCAAATTGAACGATTTCGCCTCCGCTTGCTTTATATTCCGTCAAAAATTCTTTATAAGCTTTTAATAAGCCGGCTTTTAGTTCTTCTTTAGTTTTGTAAACTTGATCTGCTCCATAAACTTGATTGAAGATCGTTAGTTCAGTATAAGCATGGGCAGCTCCCCAGACGGTGATTTTCACTGGTGTTCCATCGGATAAATCCTTGACTTCCTTATATAAGTCTAGATAATGATGATTTTTTCCTGATAGTGGTTTGGTAATACGAATACCGGTATCTTTACGAGTTTCAAAATGTCCGCCATCGTGATCAACAAAAGAGTAGCCATTATCGGCAATAAAACGTTCGATGCCATCTAAGCCCCAGAGAAAATCAAGATGCCACATGGAGCGTCCTTGTTCACCATCCGTGATGACAGGTAGTTGGTGTTCGAGTTGTTTGGCTACAACGTTTTTGATTGCGGCTGTTTCAGTTTCTTTGTAACCTTTGAAATCATCATAAAAGGGATATTGAATATCTTCACGATGTTCAATTTGTTCTTTGTAAGAAAGCAGATCTGCCGGACGCAGTAAAGAACCGACCAGTAAAAAGCGATTTGTTGTCATAAATAAATTCCTCCAATATTTAGTTGTTGAATGTATTCTAACAAACAATTAAAATAATAGATAATACTTTTATATTCTTAATAGTAATAGGTATTACCTATAAGGAGGAGAATAAGATGCGTATTCAGCAATTGCATTATTTAGAAAAAATTGTAGAGGCGGGTTCTTTAAATGAAGCAGCTAAACAATTATTTATCAGTCAGCCATCACTATCCCAGGCGATGAAAGAACTAGAAAAAGAATACAATATTCAGCTTTTTTATCGCAGTAAACTAGGAATCACATTAACAGATGAAGGCCGGGAATTTATTAATTATTCACGCAGTGTATTAGATCAAGTGAATCTGCTGAATGAACATTTTAAAAAAGATACGGCGCGTAAACATATTTTTAGCGTTTCCGCCCAGCATTATGCTTTTGTCGTTCATGCTTTTGTGGAGTTGGTCAAACAAATTGGCGAAGATGAATATCAGTTCACTTTACGTGAGACTCAGACACAAAATGTTTTGAGTGATATCCAGACTTTTAAAAGTGAACTGGGAGTGATTTATCTCAACGCCTTTAATCAGAAAGTATTAGAACGTTTGATTGCCGAAAAAGACTTAGAATTTACCCCGCTTTTTGAAGCCCGGCCTCATGTTTTTATCGGGCGTGATAATCCCTTGGCAGCAAAGAAGAAAATCACTCTGGCAGATCTGGCAGATTATCCCTATCTTTGTTATGAACAAGGGGATACGAATTCTTTTTATTTTTCTGAAGAGATTTTAAGTACCTTAACTCACAAAAAACAGATTACCATCAGTGATCGGGCGACGATTTTTAATTTAATGGTGGGTCTTAATGGCTATACGATCAGCTCAGGAATTATCAGCAGTGAGCTTAATGATGAAAAAATTGTGGCAATTCCACTGGAGGTGGAAGATTATATGAAACTAGGCTATTTAAAACATAAAAAAATTGAATTAAGTAGTATTGCTAAGCAGTATCTGAAATTATTAAAACAACATATTCGTAATTATGGTTTTAAAGTTTATGAATGAAAGCATAATAAATCAGTACTTGTTATTCTATTTTTATCAAAAAGAGCTTCCTGGCTGAGTTAAAAATTCTAGTTCTGCTTTGGTTGACTGACGGTTTAAAATAGTATTTCGATGAGGATAGCGACCGAAGCGGGCAATGATTGCCTGATGTTTTTTTTCAAACGCTAAGTAATCTTCCAAACCGGGCTGACTAAATAATTCTAAAGCTGTCTGATGAATGACTAAGGATTCAGAGTGCATGAAAGGCATGTATAAAAAAGCCTGCTGTTCGATGGTTAATTCCTGTACTTGCTTAGTAGCAATGGCTTCTTGAGCTAAGATCAAAGCCATACCATCATAGGCAAAAGAAGCTGCTTTTTTGCGGAACATATTTCTTGAAAACTGATCTAAAATAATTACTTCAGCTAATCTGCCTGTGATGTTTTTACGCCAGTTATAAAGTTCTGCCCTGCTGGCTTTTTGATGGATAGCTGCAAAACGCTTTATGATCATCTGATCAAAGGCAGGGTCTTTTTGAAAATGCTGCTGACTGGAAACTTCTTCAAACCAGAACTTTAAAATTTCTTCGTACATAATTACACATCCTTTAAATAATTTGACAGTGACAATTACTTATCTTCATTATACCGTTTATTCATCAGTAATTGGTTAAAAAATCCTCATTTAAAGACTTTACATTTACCTTAGTAAGAATTAAAATAGATATATTGATTTTAATAATACGGCGAATATGGCGAAGTGGTTAACGCACCGGATTGTGGCTCCGGCACGCGTGGGTTCGATTCCCACTATTCGCCTAATGGAAAGCAGCGTTTGAGGGTAACAGGTACATCAAACTCTGCTTTTTTTCAGCAATAATTGACAATTAACGTTCAATCGTCTAAACTTTATTTTATAATAAGTATATGAGAATTTTCTAATCATTTTAATGGGAGTGATAGTTATGAAAGTAGTGGATAAAAAAAGTATTTTGCTGGTTACTTGTCTGTGTGGCTTGTTTTTAACAGCTTGTCAGTCAAAGGGAGAAGGAACAAAAGATAAAGCAGTAAAACAAGAGGTCAATGTCGTTTATAATGCAGAGATGGGAAGCGCTGACATATCTTTGGCCACAGATAATTATAGTTTTATCACTTTAAATAATGTCTATGAAGGTTTGTACCGTTTAGATAAGGATAATAAACCCATTATTGCCGGGGCTAAAAAGAAAGCTCAAATCAGTGAGGATGGACTGACTTATACTATCGATTTACGTGAGGGTGCTAAATGGTCCAATGGTGATCCAGTCACGGCTAAAGATTATGTCTTCAGCTGGCAACGTACAGTTGATCCCAAAACAGCTTCAGGCTATGCTTATATGCTAGAACCAGTAAAGAATGCTTTGTCCATCAGTGAAGGTAAAAAAGATAAAAGTGAACTAGGAGTAAAGGCCGTCAGTGATACTGAGTTAGAAGTTACACTGGAAAAGCCAACCCCTTATTTTGAGTCTTTATTAGCCTTTCCAACTTTCTTTCCGCAAAACGAGAATGCAGTCAAAGAATTTGGAAAGGATTATGCTCTGACAGCGAGCAAATCTTATTACAATGGACCTTTTGTCTTACAGAATTTTGATGGAGCAGGGACAGATGACGCCTGGAATTTAAAGAAAAATAATAAATACTGGGATGCTGATAAGGTCAAATTGGACAAAGTTAATTTCAGCGTAGTCAAAGAATCAGCAACCAGTTTAAATATGTTTGAAAATAATCAAGCAGATGATGTCTTGTTAACGGGCGAATTGGCTATGCAAAAAGCAAATGATAAAAATTATGTCACACAACCGGGAGCAACAACTCAATATCTGGAAATGAATCAGGACAAAAAAGATTCCCCCTTCAAAAATAAAGACTTCCGTCAGGCGATTTCTCTTTCAATTGATCGCCAGAAACTGGTGGATAGCATCTTAGGTAACGGATCATTAGTAGCCAATGGGATTGTACCTGCTGATATGAGTTACAATCCAGATACTAAAACTGATTTTGTCAAAGATGTCGGCACAAAACTGGAGTATGATAAAAAGGCAGCTCAAGAACATTGGGAAAAAGCCAAAGCTGATCTAGGTGTGGATTCAGTTTCATTTGAATTATTGACTTCAGATACAGACCAGTCAAAAAAATTAGGTGAATATATTCAAGGAGCGATCCAGCAAAACCTAGAAGGTGTAAAAATGGATGTGACCACCGTTCCTTTATCGGTTCGTCTTGATCGTTCGAATAATGGCAAATTTGATATGGTGATGAATAACTGGGTAGGAGACTATGCCGATCCGATCAACTTTTTAGAGCTGTTTACAACTGATAGTTCTTATAATCGGGGAAAATGGGTCAATGAAGAATATGATAAGTATGTAGCAGATTCTGGCGATGCCAATGTATCTGATCCATCCGCTCGCTGGCAGGATATGGTCGAAGCAGAAAAAATCTTAGATGAGGATCTGGGGATCATTCCACTTTTCCAAAATGCCGAAGCTCATTTACGCGCTGAAAAGGTTAAAGGGCTAGTTATTCACGGTGTTGGAGCAGGTTATGATTATAAAGATGTTTATGTAAAATAGTTTTAATGGTAGAATAGTAGCAGCTTATGTTTTCATAGGCTGCTTATTCTTTTTTTGGAAAGGACTTTTTTAATGAAAATTACTGAAATAAAAACAAATATTATACCTATTAAGTTAAATGCTCCTTTTAAAACAGCTTTGCGTGAAGTCAATGCGGTAGATGTGATTAGAGTAAAGCTGTATTTTGATAATGGAATTATAGGAATCGGCGAAGCAGCTCCTACTAAAGAGATTACCCATGATACCAAAGAAAGCATTTTAAAAGCAATCAATGAAATTTTCAAACCTTTTTTGCTGGGCAAAGAAGTAGATGATAAGCTGCTTTTTTTAGCTGAAATGAATGCTTTGATCGATCACAATACAAGTCCTAAAGCAGCTATTGATATAGCTTTATATGATGCTTTAGCCAAGGAAAAAGGATTGCCTTTATATCAGTATCTGGGTGGTAATAAAGCAGAATTAGAAACAGATTTTACGATCAGTATAGCAAAGCAAGAAAAAATGGTGGAAGATGCTAAAGCAAAAGTGTCATCGGGTTTTAAAAGCTTAAAAGTAAAATTAGGTTTAGATAATATAGAAGAAGAGGTCGCAAAAATCCGTCATATCAGTCAGGTTTTTGACGGCAAAGTACCTTTAAGGATCGATGCAAATCAGGGCTGGGATAAAGAAGAAGCAGTTCAGATTTTAACACAGTGGCAAGATCTGCCGATTGAATTTGTCGAACAGCCGGTTTCAGCAGCTGATTTTGAGGGCTTGAAATATGTGACGGATCATACGGATATTCCCATTATGGCTGACGAAAGTATGTTTAGTTTGGCAGACGCAAAACGGTTGATTGATGGAGAATACTGTGATTTATTAAATATTAAATTAATGAAAAGCCAGGGGATTTCGGGAGCTTTGAAGATTCATCAGCTGGCTACTGATAAGGGAATCAATTGTATGGTCGGATCAATGATCGAAGGCTATGCGGGAATGTCGGCAGCCGCTCATTTTGCAGTCAGTGCTCATAATGTCCGTTATTACGATTTGGATGTGCCTTTTATGTGGGAGGTAAGTGATTTAAGTGATGATTTGATCGGTATGCAAATCAGACCTGGTCAGTTGCAGTTGTTAGACAAGCCTGGTTTAGGGATTAAAGATTGGAGGTAAAAATGCATAAAGCAGTAATAACAGCCAGTTCCTTTTTATGGAAAAAAGCGGAAAATAATCCGATTTTAGAAAAAATGAAAGTTCACTTACATACAGAACTTCATGATTATCTGACTCCAGCAGATGCTATGCAGTTATATAAGAACCGTCTAGTTGACTCTGAAGTATTATATGGTACGGTTGTTAATGTTATAGCAGAAGTGGGGGAGTTTTCTCAAGTAGAAGTGATCGATCAGACGTCAAAAGACAATAAAGGTTACTTGGGCTATATTTCAACAGCAGATCTGATCGAAGTTGATGATCATTATGGTCAAGCAGCGGTTCAAATAGCATTGATTACGGCTGCGGCGGATTTAACTTTTGCAGCAGGGCAACGACGAAAAATTTCTTTTGGTACGGTACTTGATTTAGTCGATGAAACAGCAAGTGAATATCAGGTGAATACTCCCACAGGAATTGCTTATCTAAAGAAAAAAGACTGTCAAAAAACAAACAGTTTTGCCGGCCGCAAGGTAACTGCAAATATGATACAACTGGCCGAACAGTTTATGGATCTGCCTTATGTCTGGGCTGGGATCAGCGGACAAGGTTTTGATTGTTCGGGCTTTGTTTATAGTTTACATCGGGTCAACGGGATCTTGATCCCACGTGATGCAGATGATCAGGCCGTTTGTGGCAAAAGACTGACTTATGAAAAAGCCCAGGCGGGAGATTTACTGTTTTTTGCCTATGAAGAAGGCAAGGGTTTTGTTCACCACGTCGGACTGTACTTAGGTAACGATGAAATGATCCATTCACAGACACCAGGTTCAAAGGTGATCAAAACTAAAATTACCGGATCTAAGTATGAACCAGAACTGGCTGCTGTTTCACGTTTTTGGTAATAGATTGAATAAATCAGCTAAAATTTGGGAAAATGCACCTGAAAAAGAAAAAGTGGATTTTTAAGACAAAAAAGATGAGCCGTGAAAACAGCTCATCTTTTTTATTTATCCATTGGCTTTTAGTAATAATTGATCATCTTTTAATTCACTGCCGCTGCTTTCTTGGAAAAGTTCCATCAATTGTGTGACAGTGAGATTTTTCTTTTCTTCTTCTTTGATGTCAACCACAATATTTCCCTGGTGGAGCATGATCAGACGATTGCCATAATTGATTGCATCTTGCATGTCGTGAGTTACCATAAAAGCAGTTAATTTTTGTTCACTGATCATTTTTTCAGTGAGTCCCATTACTGTTTTTGAAGTTTTGGGATCAAGTGCTGCAGTGTGTTCATCAAGTAAAATCAGATCAGGACGTTGTAATGTTGCCATTAATAAAGTAATTGCTTGCCTTTGACCACCAGAAAGCATTCCTACTTCAGTGGTCAGCCGATTTTCCAAGCCGAGATTTAATGTAGCTAGTTGTTCTTTGAAAAAGGGCCGATTATTTGTTTTGACAGCCAGACCAAAGCCGCGATGCTGGCCGCGTTTTAAAGCTAAGGCTAAGTTTTCTTCTACTGTCAGGCGGACAGCAGTCCCCAATTTTGGGTCCTGGAAGACACGACTGACTGACTTGGCCCGTTTTATAACGGATTGTTTTGTCACATCTTTGTCATTTAATAAAATTCGGCCTCTTTTTACTGGAATAGCACCCGCAATACTATTAAGTAAAGTAGATTTTCCTGCACCGTTTCCACCGATGATAGTGATAAATTCACCCGCTTGCATATTTAAATTAATTCCCTTTAAAACGTGGTTTTCATTGATCGTGCCTTCTTCAAAAATTTGGTGTAAATTTTCAATTGTTAAAACAGAATTCATTTTGTACCAGCTCCTTTTGCTTTTTTCGGCCGACTGAACTTGCTGCGGACTTCTCCCAATGAAAGGCAAAGGACCAGCACGATGGCAGATGCAATTTTCGAATCTGCAGGTTCAACGTTGAATTCAAAGACAAGAGCTAAAATAAAGCGATAAATAACTGCACCTAATACAATTGTTATTAAGCGGAAAAACAAAGGCTTGTTACGGAAAATAACTTCGGCAATAATAATTGAAGCTAAACCTATAACAATCGTTCCTACTCCTGAGTTTAAATCGGCAAAAGAATTATTTTGAGCAATTAAAGCACCTGATAATGAAATACAACCATTAGAAATCATATAGCCGATCATTTTCATATTATCAGTATTAATACCATTAGCTTCACTCATGGCGATATTATCACCTGTTGAACGGATTGCCAAACCAATTTCTGTACCAAAGAAAAGATTTAACAAAATAATTACTACTAAAGTAATCAGGATACCTACTACGATGGTAGCGTTGATTTTGGATAGTCCCATTTCCTGAAAAGAACTAAAAACAGTCTTTTCACCTAATAAAGGAATATTAGGGGCTTTCATGACTCGTGAGGTGATCGAGTAAAGTCCAGTCATGGTGATGATTCCAGCTAGTAATGCGGGGATTTTTAATTTGGTGTGTAAAATACCAGTCACAAGACCTGCTAGAACACCACCTAGAAAACCTAATAAAGTTGCGATCCAGGGAGATATGCCATTGGTGATCGCAACTGCTGCGATCCCGCCTCCCAGCGGGAAACTGCCTTCAGTGGTTAAATCGGCAATATCTAGAATACGGAAGGTGAGAAAAACACCGATCGCAAGTAAAGCCCACACAACACCTTGTGAAGTGGCTGATTGCAAAATAATTCCTAAATTACTGATTGTCATGATTAATCATTCCTCAAATCTTTTTTAAGCTTTTTAAATTATTTGATTGAATCAGGGTCAATATCTAAAGCTTTAGCCATATCTTTGTTGACAACTAATTCTAAACTTTTTGGACTTTCGACGGGCATGTCGGCAGGCTGTGCATCGCCATCTAAAATTTTTGCTGCCATTACGCCGGTTTGTTTTCCTAATTCTTTAAAGTCAATTCCATAAGTTGCCAAGGCACCGTCTTCTACTTGTTCCACGGAAGCTGCCACAATCGGTGTTTTTGTTTCTTTAGCAACATCACCAACAACTGCTGCTGCACTGGCAAAAGTATTATCCGTTGGAATATAGATTCCATCTACGTCTTTAGCTAAACTAGTCGTAACTTGCTGGACATCATTGGTTGTATTAGCAGTTAATATTTTTACTTTGACTCCTGCATCTTTTAGTGCTTTTTCTGCTAAATCCGACTGAATTTTTGAATTTGCTTCACCTGCATTATACATGATGCCGATTGTTTGTGGATCATCAATAACATTTAGCAATAAATCAATTTGTTTACCGATATCTGCCATATCATGTGTACCGGTCACATTTCTACCTGGTTTTTTATAAGAATCAACTAATTTGGCTGCTTTCAAATCAGTTACCGCTGTAACAACAATCGGGGTATCTTGTGTAGCATTAGCTAATGACTGTGCTGCCGGGGTAGCGATACCCAACATTAAATCACATTTATCTTTGACTAATTTTTCACTCATACTTTTGAGATTATCTTGATTATTTTGTGCGTTTTGATATTCCAGCTTAAGATTGTCTCCTTCTTTATAGCCGTTTTCAGCTAACCCTTCCTTAAATCCTTCATAAGCAGCGTCCAATGAACCATGTTGGACCACCTGTAAAACACCTACTGTTTTCATATCATCATTTTTTGCAGCAGAATCGTCTGTGCTATCTCCACTGGCACAAGCCCCTAAAGTTAGTACTCCTAAAGCTGCCAGAGTCAATAAACCCAATTTCTTTTTCATAAAATTTCCTCCTATAATAATTTTTAAATAAATAAAAATAAAAAAACCATTTAGACAACAGTCAAAATGGTTTACTAAAAATCTTAAAATAAAGCAGCCATTTTGGAATTGTCTTAAATGGCTAAAAAACGGTACGAAACGCTTTAGCCATTTTCGCATCGCTTGTATCCAAAATGGGACACAAGCCTATCTAAAATAGCTAAAGTAATAATTATTCAATTGTGCTGGTATTTCAATTATCAGTTGTTTCATTCGTACAACCCCCACATTTGATTGACATAAGTATAATGAAAGAAAATAAAAAAGTCAACAAAAAATTAGAATTATTCTCCATATTTGAAAAATTTTGATAATTTAATCTATTTACTAATAAACAAGCTGCCTTCAGCTGTTTTCAGTTAAAGGCAGTCGTTGATTTTAATCATTACGATCGACGATAATAACGGATACTATCTTTAATTTTTTCAATACTATAAGGCAGCGGGTCATTAAAATCAGTGTCCAGATTGCTATTTAACGAGTCGTTAAAAATATTTTCATATTGGTCGACAGATAATTCTTGGCGTTGGTTTAGGAGGGTCGGATGATCCTTTTTAAGGAGTTGTTTTTCAAAATCTGCGACAAGAGTACCGCTGAAAAATTCAGCTACCGCTCCTGATCCATAACTAAAAAGACCTAGACGATCCCCTGCTTTTAGGCTGGTAGAAGTTTCCAATAAAGAAATTAACGCCAGATAAAGTGAAGCGGTATATAGATTGCCGATTCTCCGACTGTAACCAATACTTTCTTCATATCGTGTCAATAATCGTTTCTGTTCTACTTTTTCCTCATTTTCCAGAATGGTTGAAAGTGCTTTTTTCCCCATTTTAGTATAAGGGGTATGAAAGACGATCGCTGTATAATCTTTTAAAGAACGCTGATGACGTCTTTTGTTTTCTTGCCAAAGTTTTTCAAAAGATTGGATATAAGTTTGATTAGACAAAGGTCCGTCGACAAGAGGATAGTCGTATCCGCTTGGACGCCAGAAGTCATAAATATCTTGAGTCAGGGCTACACTTTCATCTTCCAAAGCTAAAATACGTGGTTTCTGGCTGATCAGCATGGCAACTGCTCCAGCACCTTGGGTCGGTTCTCCGCCGGAATTTAAGCCATATCTTGCAATATCACTAGCGACAACCAGTACTTTTTTTTCTGGATGAGATAAAATATGGTTTTTGGCCATTTGTAGACCTGCTGTTGCAGCATAGCAAGCTTCTTTTATTTCAAATGAACGTGCGAAAGGCTGAATTTTTAATAAGCGGTGTAAAATAACGGCAGCTGATTTCGATTCATCAAAGCTAGATTCCGTGCCTAAGATCACCATATCAATGGCAGCCAGATCTTCTTTAGTAAGTATCGGTTTACAAGCATTGACAGCAAAAGTGATGATATCTTGCGTTTTAGGATTTATGGCCATTTCGTCTTGGCCGATCCCGATATGAAATTTTGCCGGATCAACCTTGCGTGCTTCAGCTAATTTGGTCATATCCAGATAATAGGGGGGAACAAAAAAATTTATTTTATCAATACCAACATTCATAATTCTTCTCCTTTTCATAGATTATATACTAAATAAAAGTAACACAGTTTATTAAGGTTGAGGAGTTTTGCCATAATAATTAAAAGATTGTTAAAAATTAATCCATAAGTAATAAAAAAAACAAGGAATATTTGTTTTTATGAAAAAGCATGCTATAGTCATTTTGGAGGTGTAAAAGTGGAAGATATAGTGATTATAGATGCTTTGCGTACACCCATCGGAAAATATCGGGGACAGCTAGCTCAATTTTCTGCTGTGGAGCTTGGCAGTGCAGTTTCCAGAGCTCTATTAGCTAAAAATAAAAAAGTTGGTCCTTTGGTCGATCAGGCTATTTTCGGCAATGTTTTACAAGCAGGCAATGGACAAAATCCTGCTCGCCAAATTGTCATAAACAGCGGTTTAGCTCCGACTGTCTATGCGACTACGGTCAATCAGGTCTGTGGTTCCGGCATGAAGGCAGTCAGCTTGGCGATGGAAGCTATTCGTTTACAAAAAGCGGAGCTTATCTTAGCCGGGGGGATTGAAAGTATGAGTCAAGCCCCTTTTTTGAGTCGTTATAACCAGCAGAAAGATAGTTACAGTGATCCAGTCCCGGTGATGATCAAAGATGGACTGACTGATGCCTTTAGTGGTCAGCATATGGGACTGACAGCTGAAAATGTTGCTCAAAAATTCCATGTTTCACGTAAAGAACAAGATGTACTGGCTCTTTATTCGCAGCAAAAAGCTGCCGCTGCACAAGAAAAAGGCTATTTTACTGCGGAAAAAATCAACTTGCAAACAAAAGAGGGTAAAGACATTAATTGTGATGAAGGAATTCGAAAAGCTACAAGTTTAGAAAAATTAGCCGCTTTAAAGACCGTCTTTAAAGAAGATGGAACGGTAACAGCTGGTAATGCCTCAACTCTGAATGATGGGGCCGCTGCTATGTTACTGGCGTCAAAGAACTTTGCCTTGTCACAAGAATTGCCTATTTTAGCGGAAATTAAAGATATTGTAGAAGTAGGGATCGACCCCAGTCTTATGGGGATCTCGCCCATCAAAGCCATCCGTAAACTGATCGCAGCGACAGAGATCAGCCTAGCTGATATTGACTGGTTTGAAATCAATGAGGCCTTTGCAGCTTCTTCGATAGTGGTTCAACGCGAGTTGGCTTTGGCAGCAGAAAAAGTAAATCCAGTGGGAAGTGGAATTTCTATTGGTCATGCCATTGGTGCCACTGGGGCGCGGATCATTACTACTGCCTGCCATCAGCTTGAGCGTATCAAAGGTCGCTATGCAATTGCCAGTCTTTGTGTGGGGGGCGGTTTAGGATTGGCCTGTCTGATCGAACGTCCCTCTTCTCAGGAAAAAAAACATTTCTATCAAATGAGTAAAACTCAAAGACTTAGTCAGCTTGCTTTACAAAAAGAACTTTCACAGGATCAGTTGAAAGATCTTACTCAGACTAGCCTGAATGATCAGGTAGCTGATCATTTAATTGAAAACCAGATCAGTGAATTTGAGCTGCCTATGGGAGTTGCACTAAATCTTCGAGTAAATCAAAAAGATTATGTCGTTCCTATGGCGACAGAAGAACCTTCTGTCATTGCTGCTTGTAGTAATGGGGCAAAAATGCTGCGTACTTCTGGCGGTTTGACCAGCAGAATGAAAGAAAAAAAGATTCGTGGTCAGATTGTCTTGCAAAACGTTAAAGATAGACAACAAGTT
>Ga0079226_10003190_pt1 | contig 12602 bp, 10 predicted proteins | sample Poulit2014_FD_76345 | JGI IMG/M metagenome (GOLD analysis project Ga0079226, IMG submission 76345) | Agricultural soil microbial communities from Georgia to study Nitrogen management - Poultry litter 2014 | ecosystem: Environmental > Terrestrial > Soil > Agricultural land | place: USA: Georgia... | reverse complement strand
ATATTCATTTCTTAATACATCTAAAATATCTAACGTCTGGTCATAGTGAAGATAATCTTCCATATCAATATTAACGAAGATGTTATAAGAAGCAGCTAAGTCCAAAATTTCGCGCATGTTCTGTATACAAAATGCTTCGTCAATGTCTGAACCGAGCTGAGTCAATTTAACCGAAAGATGACAATCTGCTTTTTCTTCATGAATACATTCAATTACTTGTAAAATTTCATTTTTTGCTTTAGTAGAATCGGATTTTTTATCAACAAACTCTCCCAAGTGGTCTACAGTAGCAGAAATTCCTAAATCATTTAGTTCTTTGACATTTTTCATCATACTGTTAATATCTACACCACCGATAAATTGGTCTGCTCCAAAGTGAGCCCCCCACCTTTTAGCACCTCGATACAATAACTTGTTGTTAGCGAGTGCAATAAAAAAATCTCTAATAATATTCAGTGTAAACACTCTCCCTATTATAGTAGATTTAAGTCTGCATTTTAAATTCATTGTTTTTACTAATATTACTTAAAAATTCGTGTCTTGAGAGTTTGAAATATCCATCACCTTTCACGATAAACAGATTTTTTGGTAGAATAAATTTGGTCATTTCATTTGCAAGGAAACCTCTCAACACTGGGGTGATGAATATTGCTATTCTCAAACGAGGTCGCTCCCCTCCTTTGTACAGGTATTCTCGTTTGCATGTCGATTTATACATAAGGAAGATAGTCCTGTACCAAACTCTTGGATACTCGGTAGCTGTTCTAAGACAACAGCCTTGAGAATCGCTCGAGACAGTCCTAATTCTTTTTTGTTTTAACCGCATTAAAAATACTGTGTTTCAATTTATGTGTGAACCTACTTTCATGCAAGTTTGTATACCTTGCTGTTCGGACTGCTTGCTAATAACTGTTTTCATAATAGATTTCAATACAGAGACAATTATCATGCACGAGACTTGTGAATGGTAATCTACATTATGTAGTTTAAAATATTTAAGAAATGCAGTTCTAATGTTTATAAACTAAAAAAGACATATTCTCTTAGAATCAATTGTCGGATTTTGTATGAGTTTATTTGAAGCAAAGTCTATTTATTAAGTAACGAGGGTCAAGTTAGATTTTTTTATAAACGAAAATTTCTTACTATGTGTCAAATGTTTAAGAGACAAAACGTTAGAGAGATAAGTTAATAATTTGTTTGTAACTAAATTTACGCTCGCAACGTTTATCTATCTTTCTTGAACACACTTGATTGGCCATGTCATATATTGCGATTTGGTAAATTATAATAACGAAAAAGTATTAATATTTTTAATTTCTTAAGTTAGCCGAGAAAGCATAGCTATAAATATATAACATATGTTAGTATATAAATAAAAATGCGAAAGTATGAATTAAAGTAATACTTTAATTTTAAGCTAATGGTATACTACTTATATAAATATGTCAATACTTATTGATTATAATTTTAAATTATTAACATTCTAAGTTGCAATAACGAATAAAATATTTTTGAAACTGCTATATATAAATTTTTCTTTTTTCGTATATACTCATTCTATATAAAAAATTCAAGATATTATTTTATCCACATCCCAATTTTATTAATCTTTACATTAGGATAGCTATAAGTAAGCATTCATTTTATAATAACCGACAAGGCTAGGTTGTTACGAAGCATATGATATTTATACTTTAAATATGACTAGATATTAAATTAAAAGATCTTGTTACGATATTATTATTACAAATTATTTACTGCTATTCCAACTAATATAATACTATAAATTCAGATGTTTTATTTTTTATCCCTTCTACTTCAAAAAGATTATCTACCGAAATAGGGGAATATATTTAATATGTTATATATACAACATAAGTTACTTTGAAAGATTATTATATATTTGTATACGATTTGAAATAGTTTTACCCTGTAGGGATAAAATTTTCCCAATCAATTAAAAATTGGAATCACCCAACAGGATGTGAGGTAACAAACAAATGGTGCTAGGTGAGTAGCAGGAGGTTGTCAAAACACACAAATGACTATCGCTGCTGGGGATATGCTGTTGTTGAAAAAACAGTATGGGAGGATGAGATATTTTGGTATGCAAACACTAAATGAAAAGAAAACTACTTTATAGGGGGGCAAAAATCATGAAGCTAAACTAGTGATATCAGATTTTAAATAGAATACAAACTAAAAGTGTTTGATATTTAAGTTACAGTTATTTTTTTGTGGTATACTAGCATATATAATTTATAAATAACTTAGAAATTATAATGAATGAAAGGCATTATAAGAGATATTCTAAAATGATGTGCAAGCTAGAATATATAAAGGGGATGTTAGTATTAATAAAATAGAAAAAGCAAAGGCATTTAAAAAATTATATGATTTAATAGATTTTTATTTGGAAAACCGAGACCAGCCTATACCGCAAGACTTTGATTTTCCTCGAGAAATAAAAAAATTATGCCATTCATTAGATATAGATTACGACACTATAAAAAAAGAATTCAACATGACGTTTTTTTAGTGCAATTAATGGGTGTAAGTCTATGAAGAAAATGTTATATTTTTTCTAGTAGAAGTTATATATAATTGATACAACCTTTTCTGAAGATTTTGTATCTATATTAAATTTTGATGCTTTATTATAAACAGGATTGGCAGCAGCTAAGACCTCTATAGCCAATCCATTAGATTTAAGCCAGTGTTATATCTTTACTATATTTTCTTCCTTTTATATTTGAGTTAATCGCGGAAGAGAGATTATAAACTCGATTCCACAACGGAACTTTTTCGTTATTAACGATGATTAAATCTCCTGATTCTTTTTTAACTAGATTGATTGAGTCTACGAGTATAAAAGAAAGCTTTTTCCATTGCTTTTATCCAATTCACGCTTTTAATCTCTATTACTACCAATAGCATTTATACGAGAACTCTTGGCTTTTATACAGCTTTTACTTTTGCTTGCATTTTTTACGAAATTTTTGAATAGATTCTTATGTTCTACTCCATGTTTTTATATCTTTTAAACTATCTTACTTTACACATAGCTTTTAATAGAACAGCTTGTTTTATTTTTGTAGAAGGCAAATATTCTGTTGCGATTCCAGTTGTTGCTCTTGTCCTTATTTTCCTCAATTCATTAGCCTCTATTATACAGACACCCCCTTTCTAGAAAAGAGCAAAACAGGCAATTGGTCTTTTGTTAGAATTAGTTGAAAATGTGTATTTTTTTGTTTCTGCAATATCAAAAGATAGTAAAGAAGCTGGCATCGTATTCAACATTGTTTCCTTTAAAGATAAAGAGACATGCTCTCTCTTTATTTTGTGCATTATTTAAACTTAACTCTTTTAATGCATATCCAATGAAATATATTGCTTCATTCATTGATAATAAGTAATATCTTTCTCAGATAGAAATTTATGATATTAGATTATTTTGTTCTAATAATTCGCTGCCAGCAATGCCAGGACTTGTCATTTCATGAGAATCCAGAATTGTATTTAATTCCTTTTCAGACAATAGATCGTTTTTATTACAAATTTCTTTAATAGTTTCGCCTGTTTTCATAGCTTGTTCAACAACTTGAGTTGACACTTCATATCCTAAATGGGGATTTAAAGCAGTAATAAGTCCAAAACTATTTTCAACGTAGCTCTTACAAGTGTCTATGTTTGCTTCTACCCCTTTTATTGCATAATCAGTGAAAGCTGTTAAGCCTCTTTTCATAATTTTAATAGATTGAAGTAAATTATATATGATGGTCGGGCTCATTACATTGAGCTCAAATTGTGCTGCTTCGGCTGCCATATTTATAGAAAGATCATTTCCAGAAACTTGAAAGGATACCTGATTCATAACTTCAATCATTACAGGGTTGACTTTTCCCGGCATAATTGAAGATCCCGCCTGTCTTATTGGAAGCTTAATTTCTTGCAATCCCGAAACAGGTCCTGAAGCCATTAGCCGTAAATCATTACAAATCTTAGATATATTAATAGATGCAACTTTTAATGCCGCTGACAAAGCAGTAAAAACATCAGTATTTTGCGTACCATCTACTAAGTTTTCAGTAGAGATCAAATTAATATTAGTTTGTTCATTTAGTTTTTTATAACGATTTCAACATATTCAGGTTGAGCATTTAAGCCTGTACCAACAGCGGTAGCTCCTATATTTAAATTTTTTAACTCTTCAGTTGCATCTTTGATTCTTTTAATATCTCTTTTGAGTACAGATGCATATGCTTCGAATTCTTGACCTAATTTAATAGGAACAGCATCTTGCAAGTGAGTTCTTCCCATTTTTAAAACATCTTGAAATTCTCTCCCTTTATAATCCAGCGCATCTATTAACTTAGACAAGGACTTCAATAACAGTTGAGTTTCATTGTAAGCAGCGATTCTTAATGCAGTCGAAATTGTATCGTTGGTTGATTGAGACATATTGACATGTGAATTTGGTGAGCAAAAAAAATAATTTCCTTTTGTTTTTCCTAATATTTCTAAGGCTCTATTTGCTAGCACTTCATTCATATTCATATTAATAGAAGTTCCAGCTCCTCCTTGAATGGAATCAACAATGAAATTATTTAATAATTTTCCGGAAAGAATTTCATTGGATGCTTTTATAATCGCCTTACCAATTTTTTCTGCTAACATTCCTGTCTGCATATTTGCTATTGCAGCAGCTTTTTTAACTTTTGCAAGAGATAAAATTAATTCGCTATGAACAGGTGTCTTGGTAATAGGGAAATTTTTAAAAGCTCGCATAGTTTGTATTCCATAATAAGCATCTATTGGTAACTCTATTTCTCCCAATGAGTCTTTCTCTGTTCTATATTGGTAGTCCATGAGATTATAACTCCTTTGTTATAAAATATATTTAGTTATTATTTAAGCGAATAACTCCGATACCATTTTCAATATGGATAATAGTTCCATAAGGTTTACTCAATTCTTGTAAATTTTTTAAGATTTCTTCACTACGATCCTTTGCTCTTTGTGGCCATCCTTTTCTATGCCTAGGGAGTTCAAATCCTAATACAATAGGGTGAAGATTTATAGCAGTAACCTTTCCGTCTAATATATCCCATTCAGCTATCACTGATTCCCATACCTTAGGGTTTATTCCTAACCCTTTTGTATTTTTGTGGCTTCTTTCATCTAGTGCATCTGCTACATTATGGGTTAAATTCAAATTGTACTTCTCATAAAAATCCTCAGGTAGTTTTGTAATAGTTTCATTATGAAAAATAAAGTTTCCTAGACTATAGAAGATGGGTTTTTGTTGGTAAATCTCGATTCCTCTTAAGATATGTGGCCCGTGACTCACTACTGCATCAGCGCCACTATCAATAGCTGCTTTAGCAGCTATTTCTAAAAATTGTGGAGGCAATTCTTTATTTTCATTTTTCATTTCATGTGTGTGTATACTTACGATTACAGCGTCAGATTGACGATATGCCTCATCTACTGATTTTTTTAATCTTTTTATATCTGATGAATTAGGGGTAGTAACAGTTTTTTTATATTGATTCTCTTTAAACTTGAACGGACCCAAAATAAATGCATCTTCAGCAGCTTCTGTTTCAAACCCCTCTTTAATTGCCAAATTTCTCTCAGCATTAATATAAGTTCCTTTTTCAATTTCTTTTAGTTGTTTCATTTCCTCTTTAGTAATGTAATATGTTGTATCATACCTCAAAGGGTTAACTCCTGGGCGACCTATCATATCTGGTCTTTGCTCTCCTGCTATCCATGAATCATGAAAAGTTGAAGTAGCACTAACTAAAGCTACTCTTCCCGAAGAAGTTTCTAAGTATTTGGGAGAACTTGCTTCGGCTAAGTTTTCTCCAACTCCAGCATGTGTTAAGTTTTGTTCATCGAGATTTTTTTTGGTAGCTATTAAACCTCCATGAGAATAATCCATAGTGTGGTTATTTGCCCACGAAAACATATTAAAACCGAATTTTTGTAAATCTTCTAGTACACTGGGAGAAGCCATAGCCCATGTCCCTCCACTAAATGCAGAGGGATAACCTTCTGTATTATGAAGCGTAACTTCTAGATTAGTAAAACGAACTTCCGACTTTTTTAGTATTTTTGAAATTTCTGAACATGAAGACGTTGCACTGTATGGCAAGTTTCTTGTAATAAAGCTATCGCCTGTAGCCACCACTGTCATTTTTTTATTTACCAAACTTGAATGCACCTCCACATTTAGTAATTTATTTAATTTTTTGGTTTAATCCATGTACCTCTATTATCATTAATTATTTCTTCATTTTTGATTATTGTTTCTCCTCGAATGATTGTTGCAACAGACTTTCCTTTTCCTTTAAACCTGTCAAAAGCAGTCACTTTGCTTTTACTATGAAGATTTTCTTTTTTTATTACGAATTCTTTTTCCATATCAACAATTGTTATGTCAGCCTCAGTACCCACTCTTAGCGAACCTTTTTCAGGATATATATCAAACTGTTTTGCAGGATTTGTAGACATTAAAGCTACTAGTTGTTGTAATGTTATTCTCTCTTCATTTACCGCATTTAACATTAGTTGGACAATAGTTTCAACTCCGCACATGCCCGCAGGTATATCAAAAAGGTCTCCATTTTTTTCGTCAGATGTATGGGGAGCATGATCTGAGCATACACTTGATATAGTTCCATTATTAATGTGATCCCATAAAGACTGTTGGTCTTCTTCATATTTAACAGGTGGATATACTTTCATCATCGGTCCGATATTATTATAATGGTTTGCGTTTAAAAATAAGAATTGCGGACAGGTTTCTGATGTAACTCGATTTCCCTTTTCTTGAGATTCTCTAACTTTTTCTACTCCTTTTTTGGAAGTAATATGCAGTATATGAAGTTTTGCCCCAGTATCTTGAGCAAATGCTAATCCAGTTTGAATAGTAGTTAATTCCGCCAAGTCTGGCCTGCTTTTTATTAGTGCTTCATAGTTAGTATGATTTTTCTTCTGCATCTCATTTGATAATTGATAAATTAGCTCGTTATTTTCTGCATGAATTGCTATTATTTTTCCAGTATTGGATACTTCTTTAAAAATGTTGTACACTTCTCCATCACTCAAGGGAGGTATAATATTCTTCATGTTTGGATCGTAGTTATAAACTAATTCGTAGGTGTCGCTTTTGATAGCGTAACCCCAGAAAAATTTAAATCCAATGACACCTGCTTCATATAAAGGATAGATATCTTTACGATTTAAATCTCCTAAGCAAATCCCCCAAACCCCAAAATCAACGTTCGCTTTACTGGATAAATTTTCAACTTGCTTATAAAGGTTTTCTGCGTTATTAACAGGGGGGTTTGTATTAGGCATTTCAAAGACCGAAGTAATCCCTCCAAAAGCTGCTGCTAACGTAGAATGATAAAAGTCTTCTTTATAAGTAGATCCAGGATCTCTAGAATGAATATGAGTATCTATTAATCCTGGTAAGACATAACAATTATTAGCATCTGTTACTTCTTTTGCAGATCCAGGCAACATTTTATTTGTAATAGCCTCAATTATCCCATCTTTAATGTAAATATTCCCGAAATAGTTCTCATCAGCGGTAACGATTTGCCCGTTTTTTATAATATGATCCCATTCTGTCATACCCTAAACCTTCTTTCTTTATATTAAATATAATCTTTTTTTCGTTTGTCTGAAACTTTTACGCTTCCAATAAGTTCCTTTAAATATTTTATTTGATGATGTTCCATATAATATTTAATATCTTTAATTATATTTGCCATAGTTAAAGGCGATATAAAATTAGCTGTACCAACTTGTATAGCAGATGCACCTGCAATAATCATTTCTATTGCATCTTCAGCACTCATAACTCCTCCACAACCAATAATTGGTAATTGAGATACTTCGTGAACTTGATATATTTGCCTGACTATTATTGGTTTAATGGCTGGTCCTGATAACCCCCCCATAACATTACCTATTTTTGGTCTTCTTGAATGAATATCAATAGCCATAGCCAAAGGAGTGTTAGCAACAACTAAAGCATCAGCTCCTGCATTTTCTGCAGCTTTAGCTATAGATTGGATACTTGTTACATTAGGAGTTAATTTAACTAATAGAGGTTTGTTTGTTGTTTGTCTCGCTTTACTAACTAACTCTTGAGTTGTGTTTTCGCTCATTCCGAAAGCTTCGCCATTATTTTTTAAGTTTGGACAAGATATGTTGAGTTCCAGCGCAGCAACATTTGAAGAAGCAGATATTAATTCAGACATTTCTACAAATTCTTCGATAGTATCTGCTGAAATACTAGAGATAAGTGGAGAATCATATTGGCTATAATAGGGGATAGTGTTTTGCATATAATATTCAATCCCTTTACTTTGTATACCAATAGAATTAATCATTCCTGATTGTGTTTCGCAAGCTCTTGGGTTAACATTTCCTCTCTGCGGGTGTTTTGTGATACTCTTCGGTACTACAGCTCCTAGTTGGTTGAAATCAATTAAACTATCCATCCCTTCTCCAAATGCTCCTGATGCAGGCATAACAGGATTTTCGAGCTTCAATTTTCCTATGTGTATAGTGGTATCTATTTTTTCTTTAATCATTTAAAATTACCTCCTTTAAAGAAAAAACGGGGCCTTCTTCACAAGATTTCACTGTATATACATTATTATTTTTCTGTATATCGCACACGCAGGAATAACATATACCAATACCACATGCCATATATTCCTCTAAAGCAACCTCACTATAAATCTCATATTTATTTGCTTTTTTTTGCAAAAGCTTAGATAATCTTTTAGATCCGCATGTATAAGCAGAGTCAATATCCCGATTTTCAAAAAAGTCTTGCATTATGTTACTAACGCTGTTTACATCACTTGTTTGTTCTTCTTCGGTTACATAAATAACCTTTTTACAAAAATTTTCCATTGTTTCTGTCGCTAGTAAATCATCTTTTTTGCGAGCACTTAATATAGCATAAACTTCCAACCCCATTTGAGCTGATTTTTGAGCTAGGGCAGCAAGAGTCGCTATTCCAACTCCTCTCGCCAACAATAATATTTTTTTAGAATTAGCTGGTATGGAAAAAGGAACTCCTGCCGGCCCTAAAATGTTTATAGTGTCATCTATTGTATAGGTAGACAATTTTTGTGTTCCTGCTCCTTCTGTTTTATATAGGAATTCTAAAGTATTATTATTTATCAAATAAATACTAAAAGGTCTTCTTAATAGTGGAAAAAAAGGTTTTTCATTTGTGGGTTTAATATTAAAGAATTGGCCAGGACTAATATTTTCTTTTATAGCGCTGGAATCTAATGTCATTTGCCAATATCTTTCACTCACTTGCTTGTTGGATAAAATTTTTAAGTTATAGTCTTTCATAATTATTCCTCCATCGCTTTACGTTCTTCATTTATCATTTTTGCTGACTTTATAATTTCTTGCTCTAAAACATCGCATCCTATTTTTATAGAATCTAACGAGGTAAATTCTTCTTTGTGATGACTCAAACCATCTTTACATGGGATAAATATTAAACCAGTTGGGCATATATCACTCATATGCATTGAATCATGCCCAGCTCCACTAACCATATTTTGAAAAGAAATGTTGAGAGTGTTACATGTTTTTTTGATTGATTCAATTATATTTTTATCTAAGTTCACAGGTTTATCTTCCATTATTAGATTAATAAACACTTTTAATTTTTTTTCATTTTTAAGTTTCTCGGCAGTTTTTTTAATTTCATTAGATACTTCTAGTTTTGAACGGCTATTTACTCCGCGTATATCTATTTTTATCTTGGCTCTTTCTGGTACTACATTCATAGCGCCGGGCAAAACCACACAGTCACCTACGGTAGCCACAGTGCCTTCAACTACTTCTTTTTTAGCTGCTTTATCGATAGCTAAGCTCATTTCAGCAGCTCCCAAAAAGGCGTCACTCCGCAAATTCATAGGTGTTGTGCCAGAATGAGAAGCTTTTCCTTCTATTACGACTTCGTATCGCGTAGGGGACGCTATTCCGGAGATTACGCCAATATCTTTTTGGTTTCTTTCAAGAAGAGGACCCTGTTCTATGTGTACTTCAAAAAAAGATTGAAATGATTTACTTTGTTTTTGAGCACTTTTTATTTTATCAACACTCTTTCCTATTTCTTCTAAAGCGTCTTTTAAAGTTACACCAGATTTGTCTGTTATATCTTTCATTTGATTTATTTTTAGTTTCCCTGTTAAAAATTTACTTCCAATTGTAGATATACCGAAACGTGATGATTCTTCTGCAGTAAAACATATAATTTCAATAGGGTGGTGTGTTTTTATTTTTTTTGAATTAAGCCTACGTACTACTTCAAGAGCAGACACAATACCTGTTGTTCCATCATACCCCCCGCCATTAGTGACAGTGTCTAAATGTGATCCTGTCGTTACAGGAGGTAACAAAGGGTCTTCTCCTTCTCGTCGTGCAATAACATTTCCAATCTCATCTTCTTTAGTACTTAGCCCTTCATTGTTGCATATCTCTTTAAACAACGATTTTGCTTCATTTTCACTTTTTGTAAACGCAATTCGATTCATGCCTTTTGAGGTACGACCGATTTCATTAAAGCCATCTAAGAATTCTTTAATATATTGTGTACTCATCAAAGATCACTCCATAATTTTTAAAATCAACTTATCACTCTATAGAAATTCTAATTCAATTATATGAAAACGCTTTTAAAAAATCGTTGTTGAAAGAGACATTATTTTCTGTCATTTATTTGTTTCAACCAACATATTAAGTGTTAAAAAAATCTTTTATTTTTATACCTAAATATAAAATTGTCTTCCCATGAGTCTCACTTAAAGAGTACCCCGTTAATGTACTAATTTTTTGAAGACGATATTTTAAAGTATTAACATGGATGAATAAGCAAGAAGCTGTTTTCTTTATTTGCTCATCGTTTTGAAAATACGATTCTAAAGTTTTTACTAATTCTTGACCACGCTTTTCGTCGTACGTAGACAATATTTTGACAGTCCCATTATAAAGTTCATCCCCCTCATGTTCGTTTACCAGATTCCCTAAAAATTGATACACACCTAATTCATCATAAAATATAATTTTTTTAGAGTTGGAAGAGATTTGTTGGCCTAATTTTAACGCTTGTTCTGCTTGTGTAAAGCTAGATCTAACCCCTTGAACACTTGCCTGTGGAGATCCAATCCCTGTAATAGAGAAAATGTTCTTACCTAAGTAAGTTTCTAAATAGCTATACAAATATTTGCATTTATCTTTCCAATTTGTTTCATCAACCTCATTAAAAGGCAAAAAAACACATATATAATCACGAATGTTTCCCACAATTGCATAAGGCCATTCTTTAAAAATAGTATTATTGATTTCATCAAATGTCACATAGTGTTTATTTTGAGAATTTCTTTTTTCATATTTCTCCGATAATAAAATACATGAATATGTTTTTTTATTATCAAAATGATAGTTTGCTCCTCTTTCTATTAAATCGTGTATACTCATAGAATTATTAAATAAAAGTTCTTGAAGAAACTCATTTTTATATTGTCGCTCTATGTCATATTTCATTTTAATTCTTAAAAACTCTAGAGATATAAGCACAGAAGTTTGTTCTAAAAGAGATAAATATATTTGTAGCTCTTCTTTATAGTAATTCCAACACGTAATATACCCGTATAATATCCCCTCTATAAAAATAGGTGCTACAATACATTTAAAGTTCTTATCTTTATAAGTTCGTTGTAAGCTTATCGGTCTCTGAATAGTTTCTATAGTTTTTCTTTCTTTATTTGGCAGAGATTCTAATTGTAAAGAGGTGTTTGGAATCTCAACATACGGTAGCCAGCTTTCTATTGTTATACTTTTTTGTGTCATAGATTCTAATGTTTTTATAAAATCATTTATAGTCCCCCCGTTCATAGCAATTTCTCTTAATGTTTTATTGAATTCTTCAGTATTACTTTGTTTTATAGACTCTTTATTAAAAATAGCACTCATTATTGGAGATAGTATATCTAAATAACTCACGTCTTTAGGAATTTCAATAATCGGTATATTATATTTTTCTGCTTCTTCTATTATAAATTCTGGGATTTCACCTAAATAATGATATGGTTTTATTGCTAAGGCAGTTATCTTATTTTGATGTAATTGTTTAATTAATTTTTTTTGCTCTTTAGAATTTTGTTGAGCAAGAAAGCTTGTTAGTAATAACTCTCCCCCTTTTAACCAGCGTGTAACATCTGGCACCTCCATTATAGTAACGTTTTTAATTTCTTCAGATAACTTAACTTTATCTGCCAGAACCTTGCATTTTTTTAGCCCACCTATATTCATCGCATCTTTTAAATTTAACCCCATTTTCAAGCCTCCATTTATGCATACGCAATATTTAAATTTTATTATGTTCCCTAGCAAAAGTTTTCTTTTGAAACATGATAATTGCTTTTGTCTTAAAATACAATATATACACATATTTTTAGTATATTAAGCCAATGCTGAATGCGCATACATATGTTAAGATTGCCTCAATTACATATTCTTTCAATGAAATGTAAGCCTTTTCT
>Ga0079226_10003187_pt1 | contig 12604 bp, 8 predicted proteins | sample Poulit2014_FD_76345 | JGI IMG/M metagenome (GOLD analysis project Ga0079226, IMG submission 76345) | Agricultural soil microbial communities from Georgia to study Nitrogen management - Poultry litter 2014 | ecosystem: Environmental > Terrestrial > Soil > Agricultural land | place: USA: Georgia... | reverse complement strand
TGTACATCCTTGGTATTAGCCGTGATTCGATCCTTCGTACGGAAGATGACGATAAGACCCCTGGTACCAATACTGATACTGGTAGTGGTCCTGAAAAGGCTCCTGGTGCAACTGGAAGTTCTGAACCTACCACAGAGGGTACTTCTGAGAACGGTTCTGAAGGCAATGCATCCATGGGAATCGATACTGCGAATCCCAAGTCGCCGTTTGGTAAGATCGCCAGCAAAGCTCGCGATCTGAAGAAAGCCGCAGCAGCCAAACTTCGTGAGTGGAAACGGAAGTATATGGAGGTCGACAAGGAAGCAGAAACTTCTCTTGATCCGAACGAAACGTACGACCGTGCCATTGAATCTTCGAAGTCGGATACCGAGGTAGAAGCTACTTTGGCCTCGCAGCAGAACAATAGCAAGGGCGGACAGGTTGAATCCAAAGACGAGAAGGAAGCTGAAGAGGAAGAAGAGAAGGGTGGTTTCTTCGAGACCATCAAATCCTTCTTCACCGAAGGCGGCGGTATCGGAAGCGTGATCAAAACCGTTCTTGGCTTGGGCGGAGGCGCTGTAGTCCCTGCAGTTCTGGCAGCAATCTTTGGTGCGAAATCGATTGCTGAGGGAGATGGATCCGGTATTGCCCGTACTGGTGAGAATGTCCTGCAGCAGATCGTACGAAAGCTGGGTCTTGGGAAGACCAAGGCTGGCGATCTCTTGTCCAGTTTTATTGATCCTTCCAAGGCAGATGACGTTGCCAAGTCGCTCGCCGATGTTGCAGCAAATCCGGAAACCGGTAAGAAAGCAGCCAAAGCCGCTACCCGTGGATCTAAGTTCGTCAAAGCTGCAGGTAAAGCTGGCAATGCTGTTGCAACCGCAGCAGGTAAAGTTAGCTCGATCGTAAAGAGCGCAGCTACGAAGGTATTCAATGCGATTTTGAACAACAAGGTCGTTCAGGCGATCGCTGGTACCAAACTCGTATCGAAACTGAGAACGGCTGCATCCAAGGTGATCAGTCTGATTGCCGACAATGCGGTTACGCAAGGTTTGAAGTCGATGGGCACTTCGGCTGCATCGTCCATTGCACGTACACTGGGTGCGATTGGCACTGGCGGTCTGCTGACCATTGGTTTTGCCATTGCAGACTTCTACACTGGTATGAATGAAGCCTACAAGGCATTTGGTGTTTCGGTATCGGATGCAACGCTTGGCATGAAAGTTGCTACTGGTGTAACGCGTGCAGTAACCGGTGCATTGTCCGTCATTCCTCCTCCGGTTGGTACCATTCTGTCCATTGGTCTCTCGTTTGTGGAGTCGCAGATCGCACAGATTTTGTACTCTGCATTGGCGGATGAAGATGCCATGGAAGAGTGGCAGCAGAATCAGCAGGAGCTTCAGGCTGCAACGGATGCGTACAATGCAAGCAATGGTACGGATCTTACCACGGAAGAATATGCAAAGCAGTTCAACAACGATGGAACCGAACGCAAGGGTCTGTTGAAGACCGTTGGCTCTGCAATCGCTGGTGGTGTTAAGACCGTAGGCGGCGCGATTGTCGGCGGTGTCAAAACGGTTGGATCTGCGATTGCAAGTGGTGCATCCAAAGTCGGTAATTTTGTCGGCAATGTCGCCTCTGGTGCATGGGACAAGATCACTGGGTTTGCATCGGGTGCGAAGGACTTTGTAACCAGCATCCCCGAGAATGTCGGCGAGCTTTGGTCCAATGCAGTAAAGTCTGTCGGTGGTATTGCATTCAACATTGTCGACTTCGCTACCTACAAACTTCCGGAGATCGGCAATACAATTCTGGATACAGTGAAGTCGATTCCGAGTAAACTCTTGGATGGTTTCAGGTCGATCAAGGATCTCGTACTGCAAGGATTTGATTCTGCGAAGGATGTATTGGTCAACTTTGTCACCAAAGATGTACCCAATGCGATTACCAACGCAGTGTCTACGGTAGGAGATTTCTTCGCTAGTATTCCTTCTCGCGTGTCGGATATGTTTACTGCAACAGGCAACGCATTGATCGATGTCGGTGCCTATGCAGGAAAACTCACCACCATGTTTGGTACGTTCCTCACCAAGACGCTGCCGAATGCTATCTGGAATGTATTGACCAGTGCTGCTACCACGGCAGTGAACGGTCTGAAGGAAGCTTGGGAAGGTGTTACCGGTATCGGTGGTGCCATTCTCTCTGGCATTAAGGGTATCTTCGGTGCGATCGGTGATTTCTTCAGTGGAACCGTCGAGGATTTCCAGGAAGGTTACAACGAGCGCAAGGATGAAGTGTATTCTGCACGGTATGGTGACGATTGGGAAACTTCCTTCGGTAAGGGTCCCATGAAGCATTATCGCCAGGGTGATCCCAGATGGAATACACCGGTCAACGGTCTGGATACCGAGGGTTGTGGTCCCACGGCGGCTGCTATGGTTGCCACTGCCTACGGGAAAGGACCGTCCAATCCCATGGAAGCCGACACCATGTCGCGTCAGATGGGTATGCGCGCTGCAGACGGTGGTACCAATCCTGCCTTCTTCCAGCAGTACGCCAATGCCAAGGGCTTTAACATGCAGCAAGGTCCTACCGATGCAGCATCGATCCAGTCCAACCTGAAGAACAACCAGCCGGTTGTCTTCATGGGTCAGGGTGGTGCCTTTGGCGGAAACGTCCACTATCTGGTAGCCGATAAGATGACTGGCAAGGATCAGGTCTCCGTGACCGATCCCATTACCGGTGGTTCTCGCTCGGTTACAATGCAGAATCTGGTTCGGAACACCAAGGATACGATCTATTCGTCCAAAGCAACCGTTGGTGATCTCCAGTCTAATTACGGTAAGGGTGCCATGAACCTCGGTGCCGATGAGGAAGACCCGGAGAGCAAGCGGTATACTGGTATTCCTTCTGGTAAGTCCAGCACCGAAGAGGCACAGAAGGCACTGGTGGACCGGATGGCAAGCATTGTTGGTCAGTTGACTTATGACTCGAGTGGTCCGAACAACCCCGATCAGGGTTCTGCTTCTTGTGCATCGACCGTTGGCTGGGTCTATAAGAAGACGCTTGGTATCGAAGGCATGTCTGCACGTTCGCGTGAACAGGTCAACGATCCGCACTTCACTACGATCTGGCGCAACAGCGGCAATGATGTTCTGGATCCCAACATTCTGCAGCCTGGTGATATTCTGTACTCCAATATGTCTGAGAACAAGAATCTCGGCTATATTGGACACACAGAGATGTACGCAGGCACCGATGCCAATGGTACTCCCATGGATCTGTCTCATGGTGGTCCTGGTGCAGGTCCGCAGTGGAAGACACTGAACAAGTATCGGAAAGAGCGTACGATTGCCGTTAACCGTTATACACCGTTCCTGGAAGGCCAGCCGGTGGATGTCAATGCCGATGGGAACGAGATCAATCCGACCAGTGCTGCTACCGCCTCGTCGACGATTGGTCAGAATCCGACGGATACTTCTGCGGAAACGGGTACTACCACGACAACTTCTTCCAGCAGCAGCTCCAGCAATATCTTTACTTCGGGTATTGACTCGCTGTTGTCCAGCATTGGCAGTGTCATCACCTCGGGTGGCAGTGCGTTGGGTAACGTCCTGACGGCTCTGATGGGTGGTACCATTGCCGGTGGATCTTCGGATTCTTCTACGGACTCCAGTGGTGTCACTCGCATCGATATGAGTGGAGACAGTTCTGGCTCGTCTTCTTCTACTTCTACCGCAGGAGGCAGCAATGTCGACTTTGGCAGTGCGTCCAACGTCAAGCAGTATGACCAGACCGAATCTGCCAACATCATCTACGAGTACCTTCGTAAGATGGGTCTAACTCCCATGGGTGCTTCTGGTATCATGGGTTGCTGGGACAACGAATCTCACAACCGCTCGGATATCATCGAAGGTTATTACATGGGTTCGTCCAACGGTTATCCTGGTTTCAACAAGGTCCTTGAATCCAATGCTACGTTGAACGACTATACGAAGAACGCACTGTTCCCGTATTATCGCAGACAGGGCATTGGGTACGATGAAGGTGGTTACATTGCATCGGATAAGAACTACTACCCCGGTCTGGGTCTTGCCCAGTGGACCGGTGAGCGTGGTATGAAGCTTCTCCAGTATGCAACGTCCACTGGACAGGACTGGCGTAACCTGGAAACGCAGCTGAACTTCTTCAAGAAGGAAGCTACGGACCGTGGTCTGATTGATATGCTGAACAGCGCTGCAACTCCTTCTCTGGCAGCACAGGTTGCACTGGACAACTACGAGATGTCTCCTGGCTGGTCCAGCAAGCCGCTTGGCCAGAAACAGCTGAGAGCACGTGCAGCCAGTGCAGAGTCGATCTATCAGACCTATGCCGCACAGGATAAGGGCGCATCGAATACCGATGATGCAACAGCTCTGGCGAATACTGCCGGTGGTACGACCAACCTCACGTCTACGAATGGTGGTATGACTGCAACCGGCGGTGCATCGTCCGAGGAGAGTTTCGGTACCGGTGCATGGGGCCGTGGTCCCGGTGGCGGTATCGGTAAGTCCATTGCCGATCTGAGTGCGAATACGACTTCCATGCTGAGTCGTATTCAGAGTATCACTTCCAACATCCGTGAGACGGTCAATACCGTTTCCAACGAGGAGTCGGTCTCGAAGCTCACTTCTACTCTGACACAGGCGTTGAACAATGCAGTTGGTCAGGCAGCAGGCGGTGGTGCAGCTGCTGGTACCGATTACACGCAGACGCTGACTGTTATTGCAACTTCGTTGAGTACGATGATCCAACTGTTGACCAAGATTGCGAACAACACCTCCAATGGTGCCAACAGCAATACAACAGCAGCGATCAACAAGAAAGCTCCTGTCGGTACAGGTGCTCCGGTATTTCCGAATGGCGTAGAGTCTCCGGATGATACGGGTGCATTGACCATCAACCGGCTGACAGGTATATAATCCAGGCGTAAACCAAAACTGATGTGGGTCACAGGATGAAAAGCCTGTGACCCCATTTTATTTGCATATAGAAAGGAGAGTTCCATGGCAGAATTTACAACCATGACTTTGGAGTGCAAGTGCACCCGTATGACCAGGCTGTATCGTTCTGTGTACGATACGGAACCGAGCACTACTTTGCTTCCGCAGAATGCAATCTTCTATTCTCGCAAACAGTATCGGAATGCAACGGTAGAATTGCTGTACATCTCGGAAGGTATGAACCAGTCCAGTGTTCCGGTTGGCTATTGGTGCCCCGCTGGTTCGGTTCAGGTTCATCCGATCTTTGATGAGAAGAAACAGTTTGTTATCCCGACTTCCAAGGAAGAGTCCGAAGAGATCGTTCATTCCGATGGATCTAAGGCGGAATTCACGAAATTGTTTGTGAAGAGCGAAGGCGTTCGTGTATACGAGACACTGGATTCATCCGAAGCGATCAACTCCAGTTTGCGCGCCGGAGACTATCTGTTGGCCGATCGCTCCTACATGTACGTCAACAATGCAGGGGTGGAGGAACAGCGGTATCGCATCCGTCTTACTACATCCGAGGATCAGACTGTTCTTGGTATGTGGGTCGGTGCAGATAAGAAGCTCATTGCACCGGAAGGTACTGCTGTATGGATGCGTAGTCCGTATGTCTCGGCCAAACCGGCTGCGTTCAATGAAGATATGCTTTCGACTTTGGCTGATAACGGGATCAGTCTGTTGGCGGATGGAGATGGAACTTCTGAAGGTGGGAATTTCCTGACGTCGTTCATCAACAAGGTCTTTGCCTTTGGTTCCAACGATACCGAAAAGACCGAGGTTACGGTTCCTTCGTTTGATGTAACAGAAGCCGGTGAGCCGTACACGAGCGACGCGGTAATCAACAGTTTGGATGCACAATCCGAAATGGCAGATCTGTATGCAGCGTATGGGTATGATTATACCGCAGGAACTTCCAGTTCTCTCATGGGTGTTCCGGTTGGCAGCATGATCTTTGTACATGGTATGCCGTTCCAGTATACAGCTATTACCGATCGAAGAGATAGTACCAGCATGGGCGGTGGTTACACCGGTGAGAGTTCAGCAGATAGCAACCCCGCTACGGGAAGCGGTGGTGTGAAGTCGGGTGATACGGATACCTACGGCAGAACCTTTGCCAAAGAGATCGCTGCCAACATGCCGATTTGTGTGATTGCTCCCGGTAAACCCAAGTTTCTTACTTCGGTTAAAGATGGCCTTGGCGGTTATGTCTCTGAAGTTGTATCGGACATTCGCAATACGTTCATGCCCATGTTTAGTGCCCAGAGCGATACCGAGTTCGGTTCGATCTTGGCGAACCTGAACGACATCCAGGGTGACTTCCAGTATTATAGTATGGAGATCGACACAGCGAAGTATTTCAAGTACGTGAACTCCTGCTGCCGGTCTGCTGCGTATCTGATGGGTTTAAGCTCGGTACAGTACCACGGCAAGAAATGTCCTGACCTGGACTGGGGTGATTATAACACCGCTGCTGAACAGGACTTCTCGGTATTCGAGCAGGTCATGGGTCTGTCCCAGGGCGTATCGTTTGCATACGATCCCCAATCGTCGGTCAGCGATACCATCAGCAATACGACAACTGAGTCGCAGTTCATGTCAATGTTCAACGATGTATCGTCGAAAGCACGCGAACTGGAATTCATTACGGGTTACAGTGGTTTGGATACCGGCGATCTGTTTGATTCGACCAACTACCGCCAGCAGGCTACGACACAGCTGAACACCGGTGCATTTGCCGGATTCCAGAACGTCGTGGACCGCATTGGTACCTGGATGAACAACTCGATCCATGGTATGAACATGCGGTTCCCGGAGATCTGGTCTGATTCTACCAACAGCCGGTCTTACGAGATCGATATGCACTTTGTAGCTCCCTATGCGACGAGTTTCTGTAAATGGAGATATGTGCTGGTTCCATCCTTCCATATCTTCTGTGCGGCAGCTCCTCGTTCGGATGCACATGTCAGCCAGTATTCCGCTCCGTTCCTGATTCGCGCGTATTCCAAAGGATATTTCAACGTTGAGATGGGCATCATCGAATCCTTGACCTGGAAACGTTTTGGAGATGGGAATATGATCTCGGAGGATGGTGTTCCCACACAGATCGACGTGACCGTTGGATTCAAGGATCTGTACCATACATTGGCTATGACCGAGTTTTATGGTGAAGGTCTTGCCACGAACGTTGGGAACTTTATGAACAATACGGGACTGATCGATCTGATCGGTACTTTGTCGGGCGTGAACATGAACCGCATTACGCTTGGTGAACGTCTGGCTATGTTTGCTTCTACTTCTATGAACGCGCTTGGATCGATGGGAAGCAACTTCATGCGTGACGTCAGCACCAAGTTCCGGAACATCAGCGACCGGCTGCATCTCTACGGTGTGTAAGAACATTAAACATAAAGAAAGAGGTGATATGATTTATGGCTTACATCATGAGTGCCAACGATTTTATCGCGAAGGCAAAAGACATTGCACAGAACTACAATACCGTCTACATGTGGGCCGTGTTCGGTGCTCCTGTAACGGAGAACATTATCGCCACCAAGACCCGCCAGTATCCCTCGTGGTATACGGCATCCAAGCAGGCGTCTTTCCGCAAGCTGATCGGGAAGGACTACTTCGGGTTCGACTGTGTCAACCTGATCAAAGCGATTCTGTGGGGTTGGAGAGGGGATCGTTCCAAGACCTGGGGCGGTGCGACGTATGCGTCCAACGGGGTTCCCGATACCAACGCCAACGGTATGATCACCAGGTGTCTGAATGTCAGTGCCTCCAACTGGGCGTCTATGACGCCTGGTGAAGCCGTGTGGATGCCCGGTCACATCGGTATCTACATTGGGGATGGACTTGCCGTTGAGTGCACGCCCAAATGGAAGAATCGTGTTCAGATCACCGCTGTGGGGAACATTGGCCCCAAGGCCGGATACAACACACGTACCTGGAAGAAGCACGGAAAGCTTCCCTGGATCAACTACGTCGGTGCGGCTCCGTCTGCCCCTTCGACACTGGAATTCAAGGTGGGTGACATCGTGAACTTCACTGGCAACGTTCACTACACGACCTCCACTGGTTCGGTCAGCTCTGCTTGCCGTCCTGGTCCTGCGAAGGTTACTATGATCGCTCCCGGTAAGGCGCATCCGTATCACCTGGTCCACACCGATGCGACTTCCACGGTATACGGCTGGCTCGATGCCTCTACTGTTACCAGTTCTGGTACCTGGCAGGTTCGGATCAAAGCGGCAGCACTGAACTGCCGGAGTGGTCCCAACATGAGCTACGGTGTGGTCAAGGTGATCAAGGACAACGGCGGCATCTACACTGTGGATCAGAAGTCCGGTATCTGGCTCCATCTGGCCGATAACTCCGGCTGGATCAGCTCCAACTATACCGAAGACGTTTAATCGCACACTGCACGTCAGGACAGGGCTTTCATCGGGCCCTGTCCTGTATTTTTTGATCGTATTGTGAATATTAGAATAATGTGAAAGGTATGAGTCTTATGAAGATCAAGACACGTAAGCAGAAGCTTCTGGAATACAACGAGCATTATCCTGTTCGTGATCCGGAAGCTATTTCACGGCTGGAAACGTATATACATAATTTGAAGAACGCAGAGAAATGGATCCGTAAGGCCGCAAAGAAGGCCCTTCTCATCGAAGAGAAGCGAGAATATCGCACGATCCATATTACTCTGTATGAGTATCCAATGAAGACCGATCGACCGCGTACGGTGAACGGACACACGTTTTCTCCCAATGCTGCAGAAAATAAACAGTATATGAAAAAAGCTGTTGCAAGCATCAAGAAGACTGTGAGTCTGATCAACACACCAGCATCGATTGTCATTGACGCTTACATGGAGATGCCTGCACAGGTTTCACCTGATGAGGTGATCCTGTTTGAAACGAAACGTTTGTCGCCGATCGACAAACCGGATTACGACAACATCGGAAAATGTTATACGGATATGCTGACCGATGTTCTGATCACGGACGATGACATCTTTTCCCACGGAGAGATCAACAAGTGGTATAGTCTTCTCCCACGGGTGAAGATCACGATCCGTTATCAGACCAAACATGATTCCAATTATGTATTCAAAAAGTTACGGAACCGGAAATCCATTCGAGAAGCATTGGAGAACGGTACCGTGAAATTAGAGAAGTTAGGGGAGGAATGAGACGATGAGCCAGGAGAAGAAGGAGCATATTGTATCGCTCCGTGTGACACCACTATATGTTGTGGAAACGTCTGATGATGATACAAATAATAGTATAACTGTAGACCTTCACGAAAGGAGTGAAACGACCGATGAAGGTAACTGAAAAGTATACCCACATGGTATACATGAATACGCTGATGCGCCTGTACAGCATGAAACAGGTTGCCAAAGCGATTGTGGAGCAGCTGAATGCTGAGGGTGACAGTGTGGAGCTGCATAAGACCGAGAACGCTGGATTTACCATGCGTCGTCTCGGTGACTCGTTGATCAGCGATACCGTGCTGGTGGATGCAATGGCTCTTGCCATTGCGTCTTTGTTCGACGATAAGATCGATGAGGCGATGGACTATATGTACGAGAACTATGATCTCGAATATGCCAATTCTTCCGTGGACGAGGATTTTATTCGGGATATTTTCGATTTTACCCGCAATGGGCGGCTTATCTATGTCGATGCTGATTTGTAAGTAGGAGGTTTTCATTATGGCAATTCCTGTATCTGAACAACTCAAGTGGACGGCTTCTAAGACTCAGTTCACCATGGACTATTCCATGGATGACGTTGCAATCAGTGCTGTGCAGCGGTACATCCGCACGGTTCTGATCCCGAGAGACCCTGCGTTCTATGCAGCGTATCCCAAGATCACAGTCTATATCGTCTGGAAAGCGAAAGTTCTCCAGAACTGGAAGTACCTGATCAGTACCGACGTTCCCGATAACTATTACTACGAGCTTACCTTCAATGGTGACAAGAATGAGTGGTATCTGGACGCGTACGCTCGTACTACCAACGTTTGCATTACGATGACCGATTCCACGTCTTCCGATGCAAACGATAAGACTGCCGAGATGTCCAAGATCCTGCGCGGGATGTCGGACAGAATTCCTGAGAACTAAGTCAATCCGCTGGAAAGCTAACCGGTAAATCATGTCCACAACCTTTCTGACAAGAGTATAATCTACTTTGCCAGAAAGGAGGCGTAGATCATGTTTGGCTTCATTGCGGACTTCTTCCAGCAACTCTTCGGTGACATCGACAGAATTCGCCTGATTCTGTTCTTTGTGATCGACATTATTCGGTGAACGAACCGGTTAATGCAGTATATGTCCCCAGGTAGAGTTCGAAGGTGCAACTATCTGGGGGCATATCTGCTGGGAGAAAGTTAATATCAATATAATGAGCCAGACGTCAAAATAGTTTCCTCTTTGTGTGTAGATAAAGGTATCCCCAGGGTTCGCACACCCTGGGGATACCACTCTTGTAAATCACGAATGAAAGACATTAACAAAAGTATAAGGTTGGAGCATCCATTGCTACCAGTGTTCCAGCCTGATCTCGTATAGCTTTGACATAGATAAAGTTCTCCAAAGATGAACCGCTCCCCGATTGTGGGGAGCGGTTCTCTTTTTGTTACTTCTCGTAGTAGATATTCAGGGCCAGACGTTTCACATCAGCCGGGGTGTACTTGTGGATGCCAAACACATTGGCGGACTCGTACAGTGCATAGATTGCAACCGCACGGGTCTTGATCTCATCGGCGTTCTCGGCCATGACTTTGCCGACGCTGGTGAACTTGCCGTTCTTGGACACATCCTTTACAGCAGCCACCGAGACCTGGTTCATGATCGCATTCATCAGCGAGGTGGGTCCGATGCGATTCAGGCGGTTCACCGTCTCCTCCATGTACTCCGGGGTTGCATCACCAGAGGCAACCTGAGACTGGGCAATGTCGACCGCTTTGCGGACCTCCTCGGCCTTTTTGTCTTCGGCAACCAGAGCCGCCACAGTGGCATCACGAATCTTGTCCACTTCAGGAGTGGGACCCTTGGTATCGAACAGCTGATCCAGAACCGCTTTGTCCTCGGTAGAGAGTTCCACCTTCTGATCCTCGGGAATTTCCATCTTCTCTTCCCGAGCTGCTTCGGCCTTGTCTTCTGCAATACCTTCAGCAGTGTTGGCAACGTCCTTCAGGAACTCGTTCGTCTCGGAGAGACGCTTCTTGGTCTGACCCACCGTAGCAGTGTCCAGATTCAGCTCATTCTTGTAGAACGCGGTGCACATCTTGCGTGCCATCTCCGTATACCGGGCTTCATCCGGATTGCACTCGGCCTCTTTCAGACCGCAGGCACCATTCAGGACCTGGCAGTGCAACCGGCACATGCTCTCCAGAATCACCTCATTGAAGACCCGGCGCTTGAATTCGCTGTACGTAATGTTTTTCGGTTTCATACGGAACAACCTCCCATTGTTAGAATAGATCGTTTACGTTGGTACTGGTATAGTCTGTTGTCTCGTCCAGATCGATCTCGATATCTGTGACGTTCAACTGTTCCGGGACATAGCGTGTGACGATATCCCGAGAGACAAATACCGGTTTGTTGTAAGTGAACTCCTGGTACGAACCATCGAACCGTCCGATGCCCATGAACTTGATCGATCTAACCGCTTCGAAGGTATTTTCAACCAGGGTGCAGACGTTGGACATGAAGACTTGTTCTTCGGTGATATAGGTATCACGAAGATACTCGTAGACGAACGCGCGAATCTCATCGACGGGAGCTCCAAAGCCATAGACTTTGAAGTAGATTGTCGGGGTAAGCGTGTTCAGATGCTCGGTCGTTTCTCCACCGTCTTCCGTACGTCCGCCGGTAACTGTGATGTACTTGGACGGACCATAGCTTGCAATAAACTTCAGAGCAACTTCAAAGTCAGTGGTCATCTTCAGCAAGCTGCCGTAGACGATGGTCATGTTCAGGAACGTCTCGTACAGAGAAGCCGTGTATTCACAGCCGAAGTTGAACTCAAAGAACGGCACGGCTCCGATGGAATAGTTGTAGGTCGTTTCCGATCCTTTGGTGACAGTACACGGTGAACGGCTGAACTTGGCGAACTCCAGTACCAGATTGTACAGGTTGTTCGGGTTGTTGTAGTAGGCGTTCATCATAATGTATCCGTCTGTGTACTCGGTCGGAAGGATCGAGTAGATCGTATCGGATCTTCCATAGTCGTTGTCCGGATCGTCCTGTTTGAACAGGAAGTAGACCTGGAACGACGATTCTTTGTAATCGATGACCGAGTTGTAGTTCGTCTTGGTACCGATCCGGTACAGACCGTAGATCACTTCGAGCTTGTCGTTCTCGGTGATAAAGTCCGTGGTACGCATGGTACCGGTGAAGGTAAACTCACGGGTTGTCGGATCGTAGCTGTCGATCTCCAGCGGCATATAGGCGGCCGGACTCCCATCGAGCGGAACGACCACATGGCACATAACCATGGTCCGGTCGATGATGTTCCCATCTTCATCGATCAAAAGCGAGTCGTTTTCAGTATTCAGACTTCCCTTGATCGTGAAGGTGTAGATGTCGT
>Ga0079226_10003186_pt1 | contig 12613 bp, 8 predicted proteins | sample Poulit2014_FD_76345 | JGI IMG/M metagenome (GOLD analysis project Ga0079226, IMG submission 76345) | Agricultural soil microbial communities from Georgia to study Nitrogen management - Poultry litter 2014 | ecosystem: Environmental > Terrestrial > Soil > Agricultural land | place: USA: Georgia... | reverse complement strand
TTTATAGTTCTAAAATGTAAGACATTTTAGAAAAAACATTGTTTTGACGGTCTTTAGAACGTACAAAAATGTATAACATTCCCTGCTGAATACTTGTAAATGTATAACATTTTTTTCAAACATCTATTTATTAATAAAAAATGTCTTACATTTAGATAACAAACCTTGGCATAAACACGTTTGGGACACCTGAAAATGTATGACATTGATTTCCGAATCCAAACGGAAAAGAAAATGAGAATGTATATACTTTATTCCCTCATAAAAATACGTCAATTCACTTTGAAAAAATATTGTATTTTAGTCACTTCTTATCCCCGCAAAACGACTAAATTAACCCGGTCACAACAACTAAAATAACGGAGATTTCAGAAGTCTATTTTAGTTGACTAAAATAATGTGATTTTAGTCATTAAAAACATAAACGAACCACTGAAATGACAAGGTTTATTTAAAGAATCTGAGGTATGTGAATGAACGCTTTTTAAGGTTTGTTAATAGAAGCCCACCTGAAAACTTGCAAGGTATTCTGCATATTAACAGTCACTCTCATACTTGAATGAAAGCCTTTAAAAAAGCTCGATTTTGCTCTTAAAATTTTAAGCCTTAAAAGATCTTTTTAGATACATAAGCTATTGTTTCTAAAATATTTCGTTATCTAGTATTGCTTGCCTTCATCAAGGGCAAAACGAAAGCGTTTTAAGTAAAAATTGGTATAATGAACATAGAAATGAATCCAACAAAGATAAACGAGGTGAGGCAGATCTATGGGACACCAAAGTGAAGCAATGCTGGAAGAAGATGTGCTCACTCAACTTGAGGGGTTGGGATATGAACGAGTTTCTATACATACGAACGAAGAGCTGCTCGTGAATTTCCGCAACATTCTGAACAAACGGCACGAGAAGCAACTGGAAGGAAAACCACTCACAGATGCAGAATTTAATCGGTTACTCATCGACATCAATGGAAAAAGCGTGTTCGACAGCGCAAAAATCTTGCGGGACAAACATCTCCTGCGCCGGGATGATGAATCCGTTGTCTACCTGGATTTTTTAAATAAAACTAAGTGGTGTCAAAACACCTTTCAAGTAACGAACCAGATGAGTGTCTCCGACCGGTATCGAAGCCGGTATGACGTCACTATTCTTATTAACGGGTTACCGCTTATTCAGATGGAGCTGAAGCGCAGTGGCGTGGCAATTACTGAAGCGTTTAACCAGATCGAGCGGTACCGCAAACAGAACTACACCGGATTATTTCGGTATATCCAATTGTTTGTCGTCAGCAACAAAATGGAAACGCGCTATTATGCCAATAGCGACCAAACGATTTTTAAAGGGATGATGTTTTACTGGAGCGACAAACAAAACGAACGCATCAATGTCTTGCGGGAATTCGTAGAAAGCTTTCTAGAACCCTGCCACGCGGCGAAAATGATCAGTCGCTATATGGTCGTGAACGAAACAGACCGCAGTCTTATCGCTCTTCGCCCGTATCAGGTGCATGCGGTGGAAGCGATTCTGAAGCGAGCATTGGAGACCCAAAACAACGGCTATATCTGGCATACCACGGGAAGTGGAAAGACGCTTACGTCATTCAAAGTAAGTCAGATTCTCGCGCAAGAAGAAGATATTCAAAAAGTCATTTTCCTCGTCGATCGGAAAGACTTAGATAGCCAGACGTATACCGAATTCAATAAATTCGAACCGGATTCTGTCGATTTAACGAACAACACCAAGAAGCTCCTAAAACAGCTGGAGGATCCGACCAAGCCGATGCTTGTGACCACCATTCAGAAAATGGACAACGCGATTAAATCCGGAAGTCCGGTGATGAACCGGTATGAAAACGATAAAGTCGTTTTCATTATCGATGAGTGCCACCGCAGCCAATTCGGCGATATGCACCGGGCCATCAAGCAACATTTTAAACAGGCGCAGTATTTCGGGTTCACTGGCACACCACGTTTTGAAACGAATGCCAGCCAGGACGGCCGTTCGACAGCGGATATTTTCGATAAATGCCTCCATACCTACCTCATCAAAGAGGCAATACGGGACGGCAACGTCTTAGGTTTTTCCGTCGAGTACATCAATACGTTCGACCGTTCCAGTCGGATTTATCAGGAAGAGTACGTCAAAGACATCGATACAAGCGAAGTATGGATGGAAGATCAGCGCATCGCGCTGGTGCGCGACCATATCCTCGAGAACTATCATAAAAAAACACGCGACAAGATGTATACGGCGATGTTCACCGTCCAGAGCCGGCCAATGGCTACGAAATATTACGAAGCTTTCCAACAGGCGAAACAGGAGGGCAAACACGATCTTAATATTGCCGGTATCTTCACCTATCATCCGAATGAGGATGCGGAAGAAAAAGAAGAAGCAAAACACTCGCGAGATGTGCTGGAAGAGATGATCGAAGACTATAACGCGACGTTTGAGACGAATTTCTCTTCAGAGAACTTTGACAGCTATTTCTCGGATGTCTCGAAACGGATGAAAAACGTGATCCCTGGGGAACGGATTGATATCTTGATTGTCGTCGATATGTTTCTTACCGGATTTGATAGCCGAAAACTGAACACCTTATATGTCGACCGGAACCTGAAGCATCACGGATTGATTCAGGCTTATTCCCGCACGAACCGGGTAGAAAAAGCAACGAAACCGTATGGCAATATTGTCTGTTACCGGGACTTGAAAAAAGAGACAGATGAAGCGATTGAAATTTTCTCGAAAACATCGGAGACAGACATCGTCCTAAGTGCTTCCTACGAGGAGTACCTCACAGCTTTCAAAGAAACCCTGCAGCGCGTCTTCCGTATGGCTCCGACACCGGGAGACGTGGATGCGCTGGAGGCAGAGAGCGAACAAAAAGTATTTATTCTCGCCTACCGAGAACTTGCGAGCACCCTGATGAAACTGAAAACTTTTGTGGAGTTCAAGTTTACAGAGGAAAAACTCGGTATCAGCGAGCAGACCTTTGAAGACTATAAGAGTAAGTATCTGCATTTATATGATCAAGCGCGGAAAGAGCCGGAGCCGGGAGATGAACCTACCTCTATCCTGGACGATATCGATTTTGATATCGAAGTACTCCGCAATGATATTATTAATGTTGAATACATTATGAATCTCTTGCGTGAACTGGATCTCGAAGATGAAGTGGAACAGGAGAAAGGACGCAAGCAGATCCGGGAGTTGTTGGATAAAGCGGATGATGATCATCTGCGCCTCAAAGCTGATCTTATCCGGGAATTTCTTGACAGCGTCGTCCCGTCCCTCCGGGCAGGAACGGATGTCGACGAAGCGTATTTCGGTTTCGAGGACGTGAAGAAAGAGGAAGAACTAACCTCTTTTGCGGAAAACGAGAATTATCCGGAAGAGTTACTCCGTAATTTAGTCCAGGAATTCGAATATAGTGGCAACATTAAACGAAACGACATTGAAAAGGGGTTAACGGGCGGGTTGCTTGTAAGAAGCAAAAAACTGCAGAAAATTAAACAATTTGTGGAACACATCGCGCAGAAGTTCCACATAGCAAGTTAAAATAAAGAAAATGGGGGAAAAGATATGACAATTACAGAAAAGCAACGTGAACAGCAGGCGGAATTGCAGAAAAATTTATGGGCAATCGCCAATGATCTCCGAGGAAATATGGATGCGAGTGAATTCCGGAATTATATTCTGGGTTTGATTTTTTACCGGTTCCTCTCGGAAAAGACAGAAATGCAGGCGAATATTCTCCTCCGGGAAGATGATATGAGTTACGCAGAGGCCTGGGAGATGGATGAATACCGCGAAGTTTTGGAGCAGGAGCTAATCGCGCGCATCGGATTTGTCATCGAGCCACAAGATTTATTCAGTAATTTAATTCAAAAAATCGAGAACCGGACGTTTGAAATCGAGCACCTACATGAAGCGATTAACAAAATTGAAGCATCGACTCGCGGCGAGCGAAGTGAAGATGATTTTGATCATCTCTTCGATGATATGGATTTAACGTCGAACCGTCTTGGAAACACGAATGCCGAACGGACGAAACTTATCGCAAAAGTCATGGCGAATCTCGCGAAACTGCCGTTTACGCAGGAAGATATGGAAATCGATATGTTGGGAGATGCGTATGAGTATCTCATCGGGCAATTTGCGGCAACGGCCGGAAAAAAAGCCGGGGAGTTCTACACTCCGCAGCAGGTGTCAAAAATTCTGGCCCAAATAGTAACAACCGGAAAAGAGCGACTTAAAAGCGTCTATGACCCGACGTGCGGTTCCGGATCGCTCCTTCTTCGTATCGGACGCGAGGCAGATGTTGCTCATTACTACGGACAGGAATATAACAATACGACCTTTAACCTGGCTCGTATGAATATGTTGCTGCATGACGTGAACTATCAAGATTTCACCATCGAAAACGGGGATACGTTGGAACATCCGGCGGTTACCGAAGTCGATCAATTCGAAGCTGTGGTTGCCAACCCGCCTTATAGTCAAAAATGGAGCTCTGACAAGGATTTTTTAGATGACGAGAGGTTTAGTGCCTACGGGAAGCTCGCACCTAAATCTCGGGCGGATTTCGCCTTTGTGCAGCATATGGTATATCACCTGGATAAAAACGGAACGATGGGTGTCGTTTTACCGCACGGTGTTCTTTTCCGGGCGGCTGCGGAAGAAACGATCCGGACATATCTCATCGAAGAGAAGAACTATCTTGATGCGGTAATCGGATTGCCAGAAAACATTTTTTACGGAACTAACATTCCTACTTGTATTCTCATTTTCAAAAAATGTCGAGAAAAGGATAAAAACGTGTTGTTTATTGATGCGTCTCAGCATTTCAACAAGGGGCGAAATCAAAACCACCTGGGTGATGATGATGTGGCCAAAATTGTTACGACGTATCGCAACCGGGAAACGATTGATAAATATAGTTATTTAGCTACCCTCGATGAAATCCGGGAGAATGAGTATAATTTAAACATTCCACGATATGTCGATACCTTTGAAGAAGAAGAACTGGTAGATCTCGAACAAGTTCAAGAAGATTTAGATAAAGTTGATGAAGAGATTGCCGACTTAGACGAAGGTATTAATGAATACTTAAAAGAACTGGGGGTTCTATAGATGGCTGACATCATAGTAAAGCAAAAGAATGTACCTGAGTTGAGGTTCCCTGAGTACCAGAATGAATGGAAAAAAACTATCTTTGACGACATCTTTAATGAAAGAAAAGAAAAGACTGACGATTTAAATCTTAATCCTATCTATAGTTTAACGGTAGAAAGTGGATTGACTCACAAAACTGATAGATATAATAGAGAATACTTAGTAAAAAGAAAAAACAACTATAAAATTGTTAAAAAAGACGATATTGTTTTTAACCCGATGAATATTACGTTAGGTGCTATTGATATATCAAAAACCGCGTATAATATTGTTGTTTCTGGTTATTATAATGTTTTAATACCTAAAAAAAATATACATCCTGATTTTATTGCACAATATCTAAGCACACATAAAATGATTAATCACTTTAAAAGAATTGCCACAGGATCTTTAAAAGAAAAACAAAGAGTTCATTATTCTGAGTTTAAAAAAATAAAAAGAGGAATACCTACTTTGAAAGAACAACAAAAAATAGGTGATTTTTTTAACAAACTCGACCGTCGCATTGAATTGGAAGGACAAAAATTAGCTTTGTTGGAAGAGCAGAAAAAAGGATATATGCAGAAGGTATTTTCGCAAGAATTGCGGTTTAAAGATAGACATGGAGACGACTATCCTGATTGGAAAGAAGAAAAGTTAGATTATTTAATAGAAGTAAGTAATAAAAAATCTCAAATACAAGATGAATATCCAGTATTGACTTCTTCACGTAATGGTTTATTTTTTCAATCTGATTACTATAAAGATGGGAAAACTTTCGGAAGTAATAATATAGGATATTTTATTTTTCCAAAAGAGTATATTACTTATAGATCAAGAAGCGACGATGGAAAGTTTACATTTAATATAAATAACATTATTGAAAAAGGATTAATAAGTAAATATTACCCTGTTTTTAAAGGTACTAAAATTGATACTTCTTTTTTATTACTGGTTTTAAATTATTCACTAAAAAGACAACTTAAAAGAATAGCAATAGGTACTTCACAATTAGTGCTTTCAATAAATGAATTGACCAAGTTATATATTAACATTCCTATACATTTAGAACAGGAAAAAATAAGTAATTTTTTTCAAAAAGTAGAACAACGTATTGAAATGCAAACACAAAAAGTCAATTTGTTAAAAAAGCAAAAACAAGGGTTTTTACAAAAAATGTTTATTTAACATTTGAAAAATCAAAGGGTTACTGGCTACAATGGTTATTTTAAAACCAAAACTGTAAAGATGCGTTTCTACAGTTTTGGTTTTTATTGAAATAAATACTTTTTATAGCGTTTTAATAGTTATAAATGTATTCTTGTTGCTTATCCTTTCTACTTGTAACTAAACTTACGACAATCAAAGTTAAAAGAGATAATGGTAAAGCTACTAAAACACTATTCCAGTCCATAGGTTTATTTAATGCGCCTTCCCATATAACAGTCGCGAGACCTCCTATAATTATAGAAGAAAGCGCGCCTGCGGCAGTAGCTCTCTTCCAGAAAAACGCAGCCAATAAAGATGGCGTTATAGTTGCCCCATACATCGTATATGAGTACATTTGTAACTCTAGAACACTCGGAAAGAATCTCCCAAGTATATAAGCAAGAACTCCCACTACAATTATAGAAATTCGACTAAACCTCAAATAATTTTTATTCGACAGTTCCTTTCTATCTTTATTGAACCGTCCAGCAAAAAAGTTCTGATAAATATCGTAGACGATATTACCAGCAACCGAGAGCAAATAAGAATTACCTGTTGTAATAATTAAAGCTATAGACGCCGCAAAAATGATGGCTCCAATAGAAGTAGGCAAAGCATTTCCTGCTACATGGAGAAAAGCCATATCGCCCTTTATATTTGGATAAAGAACAATGGCTGTAGTTGTGATAATTGCTGCAATCCCCAAGATAAGAACATCACCTACCAAAAAACCAATTGTTGACTTTCTTGCTGTTTTAACATCTTTTGCTGAAGAAAAACGGGTATACATATTCTGATCGCCCAATATTAATAAAAAAGGAGGCAAAATAAATCCCAGAAGTTGCGTAAAAGTAAGTCCTCCACCCCAAGTTAATTTTTCCGCAGGCAAACTCTCAATTAAACCTGAAACTCCATCAACATTTGGTATAAGAAAAGGAAGTGCTATTAACATTCCAAATACAATAAACAATGCACTAAAAAAATCAGTATAAGCTACTGAAAACATCCCGCCTGTCACAGCTAAAAATAACACCAAAATGGTAGTTATAATAGTCCCAGCGTCTGCAGATAACCCAGTGGTCACGCTTAATATGTATCCGCCACCAATCAATTGTTGTGCTGCCAGTCCTATGTAAGCAAGAACAATACAAATGGTCGCAAAAAATCGTGTTGCTTTTCCGTATTTTATTTCTAGCATCTCCGGAAGAGTAACTTTTTCCAAAGACCTGACTTTTCCAGCAATAAAATATAAAACTATTATTCCTAGAGGCACACCTCCGTTATAAATAATACTAGCTAACGGCCCATATTCATAAACAAACTCTGCTCCAGCCACTATAGTACCTGAACCTGCAAAAGTAGCTAATAAAGTTCCAGATAAAACGAAAGTCGGAAGGCTTCGGCCTGCTACCATAAAATCTTCTGTTGTTTTTACTTCTCGTTTGGCAAAATAGACGCCTGCGAGCATCATAATAACTAAATACGCTATGATTACAATCAAATGTACGGACAATTTTCTTCCCCTCTCCTCTATTAAAATATACTTCTACTCCAAAATATTTATTGGGTAGAAGTATAGATGCTGATTATTTTATTACTTAGCCAATTCAGTAAAATATAGTTAATTAATATTATCAACAAATTAATGACTCTAAATCTCTTGGATAATTTGTTAGCATCTCTATACCCGACTCTGTAACCACTACAGTATCTGAATGTCTAAACCCTCCCAGGCCTTCTACAAATAATCCAGGTTCTATAGTAAGAATCATGCCTTCTTCTAACACCGTTTCATCGCCTAAATCTAAAAAAGGGGCCTCATGCATCATTAAACCAATATTATGTCCTGTATGATGAGGAGCATATTTGCGTAAGTTATTTTCATCTATATATCTTTGTACTTCCTCGTCAACACTAGCATGTGTTTTTCCAGGCTTAATATTTTTAAAAGCAATTTCCTGTGCTTCATACATGAAGTTAAAAAATCTTTCTTGCTCTGAGCTTACCTCTTTTACAAACATCGTCCGTTCCAATTCACTGTGATATCCCCACACATCGGCTGCTGCAGATGTAACAAGGTTATACCCTTGCTTTAAAATTAAATTCTGCGTTGTTACATGAGGATAGGCAGACATAGGACCAACTTGCCCTCTAAATTCTGCAAATGCCGGAGACCCATGAGGAACATATTCAGATCCTAATGTGTTTGTCATATCCAATGTAGCGTCTGAAGTGGCTCTGGTTGCTACCTCTATTTCGCTCACCCCAGGTTTAGAGTATTGCTGTAATAGTTTGTGAGCATGAACTCCCCATTCACATGATATTTTTATTAGCTCAATTTCTTTCGAGGATTTTATAAAACGCATTTCTTCTACAATGCTATAAATATTAGTCAGCCCTTTAAAACTTATTACCTCAGATAATTTTGGTCCTCTATAACCAAAAGGAGAGCTATAACCATCGGAATCTATCCCCACGTTTTTTTCATGTAATCCCAACCCCTCTATTTCTTCCTTTAAATACTGCATCGGGTGTTTCAACCCGGGATATTCAGGATAAGCAAAAACTTTATCCACATTCGCATTTACTTGGGCATATCCTTTTTCTAATAAAGGAACGAATATCGTCGTCTTGCCCTTTTCATCAAATATCAATGCTATCGGTCTTTCAGTTGAAGTAAATTTAAAACCTGTTAAATAAAATATATCGGTGTCCTTAAATAAAACAGCACCTTCTACTTGATTTTCTTTTATTTTTTCCATAAATAATTTTTGCCTCTGCATAATTTCTTCTTTACTGATTCTTAAAGACATATTAAGTCCCTCCATATAATTAATTCACTAATCTATTTTTAGACATCTTACTAATATTACTATTTAATTTTATTCATTTGTCAGCTCTTTCACAGATTCAAATATGACGTCGACACTATTAGCGATGTCATAAGTTTCTGAGTATTCTTCCGGACAATGACTCAGTCCATTTTCACTTGGTATAAAGATCATCCCTGCTTTGGTTATATCTGATAATACCATGGCGTCGTGTCCAGCCCCACTGTTCATGAAACAGTGTTCTAGGTTTAACTTCTCACTTTTATCAATCAATAATTGCTGGATGGTAGGGTCTAATGCTTTTGGTTTGATGTATGTTTTTTGCTTAATATCTACCTGAATACCATTCCTTTGAAATTGCTTGACTAACTCTTTTACTTCAACAATCATATTTTTCACATGTTGATCTTGACTGGATCTGATATCAACGGTAAAAGTGACTTCTCCAGGTATGACATTTGCGCCGTTGGGGTAAACCTGTAGAGTACCTGTAGTGATAACGCTGTCTTCACTCTCTTTTTTAGCTATATCTGGCAGTTCCGTAATGATAGAAGAAGCTGTTATCAAAGCATCAGAACGATTATGCATAGGAGTCGTGCCAGCGTGACCTGCTTGCCCTTTTATAACTACATCAAGTTGGGTTAAACCCACGATAGACTGGACAATACCAACAGGAAGCTGTTTAGATTCCAAAATAGGACCTTGCTCAATGTGCATTTCTATAAAAGCTTTTAATGTATCTGAGTCTCTCTTTCTGGGCAGACTTGAATCCAGGTGACACTCCCTCATTGCTTCTCTGATAGAAACACCTTGTTTATCCTGAATAGAATCCAAATCTTCATCCGAAATATTCCCAGCTATAGATCTGGAACCCATCATGGCGTCACCAAAACGGGTCCCCTCTTCTTCTATCATCGCTATAATTTCAAGCGGATACTGAGGAGCTATATTATTTTCCTGGAATAAAGCTGCTATTTCCAAACCAACAACAACCCCAGCCGTGCCATCGTAAGCTCCTCCGTGTGGTACACTGTCGAAATGTGACCCAATCAACACACTGGGAGCTTCTTTTTTGCTTCCTTCTAGCTTCCCAAAAATGTTTCCTATGCCATCCTCATGGACTTGCAATCCGTATTCTATCATTTTTTCTTTGATATACTGGCGTGCCTGCATATCCTCCTTGCTATATGTAAGTCGCGTTACTCCTTCTCCCGGTGTTTCCGTAAATTTACTTAGTTCTTGAATATGATGGTGAATGCGATTTTCGCTTGCGAACATCTTATTTCTCCTTTTCATTTTAATATATCAAACAGGTTATCATGCTTTTCATAATAGGTTCTTTATTTATTTTGACTCAAATAAGTTAGATGATCCCCTGCATTTTTAGTATAATTTCAGCAACAATAGCAGACCCTAAGTATGTACCTAATAAGACAAACATACCGACAATAATAGCTTTCCAACCAATTTTTACAAAACTTTCCCATGAATTACCGATGGATATCCCGGCGTAAGCTAAAATAGGGGTGGTAAGTGCTAATAACTCAATATCCGAAGTCCATTCAACAAGTTTAGCTGAACCAGGAAACCAGGGCAAAGTAACGATGAGACCGATAATACCGATATATGCAATACTCGGGATTGATTTGAATGCAAGCAACTTATCAACAATTAATCCTGCTAAACAAATTAAAACTAACACTGCCATTCCTGGAATTGCTTTAAATGGCATAACTTCGTAGCCAATCCAGTTACCAACTATAGAAATAACACCGATAATTAATAGAGTGAGCGACCAATCTTTGATATGTTCCCCCATCAGAAATAACCTCCATTTCGTCTAATAAATTATAACTCATGATTATTGATTGTCTGAATCTGGAATATCTTTCTTTTTACGAAATTTATCCAGAAAATTATATAATTTAACAGTTAACGGAAGAGCTATAAAAATACTCATATATAAACCGGTTACTTCTGTTAAAAGATTGCTCACTCCTGAGAAAGCCGTTATCTGTTCTTCAAACTCAGGAAATTGAGAAACCAATGGTCCAAGTGCTGCTGCTGTCATACTTCCACTCCCCACTCCTGTAGCCATCGCAAACGACAAAACGTGTAAAGGAGTAATAGAGACAAGGATACTGGCTCCCAGGCTCATAAATATAGTTCCAAACACGGTACCAAAAATATACATAGCCATGACTCCTCTACCCTCCGGGGAAGATATCCCGTATCTTTCTGATATGAGGGCAACGTTCGGCTCCCTGGCGATAGAATGTGTCATACCTATGGTTTCTCGTTTTAATCCAAGTGCGAATGCAATAGGTAAGCTAAGAAAAATGGTGCCAATATTCCCTAATTCTTGAAAAATCAAAGCCGGACCTGCATGAATAATTTCAGGAATAGCAGGTCCAGCAATCACTCCAAATTTGGCAATGAGAAGAGTAACAGATAAAAATACTAGTGATTCAGATTTTTTAGATTGTGCTTTCTTAATTAAAGGAGTGAAATACAATCCTAATCCTATAACAATTGCATATAACATAGGCAGAAATAAAATTTCTCCGATACCAACATCAATCTCTCGTGTTCCTATTAATTCCGCCACGATAACGACAACTAAAACAATAATATGTAAACGCCAATCCCTCCAAAAATTCGTGGAGTCATTCATATATTATTACGCTCCCTTCAATAAAATTTATAATTATAAAAATTTTAAAACAATTTTAAATAAACTTCAACCTACTTATACAAAGGTATAAAAAGCCTTTTTAAAGCCTTGAAAAGATTAAATGAAGAATTGGTTTCGCATGTTCTAAAGTATCCAACATAGGCAAATTTTGAAGGATTTACTATATATAATATATTAAGCACTATAGTCTGATATAGAAATTGGCAAAATATAAAAAGTTATATTATAAGAAAATAGGAATAATAATAACCTAGTTACTTTAAATCCTTCGAAGAGGAATTTACTTCAGATAATCTGTATGTATGTAAACTGAGAAGATATAACAACAACGATTTTTTCTGTTGTTGTTATATCTTTTGTTTTAATGTTTTAACATATTTTAATGTTTTCGGAAGCCTCTGAATGTTGATATGGCAGAATTTCTTGCATGTAACTATTACACTTTTGATTCGAGTTATTACACTTTTGATTCGAGTTATTACACTTTTGATTCGAGTTATTACACTTTTGATTCAAGAACTATTACACTTTTGATTCGAGCTATTACAAATTTGATTCATGAGTTATTACACTTTTGATTCAATTACTATTACACTTTTGATTCAATTACTATTACATTTTTGATTCATTACTAAATTATTATATAAATATTTACGTAACATAGTTAAATTAGATAATTAAGCTATATTAGTTGATTAAGTATTACATAATTGATTCAAGAA
>Ga0079226_10003185_pt1 | contig 12614 bp, 10 predicted proteins | sample Poulit2014_FD_76345 | JGI IMG/M metagenome (GOLD analysis project Ga0079226, IMG submission 76345) | Agricultural soil microbial communities from Georgia to study Nitrogen management - Poultry litter 2014 | ecosystem: Environmental > Terrestrial > Soil > Agricultural land | place: USA: Georgia... | reverse complement strand
TTATCAAAAATAGCCAAGTCCGGCTCCAGCGACTAGCGTGACCTCCTTCACCTCCGTCCGATAAGTCAACAGCGATTCTAGAAGCCTAAGGAAGGCCGACTAAACCCGGGCTTTGCGCCCAACGTCGGCATACCCCCTATAAGGGGACATGCTTCCTTTATCTCCTGCGGCCAGTGGGGCAGATCGGCTAAAACCGCCGCGATGCGCGGCAACGCCGACCCACCTGCAGCGCTGAGCGCGGTCCGTACGTCGCCAAACGGGCGCCCCGAGCCTTTGTTCTAGTGCCAGGCTTCCGCTTTACTTGAATGTGTAATTTTCACCATGTATTCTATGCATAGAGTGAAACTTCATCGTGGAGCGGTTTTCTCCACTGAATGTTAGTTGCACAAGGCAGATGAACCCGCTCAACTTTCTTTGAAATTGATAAAACCATAATAAATTTGAGGGATACGTTATGAAACAACTCATGCAGACACTGAAACAGATTGATGGAAAAGGCTATAAGGCTTATAAAAGTGTGCAAGGTCACTACAAATTTTCCGATTTTGATTTATATATAGATTATGTTCAAGGTGATCCATTTGCGACACCTTCTAAAATTCGGGCGGTTGTTCCGGCCCAAAAACGTGCGCTGAATGCCAATTGGCTTGAGTCGTACAGACGCAGAGTTGCAACGGAGGACATTCTTGCGCGCAAGGTAGGCGGCGCCATCGCGAAAGGCAATTTTTTCATAAAAGGGTCCGGGAAAAGCGGCAATATCCAATTTGACCGCCCGGGCCAGGAAGTGCTCGAGCGCAGTGCTGTGCAGGCAGACTCCAAATCAATTACCGTCTGTATTTCAATCGGTTTGCCGGCGAACGGTCGCAAAATTAATGGCAGAGAAGCAGAAAAATTGTTTGCCGATGTGATCCCTGCCATCTTAAGAAATTCTGTTTTTTCGATTAGCGACCAAGAAATTGAAGCTGCTGTCCAGCTGGCTGATCAGCAGGAAGCGATTAAGGAGGAAATGAACAAAAACAACTGGATTTCATTTGTTGCCAACGGATCTGTTCTTCCAAGAGGGAGCGGTGTCAGCAATCGGCCACTGAAAGATGCGGTGCCGTTTCAGAGTCCGAAAGAAAATGAAGTGGCCATCGAGATTCCACATCAGACAGGCCCAATTAAAGGCATGGCAGTTGAAAAAGGCATTACACTGATTGTCGGCGGCGGCTACCATGGTAAAAGCACCATCCTTGAAGCGATTGAACGCGGTATTTACTCCCATACAAAGGGGGATGGACGTGAATATGTCCTCACAGATCCGGATGCTGTAAAAATCCGTGCTGAAGATGGCCGGCAAGTGACAGGTGTAAATATTTCACCGTTCATCAATAATTTGCCGCATAAACAAGATACGACGTTTTTCTCAACGGAAAATGCCAGTGGCAGTACGTCACAGGCAGCCAATGTGATGGAGGCTCTGGAAGCCGGTGCTGGAACCTTGCTGATTGATGAGGATACAAGCGCCACGAACTTCATGATTCGTGATCAGCGTATGCAGAAGCTGGTTCATAAGGATAAAGAGCCAATCACACCATTCATAGACAAAATCAGCCAGATGCGTGATCAGCTTGATGTGTCAACGCTTTTGGTAATGGGCGGATCCGGTGATTATTTTGACGTTGCCGATTCGGTCATTATGATGGAAGCTTATGTACCGTACAATGTTACAGATGAGGCAAGGGCGATCATATCGGAAAATCCGGTTGGTCGGTCATCAGAAAAAGAAGCAGCATTTGGCAGCATCAGTGAGCGGTATTTTCAGCAAAATTCATTACAGACCAGAAAAGGTAAAAAGTCGAAAACGCAGGCTAAAGGGCTGACAAAAATTCTGATGGGTCAAACGGATATTACGTTTGCAGCCACTGAGCAGCTTGTCGATACATCGCAGACACGAATGATTGCCGAAATCATCCAATATTTAGACCGTACCAATGCGCTTGGGGACAGGACACTAAATGAGCTGCTCGACGATATCGAGCAGCAAATGAATCAAAAGGGACTTGCTTCGTTTACAATATTTAAAGATCAGCACCCGGGCGATATTGCACGTCCAAGACGGTACGAAATTGCAGCTGCGCTGAACAGAATGCGTACAGCAAAGGTTAAGCAAAGGAAATAAGATAGAAAAGGAGGCAGCCCGAATGAAGACAGAACAACTTAAACAGGAAGTTATAGCATACAGCAAAGAAATCGGCATCGATAAAATCGGGTTTGCTTCTGCGGATGTATTTGAAGGCTTGAAAGAACGGCTGAAACGCCAGCAGGAACTAGGCTACCAGTCAGGTTTTGAGAAAGGTTCGATTGCAGAGCGGACAGAACCTGACAGGCTGCTGCCGGAAGCGCAATCGATTATCTCCATCGCTCTGGCGTACCCGTCTCGTATCAAGAATGCTCCGAAAAGCACAAAAGAAGAGCGCCGCGGCGTATTTTGCCGTGCTTCGTGGGGTGTGGATTACCATGAGGTACTAAGAGAAAAACTCGGGAAACTCTCAGCCTTTATCAAAGAAAAAGTGCCTGAGGCGTCGACGAAGGAAATGGTTGATACAGGTGAACTGTCCGATCGGGCTGTGGCTGAACGAGCTGGTATTGGGTTCAGCGGCAAAAACACCGCGATGATCACACCCGAGTTCGGCTCATACGTTTATTTGGGTGAACTGATCACAAATCTTCCATTTATTCCGGATACCCCGCTGGAGGATGGCTGTGGGTCGTGTACGAAATGCCTGGACGCCTGTCCGACCGGTGCGCTCGTTCAGGACGGACAGTTGAACGCTCAGCGATGCCTGGCATTTTTAACCCAAACAAAAGATTTCATGCCTGATGAATTCCGTCCGAAAATCGGTAATTTCATTTATGGATTTGACACATGTCAGGTGGTCTGTCCGTATAACAGGAAAATTGACTTTCATCATCACCCTGAGTTTGAACCGGAACCGGATGTGGCTAAACCTAAACTGAAGCCGCTGATCAGGATATCCAACCGCGAATTTAAAAATACGTTTGGGCATATTGCCGGCTCATGGCGCGGAAAAAAACCGTTGCAGCGCAATGCCTTGATCGCGCTTGGCCATTATAAGGATGAGACGGCCGTTGAGGATATGATTGCTGTTATGAACAATGACCCGCGACCGGTTATCCGCGGTACGGCAGCATGGTCGCTTGGGAAAATCGGCACACGTGAAGCATTTTTGGCGATTGAAACAGCGATGGAAAAGGAAAGTGATGAACAAGTTCTTCTCGAAATGGAAAAAGGCCTGGCATTTCAGAAGCCTGTTTTCTAAATGATTTGTTGAAACAATATCCATAAACCGAAACTTGCTGTGAAAGAATTCGTGAGTGCTATGATATCGCTCCGGAAATACACTTGGTGCTCGTCGTGTTGCAAGATTTTCAGCGAGGAAGCACGCTTCGCAACTCGCAGCTTACTCGGTGGATGTTTTGCTCGTCGCTTTCCGCAGGCGGCTGGTGAGCCTCCTCGACTGAACCTAAATGCCCTGTTCGTTCAACTGCGGGGTTAAAGAGCGGCAGCAAAATTCATGAATAGATCTTTTTAAAAACACTCGGCACCTGGATGAAAACCATTTTATTTGAAAAGAGGCGTTAATAATGGAGCTGTATTATGGTGAAATGGAGTCTCCCGTGGGGGAATTGACGATTGTCAGCGACAGCAAAAAAGCTGTCCGAATCGATTACGGATCGTTTGCTGAAATTGAAGATAAACTCCGGCATTGGAGCGAGCGCTATTTTGATGATCCGGAATTTATTCAGGAGCCTGAAAAAGTTGACCTTGCTGCAAGCGAACTGCGTGAATATTTTCAGGGTGAACGGCAGGACTTTACGTTTGATTTTGCTTTTTATGGCACACCTTTTCAGCAGAAGGTATGGCAGGCGTTGTATAATAAAATTCCATATGGTGATACGAAAACATATAAAGATATCGCACAGACAATTAATAATCCGAAAGCTGTCCGTGCAGTCGGCGGGGCCGTTAACAAGAATCCGTTTTCGATTGTGGTGCCTTGCCATCGCGTCGTAGGAGCTGATGGCAAATTGGTTGGCTACGGCGGCGGTTTGGACAAAAAAGAATTCCTTCTGACACTTGAGTCTGAATAACGATGTTTGGACAATCATTCTCTCCATATACTATCGATGGAGGGGATTTTTTATGGAAAAGTTACATGATATCTGGCTCAATTTTTTTCGTTCCGGACGGCAGCAAAATGACTGGTGGAGTCGGAAGAAAGATTTATATCGTGAGCGTGAAGCTGAAATTGTCCGGATCAGTGGACAGGGACATGTCTATGAGGAGCTCCGGCATTCCGGTCAGGCAATATACCGATATTTATTGCACTTATCATTTCTGGTCAAGCAGCAAAGTCATTTTTTCAGGGAAGAACAGGTGATTCCGTTCCAATTCAAGTGGAAGAATGGGGAAATAATGGAACATAAATCAGTGAAAGGTCCATTTGAAATGGCAAACGAAACACCTATCGAGTCAGCCTCACTCAGGGATTTATCGGGAGAACGATTTACCTACGACAGGCGTGCAACCGTTCAGTATGCGGAGCGATGGTGGAACAGTTATAATCCGGCATACCGCCAGTTTGCTGTCGATTGCACGAATTACGTCTCACAGTGTATGTATGCCGGCGGTGCTCCTATGCGGGGAGCACCTGACCGGGGGAGCGGCTGGTGGTATCAGGGTGACAATTGGAGCTACAGCTGGGCGGTGGCGCATTCATTGCGCTGGTATTTAAGCGGATCGACGTCAGGTTTAACGGGAAAAGAAATGGAATCGGCCCGTGATCTTATTCCTGGTGATATTATCTGTTATGATTTTGAGGGGGACGGAAACTGGAATCATAATACAATAGTCGTTACCAAGGATGCCAATGGCATGCCGCTGGTTAATGCTCATACTGATAATAGCCGCAACCGCTATTGGTCATATGAGGATTCCACAGCCTGGACTCCGGATATTCAATATAAATTTTTCCGGATTGGCGAGTAGTGGTATAATAATGAAGTTGTTAAAAGTAAAGGCTGTCTTTGCATTTTTAATTTGAAGCTGCGGATTTGAAAAACAGTCCATGTTAATTTGGAAGAGGAGAATGGAACAGTGAGTTTGCATGTCGTATTATATCAGCCTGAAATTCCTGCTAATACAGGTAATATCGCCAGAACTTGTCTGTCAGCGAACGCAACATTGCACTTAATTCGCCCGCTGGGATTTTCCACTGATGATAAAATGGTCCGCCGGGCAGGACTTGATTATTGGCCGTATGTGGATGTCCGGGAATATGATGCCATCGAGGATTTATATAAAGCACATGCGGATGGTAAATACTATTATATTGAAAACGTCGGTTCAAATTATTACAACAATTACGATTTCACCGATATAGAACAAGACTTATTTTTTGTGTTTGGCCGTGAAGGCAGCGGTTTTCCGGAGGGGTTTTTGAAAGGGAAGGAAGATCAATGCCTGCGGGTTCACATGGGTGATAAAGTCCGTTCGCTTAATTTGGCAAACACGGCAGCGATTATTGTGTATGAAGTATTGAGACAGCAGGGATTTCCGGGAATGGCATAGTTATAATGCAATAAAAGCATCGGCAGCACAGCCGATGCTTTTATTGCAACGTTTTACTTTGATTCTGTTCAACTGATATTCAGTGGGAAAAAAGGCAACCCACGAATGAAGTTTCACTTACTGGTCGTTTTTTGGTACTCCGGGTTTGGCATCATAGCCCGCTGTAAAACAGGAAACCACAAATGTCACGGTAACACCCAATATCAGTGCCAGTTTCATGATATTGCCTCCTCATATAGCATATGTATACCATCTATTGATTATAACATGCCCCTATTATATAGGATAATTCCTCTGATGTGAACCATGAGCTTATTTTATCAGCAACTTATCATCCGTTAATTTCCGTTGATTAAACAGGGAGCTTTGAGGGAATAACTGCCAGTGATGCCCGTTTGGCTTAATTCCATAATTGACGGTATAAACACCTGTATAACGGGGATTCAATATGTTCGAATTATTTCATTTTTTGGATACCGGATTCGCTGTTGTTTCGTTGTCGAAAATAGGGTATATTAGTTGATGAATCTGACGCTAAAGTTCTATAATAGCATACAGAGTGTAAAAGGCCGTTTAGCAACGGGATAAAGTTAACTTCTAATGGAGGTATAGACGTGGCACAAAATGAAGAAACCAGTGAGAGATTCTGGGGCAGTTTTCATGGGCCAAATATGGGTTACATTGAGGAACAATATGAGCTATATAAGGAAGACCGTGATGCAGTTGATCCATCTTTAATAGAACTTTTCGACAAGCATGGTGCTCCTGACTGGACAAAATCTGCACAAAGCCCGAGCCGGACAGCAGTATCTGAACCAGTATCACCCACCACTGATATTAAAAAATTGACCTCAGCAATGAGACTTGTTGAGGCTATTCGTCGTTTTGGACATCTTGAGGCAGATATTTATCCGGTGGGCCACGATGGCCGCAGCACAGATATGGTTGATCCGGACACATACGGATTATCTGAAGAAGACTTGCGGAATATACCTGCCAACTTATTGTGGGAAAAGGCCCCCGAGAGCGTGAATGACGGGTTTGAGGTTATCCAAGAGCTGAAAAAATTATATTCCGGAACAATTACGTTTGAATATGACCATGTGAACAGTGATGATGAACGTGCATGGCTGCTCAACTATATCGAATCAGGCAAATATCATGCAGCGAGTTCAGCTGAAAACAAAAAAAGTCTGCTTGAGCGGATGGCTCAAGTGGAAGGATTTGAAGAATTCCTGCAAAAAACATTTGTCGGTCAAAAACGTTTTTCCATTGAAGGTTTGGAATCAATGATCCCGATGCTTGATCGTGTGGTTAACAATTCAATTGATGATAAGATTGAACACATTATGATGGGAATGGCTCACCGCGGTCGGCTCAGCGTATTGGCACACGTACTTGGAAAGCCCTTTGATAAGATCTTTTCCGAATTTCACCATTCGCCTGATAAGGAATTGATCCCGTCCGAAGGCTCATCCGGCATTAATTCCGGCTGGACAGGCGATGTTAAATATCACTTTGGCGCAACGAAGGACGTGCAGGAAGGCAACGGTACATCGACACGCATTACACTCGCCAACAATCCATCACACTTGGAGTTTGTAAATCCGGTTGCTGAAGGGTTTGCACGTGCGGGTCAGGACTACCGCTTCCAAAAAGGCTATCCGGGGCAGGATTTCAATAAGGCATTACCTGTATTGATACATGGTGATGCGTCGTTTATCGGTGAAGGTGTCGTTGCTGAAACGCTGAACTTTAAAGGGTTGGCAGGTTATCAGATAGGCGGAACCCTTCATATTATTGCAAATAATCTTCTCGGTTATACGACAAACCAGGAGGAAGGCAGATCAACACATTATGCAAGTGATTTGGCAAAAGGATTTGAAATTCCAATTGTTCATGTGAATGCTGATGATCCAGTTGCATGTGTTGTTGCTATGAAAATGGCGTTTGAGTACCGTCAAAAATTCCATAAAGATTTCTTGATTGATCTCGTCGGTTACCGTCGTTACGGTCATAACGAAATGGATGAACCGCGGGCGACACAGCCTTACTTGTATCACGAGATTGATAATCATCCTACAGCAGCAAACGTTTTTGCTGAAAGACTGCAAAAAGAGGGGGTTGTTGAAGAGGGTGAATTGAAAAACCTGAAAAATCAAACCGAGTCGAATCTGCGCGAGATTTATGAAAATATGAAAGAAGATGACTCGGCAGAAGCGGAAATCAAAAGTATGCCGCAAGCTTTGACAAATGGTCTTGACCGGTTTGAGACGGCCGTCCCGCTGGAAACCTTGAAAAGGCTGAACAAAGACTTACAATCCCGTCCGGAAGGGTTTACTGTTTTCCGTAAATTAAAGCGGATCCTGAGCCGGCGTGATCATGTTCTGGAAGAAGGGAATAAAGCAGATTGGGGTGCAGGCGAGGCATTGACCTATGCATCCATTCTTAACGACGGCATTCCAATCCGGTTAACCGGGCAGGATACAGAACGGGGAACGTTCGCCCACAGACATCTGGTTCTGCATGATGCTGAAACAGGTGAAACATATTGCCCAATGCACGGACTTGAAGGTGTGGACGTATCGTTTGATATCCGAAACAGTCCATTGTCAGAAGCCGGTGTTTTAGGGTTTGAATATGGTTACAGCGTTCAGGCACCAAGTACACTAGTTATCTGGGAAGCTCAGTTTGGTGACTTCGCCAATGCTGCTCAAGTTATATTTGACCAGTTTATTTCGGCAGCACGGGCCAAATGGGGCGATAAATCCAATATGGTTATGCTGTTGCCGCATGGGTATGAAGGCCAGGGACCTGAACACTCCAGTGCACGGCTGGAAAGATTTTTGCAGCTGGCTGCGGAAAACAATTGGATTGTTGCCAATGTCACATCATCGGCACAGTTTTTCCATTTGATTCGCCGGCAGGCGGCGATGCGCGGGAAAGAAGAAGCGCGTCCGTTAATCCTGATGTCGCCAAAAAGTCTGTTGCGTAATCAACGAGTCGCTTCCAGCCCTGAAGAATTTTCAGAAGGCAAGTTTGAACCATTAAGACAGCAGCCAAACCTGAAAGTGAGCAAGAAACATGCAAAAAGGCTCCTGATTGGCAGCGGCAAGATCATGGTTGATATTGAAGATGCCATTGAGAATTCGAATGAGAAATTTGAATGGCTGCGTGTACTCAGACTTGAACAGATTTATCCATTCCCGAAAAAGCAGCTGGAAAAAGAACTAAAAGAGCTGCCGAATTTGAAAGAGATCGTCTGGGTACAAGAAGAACCTCAGAATATGGGAAGCTGGGATTTTGTTGATGACTATCTGAGGGATTTATTAACGGAGGACCAGACTCTAAGGTATATTGGCCGTCCACACCGTGCATCACCAGCGGTAGGGGAGCCAAACGTAGATAAAGCAGAACAGCAGCAAATCATTGAACAAGCAATTAACCCGTCTGAAGGAGGAGATTTCAGTGAGTGAAATTAAAGTTCCGGAACTTGCCGAGTCGATTACAGAAGGAACAATATCCGAATGGCTCGTCAAAAAAGGTGACAAAGTTGAAAAAGGCGATGCGATTGTCGAATTGGAAACTGACAAAGTCAACGTCGAGGTGAACACGGACTATACAGGTGTTATAACTGAAATTGTTGCCGAGGAAGGCCAAGATGTGGAAGTCGGCGATGTAATTGCTAAATTGGATGAAAATGCTGAGGCAGGCGGAAGCGATTCAGATGAAGGAGAGAAAAAAGAATCCGCTGAATCCGAAAAGTCTGAGACTGAAGAAGAGAAATCCCCGGAACCGGCAAAAGAAGAAAAACAAGACAAGCAAGATGAATCCTCTGACAGCAGCCAGGATGTCATTGCATCACCTGCAGCCCGTAAACGTGCCCGTGAACTTGGCATTGACCTGAGCGACGTCCAGTCACGTGATCCATTAGGCCGGATTCGCCCGGAAGATGTGGATTCTGCGGCAAAAGGCGGAAGCGATCAAAAAGATTCCAAGCCGGCTAAAAAAGAAGAGCCAAAACAATCAGAGAAAACCGAGTTCGATAAGCCGGTTGAAAGAATCAAGATGTCCCGCCGCCGTCAGACCATTGCTAACCGTCTTGTTGAGGTGCAGCAGGAAGCGGCTATGCTGACAACATTTAACGAAGTCGACATGTCAGCTATTATGCAATTGCGTAACGAGCGGAAAGAAGACTTCAAAGACAAACACGGCGTAAAATTAGGTTTCATGTCCTTCTTTACCAAAGCGGTTATCGGTGCGTTAAAAGACTTCCCGCTTCTGAATGCGGAAATACAAGGTAAAGAAATTGTTAAGAAAAATTTCTATGATATCGGGATTGCCGTATCCACCGATGAAGGACTTGTTGTACCGGTTGTGCGTGATGCAGATAAACTTGACTTCGCCGGTGTTGAAAAAGAGATCGGTGATTTAGGTAAAAAAGCAATCAATAAGGAATTGTCACTGAAAGATCTGCAAGGCGGAACTTTTACCATAACAAACGGCGGTACTTTTGGATCGATGCTGTCAACGCCTATCCTGAATTCCCCACAGGTTGGTATACTTGGTATGCATAATATTCAAAAACGCCCTATGGTTATGCCGGATGATTCGATTGAAGTACGCCCAATGATGTATCTTGCAGTATCATATGACCATCGGATTGTTGATGGCAAGGAAGCTGTACAATTCCTTGTACGTATAAAAGAATTGCTGGAAGACCCTTATGATTTATTGCTGGAAGGCTAATTGAAATTAATGAAACCCTCGCTTTGATTGGAAGTCATGGCGGGGGTTTTTTATATGGAAAAGTTACCTGAGAATTGGATTGAATTGTGTAATCTTTTGGCAAGCAGTTCAGCTGGTGACTGCTTTTTCAGCAGTTTAAATATACCATGTTTGCAGAACAACGCATCTGCTGAAAAATTAATTTTAAGAAGAAAGACGATAATCAATAATCGTAAAACTGCTAAAACTAAATGTTTAGTTTGATATCTATTTTGACATGAGAAAATCACTTTTAGTCTGAAAAAGCAAAATTTCAGGTCATGTTAATATTCGAATTTACAGGGAATAACTAAATATAGCTTGGATGGTAAAAAATTATATTGCCAGACGTCTGACAACCTGATAAAATCAAAATTGGAAAAAGCGAAATTGTAAGCAGTTTCAGTGTATGCATGAGTTCGCTTTAAGTTAAAAAGGGAGGTACATCAGTGGATATACTGTTTGGTATTTTAGCAATCATTCTTGTTTTGGGACTTGCCTATTTGATGTCCAATGATAAGAAAAATATAAATTACACGGGTATTGGTGTTATGCTTCTGGCTCAGCTTGTCATTACCTGGTTCATGTTTAATACGAAAATAGGCAGTGCCATTATCAAAGGAATTTCGGCCGGGTTTAATAAATTAATTGAATTTGGCAAGGAAGGTATCAGCTTTGTTGTCGGCGGCATTCAGATTGCAGAAGGCGGGAGTGTCTTTTTCTTTAATGTTCTCCTTCTGATTATCTTTTTCGCGACACTTCTTTCGGTTCTGACGTATTTGCGGATTCTGCCGCCGATCATTAAATATTTAGGCGGATTATTATCAAAAATAACCGGATTGCCAAAAGTGGAATCGTTTAATGCGGTCAACAGTATCTTTTTTGGACAATCCGAAGCATTGCTTGCGATCAAAACACAATTCCATCATTTGGATAACAATCGGCTGTATATTGTGAGTGCATCAGCCATGGGCTCAGTATCCGCCTCGATTGTCGGAGCGTATCTGCAAATCCTTCCACCTGAATATGTACTGGCAGCATTGCCGCTTAATATGTTCAGTGCGTTAATACTTGCTTCAGTCATTGCTCCGGTAAATATTCCTGAAGAGGAAGATCAGGTGGACGTGCAGGAAGTTTCTCATGATAAAAGTATTTTTGAAGCCATGAGCAATGGGGCACTGGATGGCGGAAAAATAGCATTGATTGTTGCTGCGATGCTGATTGCATTCATTGCGTCACTGGAATTGGTTAATTGGCTGATCCAATTGGTCTTTGCAGGCGTAACACTGCAGGAAATCCTCGGTTACATCATCGCTCCAATCGGTATTCTGATGGGTATTTCACCGGGCGAGGTAATTGAAGCAGGCGGTGTCATGGGTACGAAAATTGTTACCAACGAATTTGTCGCCATGCTTGAATTTGAGCAAAAGCTGGGATCCATGTCGGAGAAGACAATTGGTATTGTTTCGGTGTTCCTGACAAGCTTTGCCAATTTCTCATCAATTGGAATAATCGCCGGTACTGTACAAGGGATCGACAGTAAAAAAGCTGTACAAGTTTCCGGATTTGGTATGAAATTGCTCGTTGGTGCTACACTGGCATCGATTCTGTCCGCTACGATTGCAGGTCTGTTTCTCTAAACTTTTTCTGAAAAGTTGCAGACAGTCAACCTCTAAACCGGATACATGTTGGCTTCTGCAGGCTGCATGGAATGGATAATCAATAAAAAGCAGGCACTAATTTATCCCGCTTTTGGCATTCAATGGGGGATCCCCCACTTTTAGTGTCTGTTTTTTTATGGTGTATCATATATATTGCTCTTCCTTTTTAAGCATTTTTCCATTAGGATAGAAGAAGTTATTTAAATGCAAGAATCGTTATACTGTCTTGCTTCGTATTGCGAATGAAGGAGTGCTTCGTTTATGAGTGCAAAAAGAATTTTATTTACAGGCGGCGGCACTGCCGGTCATGTGATTGTTAACCTTGCTCTTATTCCCGTTTTTCAGAAAGAGGGATGGGAAATTGATTATATCGGTTCCAAAGACGGGATTGAACGCAGACTGATTGAATCACTCGACAGTGTCACATATCATCCGATTTCAACTGGCAAACTGCGACGCTACATATCAAAAGAAAATATTAAGGATCCGTTTAAAGTGCTGAAAGGGATAATGCAGGCATGGCACATTATCGGCAAACGAAAACCGGCTGT
>Ga0079226_10003184_pt1 | contig 12617 bp, 11 predicted proteins | sample Poulit2014_FD_76345 | JGI IMG/M metagenome (GOLD analysis project Ga0079226, IMG submission 76345) | Agricultural soil microbial communities from Georgia to study Nitrogen management - Poultry litter 2014 | ecosystem: Environmental > Terrestrial > Soil > Agricultural land | place: USA: Georgia... | reverse complement strand
TTATTTAATATGCATCTATATCTCCTTCTAATCCTTCCATTATTGCTGGTCCTGAGCTGGTACCTACTAACTCTGCCCCCGCTGCAAATAGATCCTTCATTTTCTCTAGACTATTTACCTTTCCAGAAACCTTTACTCTACAGGGTTCTTTTATATTAGCTTTTAATATTTTTACATCCTCCACAGTAGCCGCACATCCACCGATACCCCATCCACTGGACTGTTTTACCCAATCAATTCCAGCTTCATAGGCCAATTGTGTAGCTCTAACTTTTTCTTCTTCATTTAAAAAACCGAATTCTAACATGGCTTTTACAACTATTCCAGATTCATGGGAAATCCTTACTATCTCTTTCATTTCTTCAAAATATTCTTTTTCATTTCCCCCTATTAATAAGCCTGGATTTGGTGGGAAATCAAACTCATCAGGACTTATTTTTATTAATTCTTTTAAAGCAGCTAGTTTCATAGTCAATGTATCATTTGCCATAGGAAAGTTTAATGTAGTAGCCACCTTTATACCAGTTCCTTTTAAAAATTCTTTAGCTAATGGTACATAATATGGTGCAACCATTGCTGCATCAAATTCATATTTGACGCAAGTTTCTAAATGTTTTAGCATTCCATCTCTAGTTAAGTCTGGATTTACATTTGTATACTGTATTGCTTTTGCTATTTCTTTCTTATTGTTAAAGTCTATCATAATTTACCTCCTGTTATATGTTGTTTCATGAAACCTTTCATGTATTATGTTAGCATATTAATTTTACAATTTCAAGAGTAAATATAAATTTGTTTTTTTATCTATAAAAAATACTCCCCTTACAATAAACAGTTTTTAAAACTATCCATTGTAAGAGGAATACATCATTACAATTCTTATGTCTTTATTAGTTTATTTAATTCTTTTTCGATACTTTCAATACCTTCTTTTATATTTAAATTCCCTTTTAATACATTCATTATTTCTTTAGATATTACATGATTGTATAGATAGTTTCTCCCCATATCTCTAATTTTTATATTTGGTAGAATTCTTTTTCTACTTTTTCTATAACTTTCTAAAACATCATATTTCCATGGATAAATATTTTCTAATTCGCTTCCTTCATAGTATGATTTCTGTAATGTTGATCCTCCCAATAAAAGTAAGGGTACTACTGTCTGCTCACCGCTACACCAGGAAATAAACTCTTCCATTTCCTCTCTATTTTCACTGTATTTATTTATACCTAAGCTCCATCCACCTAAAACTGGTGTATCCCCAGGAATTTGTGCTACTCCCAAGTTTCCAGCTACCTTAGACTTTGTATAATCATTTAAATCCATCGCATAAGAATCATATAATATAGTCATGGCAGCCTTACCCCTTTTAAAGAAATCCACTACTTCATCCCAGGAATTTAAAGAATCAGTTGGCGAGTATTTATATGAGCTTATTAGGCTTTCTAAGGCTATATAAGAATTTTTATTATTTATAATTACATTTCCTTCCCTATCAAAAACATCACTTCCATAGGACCATAACCTATTTAAATAGTTTATGGTAGTATATATATTTTCGCCACTAACCATAGATGCCCCATAGGATATTGGTGATCTTGGATTAAAAGATTTAGTAAAGAACTCAGCTACTATGTTAAATTCTGCCCATGTACTTGGTACCTCTAGGACTCTATCATAGGTTAATTCAAAATATCTTTTCATTTGTTCATTTTCAAACAAATCTTTTTGATAAAATAAAAGTTGGGTTCCTGACATAATAGGTATAGTATGATAATCTCCATTATAAAGACCACATTGTTGTTCTATTCCAGAGATAAATTTATTAAAATTTATTTTCTCTTCCCCAAAGGAAGCCAAAATTCCCTTTTTAATCACTTCTTCAATCCATATAATATCCATCATCAAACCATCATAAACCTGATTTTTTTCATTGGTTATTCCATAAATTATATTTTCTAATTCATCATATTTAAATAAATCAAATTCAATATTTATACCTGTATTTTGCGTATATATCTGAGAAAGCATTTTTAAACTATTGGAAGTTGGACTATCATACATAGCCAATCTTAAAGTGGATCCTGATTTAGTGCTATTTAACCCTTTATTAATTTTCCTATTATGTTTAAATTCTGCAAAAACACTTTCTATTAAGGGTTCATATGTTTTTGGCTCTTCAATGGCCTTAATTATTCTACCTATAATTTTTTCTGCTACCTTTTTTTGAGATAAGGCAATCTGACTAGGATAGCTACCTTCACCTTCTATCCAGTTACTATTCTTCACTGGTACAATAGCAATGTTCTCTTTGTTTAATAATTTTGCTGCCTTCTCTATTCCTTCGGCTATTAAGTAATTTCCAGCAATAAATCCTTGAATTTCACCATAATCACTTAAAAGTTCAAAGGCAGTTTTAAATCCCCGTTCCTTACTATAGTCAGTAAACTTTAAAAGATATTCATTATTATAATTCTTTTTATATATATCAATCAATTTTTCATTATAAAGATAGGATCCATCTAATATCATTCCTATATTATCTAAGCTCTGCTCCTTAAAAAAATTTATTGTTTCCTCAAAGGCATGAGCATAGTCTAGAAAAATTGCATCTCCATTAATTAGGGCATCTTCTCTAGGTGACACCACTAAAATAGGCACATTTCCTTTTGAACTAATTAGATTTTTTCTACTGTTGATAACAGGCAAAAGAATAATACCATCTACACGTTGTTCTAAGCATTTGTCAATGGATTTTTGTTCAATAAACCTATTATCATAGGTAAAATTGAGTAAAACACTATATCCTCTTTCATATAACATAGACTCTATATAAGATATTAGAGCTGTAAATTCTGGATTAATTGGATTTGGTAAAATCAAACCTATAAGGCCACTCTTATCTCTTTTTAAGCTTCTAGCATTAGCATCTGGCCTATATCCTAATTCCTTCATTGCTATTTCTACCTTATTAATTAAATCAAGGTTTTTAGTTTTTCCATTTAATACATTTGATACTGTTCCTATAGAAACTCCTGCTAAAGCAGCAACTTCCTTAATAGTAGCCAATTAAACTCACCTCGTTAAACGTTTCATCTTGACTCATGATACCATAGGAGATAAAAAAACACAAGAATATCTATTATTTTATGCCCACAGATAATAAAAAGAGTACTGCCAATGAGTGACTGTACGCTTTAATACCTATTACATACTTATTACTTCATATCCATTATCTATATAAGGTTTCATACCTGCGTGGCCTGACATATCATCTAGCATAGCTAATTCTGACTTTAAATTTTCCTCATATACACCCATTGCTTTGGAACAGGCAAGACATACCCCAGCTATAAGGCCTGCTTCTTTAGCCTTCTTGTAGAGTGGATTATTTCCTTCTTCAAATTTCGATACTAGTTTCACTGATGCTCCTTCAAATATTATTTGTACTTCTGTCCCTTTATCCCGTAAATCCATAGCGTTTAGTAAAATATGTTGGAAGCACATCTCCTCTCCAGTCATTGCATAAAATAAAATTTTCTTCATTATTTTCTCCCCCTTAGTATTTTCTTTAATTTAAATTAATCATTAAAATTGCCATATCTTTAGTATTAATGGAGCTCCTACGGCAAGGACTATTATAGATAAGGGTAGTCCAAGTTTCCCATAGTCTGTAAATTTATATCCACCTGGCTCCATAACTAACATATTGGATTGATGTCCTATAGGTGTCATAAATGCAGAAGACGATGCGATACATACACCCATCAATAAAGGATCACAAGATACACCCATGGCTTCTGCCAAACTAATGGCTATAGGTCCCATTAATACTGCTGTAGCTGTACTACTTATTAAATTAGTTATTATCATTGTAAGAATCATTAAAATGACTACCATCCAATTAGGTGATATAATGCTAGACAACTTTACTAATATGTTTGCTATTGTGTCTGCAGCTCCACTTTGTTGAAGTGCGTCACCTAAAGGTAGCAATGTACCTAATAATAGAATAGTCGGCCATTCTATAGCTTCATAAAATTCCCTAGGAGTAATTAATTTAGTCATAACCAAGGCAATAGCTACAGACGAGAAAGCTATTTGTACTGGTACTATTCCAATAGTTGTCATAATAATAGCAAATACGAACATTGCCAAAGGTAAATATTGCCTTGCCTTATCATTGCCCATATTTATATCTACACTTTGTCCTGCTAGGGGTAGTAAACTTAGTTTCTGATAAACACCTTTTAAAATACCTGTAGGTGCTTGTAGTAATAAAATATCTCCTGCTTCAAATCGAAAGTCTTTTAATCTACTGATCGAAAGTGTGCCCCTACTATAGACTGCTACTAGATTTACATTATATCTATTTCTCAATTTGACTTCTAAGGCAGTTCTACCGATTAATAATGAATCTTCCCTAAGTACTACTTCCACTAATGAAATCTCTTGAGATCTCAAATATTGAGATTCTTGTAAATCATCTATTTTTGCACCTTTTAGCGTAAGCCCTGTTCTTTTAACCAAGTCTGTTAATTCTGAGCTATCTGTCTTTATTATAAGTAAATCATCGGCTAGAAGCATATCATTAGCACTTGGTACTATTAGATCATGCTTGTCCCTAATTATACTTAGGACTTCTACTTCTACTTTAAATAACTCATATAAATCTCGAACTTTTTTACCTACCATTTCTGAGTCTTTATCAACTACTACTTCAGATAAATATTCTCCTATTTCAAATAATCTTTCATCTTCTTGGCTTTTTCTCTTAGGTATTAATCTTATGCCTATAGCTACAGTAAATCCAATACCCAGTACAACTAAAATCAATCCTATTGGAGCAAAGTCAAAAAATTCAAATGGTTGGTCTGTCACTTGTTCTCTATAATTAGATACTATCAAATTTGGTGGTGTACCTATTACAGTAACCATTCCACCTAATAATGATGAGAAAGCTACAGGCATTAAAAATTTTGATGGTGATGCGTCAATATCCTTTGCCATTCTAAGTGCAACTGGTAATATTAAAGCTAAAGCTCCTACATTATTCATAAAAGCAGACAAAAATGCTGTTAATAACATTAGTGCCATTACCTTTAGGGCTGTACTATCAGTTCTTTGATTTGTTAGTATAACTAAACGTTCTATAATTCCTGATTTTATTAGAGATTTACTTATGACTAATACTGATGCAACTGTTATAACAGCCGGATGGCCAAATCCTGCAAAGGCTTCATCTGGATCTATTATTTTTGTAATTGATAGAATTAACAATCCCATAATTGTAATATACTCATACCTAATCCTACCATCTATAAATAAAAATAAGGTAGCTCCAATGACTGCAAATACAATAATTTGTTGATACATATTTTCACCTCACATTATCTTTCTACATATTCTAATAAATTCATTATCAAAATGAAATTAGATTAATTATAACATATAGTTGTAAAATATATTACATTAAATTATAATTTGTAGTCATGAATTTTTTCCTAAAATCACATTATTTATTTGACTGCCTAGCATTAAAAGTACTTCGTATCATTCGATATACATCTTTATTTTTTCTCTTAAGATTTATTTTTGTGCCCAATCGTCTGTTACAATTGGGACAGTATAGTACCCTATGTTTTTTAGAAAAGTCTATGGAACCTTCAATGATTCTATCTATGTGCATTCTAAGTAAGTTACCTTTTCCAACCTTTTGGTATTTGGCTATATCTCTTTTGCAGTATCCACAGGATACAATTAATATATGGCTCCCCTTTGCCTTTTTACAGTAGGGATTTTTATAAATCAAAGGATCATCCTTCCCCATTTCAATAATAAAGGTGGTATTAAAAAACACTATGGAAAAGTATATCATAGTGTTTTATTTTCTAAATATATTATAGGTGTTTTTTAAACCAAATTATATTATCTTCTAGCATTCCAGTAGTTACAAAATGTCCTAGGTTTAAGTATTTAATTATTCTTAATCTATTTTTGTGTCTATATATAGGTTGTGCCTCTTGATAAAATAATTCCTGACTCTTTATAGAAACTACATCATCACTCTGCCCATGTAATAGAATTATAGGTCTATCTTTTAAAAGTTGAAGATTATTCATAGGGTCCATTATATCTACCTTATATTCTATTTCATATGCATTAATATCTTGGAAAAGGGATTCTTTAAATATTTCATTAGAGTTTGACCATGCACAGGATCCATTTAATACGGCTAGTGTTTTTAGCTGTGGATTATGTGTAAATACACCTGCAGCAGTAAATCCTCCCATTGAATGACCAGTAACACCTATTCTTTCAAGGTCTGCATTATATTTAGATACCAATTCATCTATAACTATGCTAGATTCATCCATACTCTGAAAAATTACATCCCATAAATATTTAGGTATATTTTCCTTATGATAATTATCTAGTGGATTTCTTTCACCATGATATAGGGCATCAGGAATAAATGTTTGATATCCAAGAGCAGCAAATATAAATCCACGTATCCTTTGCATCTCTTTATTGGAGCTCCACCCATGGTATAAAATTATTGTAGGAATTGGATTTTCTGCTTCTTTTGGCGTAAATAATATCCCTGGAATTTGATCAATTTCTATTTTCTTTTCAAGAATATTTTTTGATTCTAAATGATTTAGCATATTCTTCCTCCAGTATTTAAAGTTTTACAAATAAATTCTTGACTCTTTATATTTACCCAAAGAATTGGTTTACTATCAAATTCTTGTATTAAAATCTACCATTTATCTAAAAAGATTGTCTTAATGGATATATACTTCTTTACTGGGTATATATAAAGAAATAATTATAATAATTATTAATGGAGGGATGCTGTCTTGTACGAAATTGTAGAAAATTTTCCAAATGAAATAATTTATGAAGATGAAGGGCCATTTATATCCTTGTATCAGCCTACATTTAGACGTAGTGCTAATCCTAAGCAGGATATTATTAGATTTAAAAATCTGGTCCAAAGGATCCAAAAATCTCTACAAGAAAAATATAATAAGGATCAAGTAAGGAAAATATTAAAGCCCTTTCATGAGATTGAAGAAGACAGATTGTTTTGGAACAATAGTGGTGATGGATTAGCTATATTATCTAATAAAAATAAAACTATTGTCTATAAACTAAACAGACAGGTGGAGGAATTGGCCCTTGTATCTGATAGTTTTCATATTAAGCCTTTACTCAGAATATTTCAATCAGCTGATAGATATCATTTATTAGGTATAAATAGAAAAAACTTTGTTTTATATGAAGGCAGTAGATATGGATTTAGTAAAATAGAATTCCATGAAGATACACCTACGACTATAGATGAAGTAGTGGTAGACGAGCATAGGAAACCGCATTTAAATATAGGTGCTCGGGGTGGTTCAGGTGGTGGAGCAATTTTCCATGGTCATGGGGATCGACAAGATGCAATTGAAAAAGACACAGAAAAATTTTTCAGATATGTGGACAAATTAATTCTAGATAAATTTTCTAATGAGGAAAAGATACCTCTTATTCTAATTGGTTTAGATGAACATCATGGAGTGTTCAGAAATATTACTAATAATCCTTTCTTGATGGATACAGGAATCAAAAAAGATTATGAAGTTTTAAATACTGATGAAATCAAAGAGGAAGCCTGGCAGGTAATGGAACCATTTTATCTAAACAAAACCAAGGAAATAGTAGAAAAATTTGAAACACAAAGAGCCCAATTTATGGGTACAGACGATCTAGCTCAAGTAGCTAGAGCTACTGTTGAGGGCCGTATAGATACCCTACTGGTAGAAGCAGATAGAATCAAACCTGGTAAACTAAATCAAAATACAGGAGAAATCATAAGCGGTGATTTAGAAAATCCTGAATTTGATGATGTTCTCGATGATATTGCGGAAGTGGTATTCAAATTTAAAGGCAATCTACTAGTACTGCCTAAGGAAAGGATGCCTAGTACTACAGGGGTAGCAGCTATATACAAATTCTAAACAAAAAACTAGGGGCTATATAGCCCCTAGTTTTTTGTTTACATCTTCTAAGATTTCTCCAGCCCTTCCAATAAATACTAAATCAAAGTCATCTTCCTTTGTTTCATTGTTTATATATACTGTTTTCCCTTGGGTAAGCTGAGGAAACTTCTTCACTGGTGATACCACTAAACTAGTACCTATTATTAAAACTAATTCTGCTTTCTTCATTTCTTCAATAGAATCATATAATTCCTCTTTAGGCAAGCTTTCACCGAAATATACTATGGTAGGTCTTAGCCTTCCCCCACAAACTTCACAAGGGATCTTATCTAAAAAATGATCTTTAATTGCAGGTGTACTACAGTCATTACATTTAAATTCAAATAATGAACCATGGAGTCTGTAAAGATTTCTACTTCCCGCTGCTACATGTAAATCATCTACATTTTGTGTTATGATGCTTTCTACTAGGCCTTTATCCTCCCATCCTGCTAGAATTTCGTATCCTTGATGAGGTTTATAATTGGGGCGGTTTTTCATTCCTTCTTTATATGAATCTACATATCCGCCATAGTCAGCTACTAATGCTTTCTTGCTGGATAGTTTAGGTGGTTTTTTCTTGTGCCATAGGCCGTCTTTAGATCTAAAGTCGGGAATTCCACTTTCCGTAGACATACCAGCACCAGTTAATACTACTGTGTATTTGGATTCTTTAATCCATTTTGCAAGTTTTTCTATTTTTGCATCTCTTTCTTCCCTATCCATGTAATCAATCTTCCTTTCTTTAAAGGCTACTAAGTGTCCTTTATAATGGAATGTGATGCACTTGATTATCTTTATATTAATACTATCACAGATTATTATTTTGATGTAAACTCTTAATATATAGGGAGGTCTATATATATTTGTCATGACATATTTCCCTATTCCCTAACACTTTAATTATGGTCATAGTTTCCACTTGTCTAGAATGATTTCAAATCATGTACAAATAATCCACTTCTAAGCTTTGGTTCAAACCAAGTTGATTTAGGTGGCATGGTCTTTCCTTCATCAGCTATAGCCATCAAGTCTTCTATAGATGTAGGATAAAGGGAGAAGGCTATAGCCATATCATTGGCTACTCTTTTTTCTAATTCTTCAAGTCCTCTTATTCCCCCGATAAAATCTATTCTACTACTAGTTCTAGGATCTTCTATGCCTAGTATAGGTTCTAAAATGTTATTTTGTAAAATAGATACATCTAGGCTTTCGATTCTATCCTTTCCGTCAAAACTATCTTCCTTAGCCTTTAATTTATACCATTGATTCTCTAAATACATACCAAATTGATGCTTGTTTTCTGGTTTATAGGGCTGATTATCTTTTATCTTCTCGATTTGAAATTTGTCTTTAAGTTTTTCTATAATTTGTGTTTCCCTATATCCATTTAAATCTTTTACAGCTCTATTGTAATCCATTATATTTAGTTCTTCATCAGAAAATAATACTCCTAGGAAATAATTGAATTCTTCTTCACCAGTATAATTGGGATTGTCTTTTCCTTTCATTTTGACAACTGCTACAGCAGATGCAGCCCTATGATGTCCATCTGCAATATATAAACTATCTATCTCACCTACTAAGCCTATTAAACTATTTATCACTTCATCATCATCTATTGTCCAGGCCCTATGATTTACTCCATCTTCAGAGGTAAAGTCATAAATTGGGCTATTTTTACTTATCCATTCATTCATTATATTTTTAATATTGTCCTTGGATCTATATGTTAAAAATATAGGCCCCGTATGTGCATTACAGTAATATACATGATTAGTTCTGTCCTTTTCTTTATCTTCTATGGTATTTTCGTGCTTCTTTATTTTGTTATCCATATAATCATCTACAGAAAGACATCCTACTATTCCAGTCTGAGATTTATCATTCATTGTTTGTTGATATATATAGAGTTTTTTTCTTTTATCTTGGATTAATATTTCTTTTTCTATCATATACCTTAGATTTTCTCCAGCTTTTTCATAGACTCTTTTATCATCCAACTCTATGTCTGAATCTAAATCTATTTCTGCCCTATCAATATGGAGGAAGGAGTATGGATTGTCTTTTGCTATTTCTTTGGCCTCTAAGCTATTCATTACATCATAAGGTGGTGCTGCTACCTTAGATGCTAATTCCTTAGTAGGTCTTATGCTTCTAAATGGTTTTAATATTGTCACTTAATTTGCTCTCCTTCCAAAATTCTAATATTATATTATTGATTTCTTGACCTATTTTCCACTGGGCTTCCCTAGTAGAAGCTCCTATATGTGGGGTTATAGATACCCTATCATGATTACATAAAATAGGATTAGGTTTTAGTTCATTCATAAATACATCAATGGCAGCCCCTGCTACCTTCCCATTATCTAATGCTTCTATTAGTGTATCTTCATCTATTACGCCACCCCTAGCACAATTAACTAGATATACTCCATCTTTCATTTTTTCGATTTCTTCTCTTCCTATCATACTTTTTTCACCTGTTTTATGGGGTACATGAAAAGAAATAAAATCAGATCTAGCGAATAATTCATCTAAATCAGAAAACTCATATTCTTTATTATTGATTATAGGAGTAATTACATCATATAATTTGATTTTCATTCCTAGTGCCTTAGCTTTTTTAGCAAGCTCTCTACCTATTCTTCCAAACCCTACAATTCCTAGAGTCTTACCTTCAATTTCTATACCCTGATATATATTTTTATTCCATTCTCCATTTCTCATGGTAATATTTGAATGGTGTAGGAATCTTGCCATATTTAATATATGGCCTATAACTAACTCTGCCACAGCTGTCTTGCTTGCGCTTGGGGTATTCCTCACTGCAATACCTTCAAGTGTAGCGTATTCTACATCTATATTATCTAAGCCTACTCCCGCTCTAATAATGAGCTGTAAATTATTAGTCTTTCTTGCCTCATCAATTATATCCTTTGTAATTTTGGTAGCGGATCTTATTATTAATATATTATATTTCTTTACTTCTTGAAATAGCTCTTCTTTACTATAATGTTCTTCTACAATATTATAGTTCATCTTTTTCAGTTCTTCTAAACTAGTTTTTTCCATACCATCTGTGATTAATATATTTATCATTTATATATTACCTCCTATATCTCTAATATAGTGTTTATAGTATTTAACAATCCTTTTATATCATCTAAAGTATAATCTCCCATATGAGAGATTCTAAAAGTTTCATCCTTGAATTTTCCATATCCATTAGATATTAGATATCCTTTTTTCCCTAATTCTTCATTTAATTTTCCAATATCTATCCTTCTAGTATTCCTAATAGCTGTAATTGTATTTGATAAATATTCTTCCTCTGCAAATAATTCGAATTTATCTCTTGCCCAATCCTGCACATATTTTGCCATTTCTTTATGCCTTTTATATCTATTGTCAAGTCCTTCTTCTAGTATTTTATCTAACTGATAATCCATGGCATACATTAGAGTCAAGGCAGGTGTAGTAGGATACTGATGATCCTTTTTTTGTATATATTCATATAGAGCTAAAAGATCAAAATATGATCCTCTATGCTCTACTTGTCTTGCAGCTTCTACTGCTTTTTTAGACATAGATGCCACTGCTAATCCTGGTGGAAGTCCCATAGCCTTTTGTGTAGATGTAATACATATATCTATGCCTAGTTTATCCACCTCTATTTTACTACCTCCCATAGAGCTAACTGTATCCAAACACCAAACTATATCAGGATATTTCTCTAATAGCTTGGAGATATCTTCTAATGGTGTCATGGCCCCTGTAGATGTTTCATTGTGAGTTAGAGTAATCAAATCATATTCTTCACTTTCCAATGCCCTTTCTACTATTTCTGCTGTAATGACTTTACCTTCTTCTACTATGAATTTATCTACAGGTATATTGTTAGATAAAGCTATTTTATGCCATCTCTCTCCAAATGCACCTGATGAAAATATGGCTGCCTTTTTCCTAGTACAAGATCTAACTGCCCCCTCCATAAGCCCAGAGCCAGAGGAGGTAGATAAAATTATCTCTTCCTTTGTATAAAAAAGTTTCTGTAGCTTTTTACTAATATTTCTTTGAAGCCTAGATGCATCTTTTGACCTATGAGCTATCATTTGTTTTACCATTTCTTCTAGTACGTCTTCACTTACATCAATAGGTCCTGGAATAAATAATCTTTTTTGCATTTTTTATACCTCCTCTTTTTAAATATAAAAAAACCCTTCATCCCTAAAGGGACGAAAGGTTATATATCCGCGTTGCCACCCAAATTGATCTAAGATCCTCTTCAAGTAGTTAAGGCCTACATACCTTTTGCTATTCACAAAAACCTCAAAGGCGGATTCAATATATATAGTATCGATTTTCACCTAGCATCGACTCTCTATAACTATTTTATATCTACTATTCCTTTTCTTAAGCAATATAATTATATTTCTTAGTATTCTATACTATGCTAAAGTGAAAAGCAAGTGTTTTTTGAATATTTATGAAATTAAATCAATTTTTCTGTAATTATAGGCACAAATATAGGTAGTGGACATGTCCACTACCTATATTTGTGCCTATAATTACAGAAAAATT
>Ga0079226_10003183_pt1 | contig 12618 bp, 9 predicted proteins | sample Poulit2014_FD_76345 | JGI IMG/M metagenome (GOLD analysis project Ga0079226, IMG submission 76345) | Agricultural soil microbial communities from Georgia to study Nitrogen management - Poultry litter 2014 | ecosystem: Environmental > Terrestrial > Soil > Agricultural land | place: USA: Georgia... | reverse complement strand
TTCACCAGTTTGGGTGCCCGCAACTTTTCCACGATCCGCCCCATCGATGGCAGCCACCCCAGCGCGTAATCGGCCCGTGGCCTTAATCGCCCTTCATAGTGGTGGGCGAGGAACTCTGCCTTATAAGTAGCCATGTCTACATCGGCTGGGCAGTCAGTTTTGCATCCCTTACATGCTAGGCATAAATCCAAAGCGTCGCGCACTTCGGTTGAGCGCCATCCGTCCGTGATGGGCCCATCACCGTGGCCATTCATCATTTCGAACAACAGCCGAGCGCGTCCGCGGGTGGAATGTTCTTCTTCTCCAGTCACCTGGTATGACGGGCACATCACTTGATGTCCCTCCGTGCTCGAGGAGCGACAATTTCCCACTCCAACGCACCGGCTCGCGGCTTGTAGAAAAGATCCGTTGTCCTCAGGATATGAAAAAAATAGTTCTGTAGGAGCTTTTGGAGCCCATGTTGCGCCGTAGCGCAAAGTCTCGTCCAGGCGATCTGGGTGAATGATTTTTCCCGGGTTCATCATGTTTTGTGGGTCAAGAACCTCTTTAAACTCCGCAAACGCGCGCATGATGTGTTCGCCGAACATTTTGGGCAATAACTCGCCGCGGTTCTTCCCATCGCCGTGCTCACCAGAAAGTGAACCACCGTAACTGACTACGAGGTCCGCGGCGCGTTCCATAAACTCTCGATATTTTGCCACCCCTGACTCGCTCAGGAGGTCGAAAGGAATTCGGGTGTGCAGGCATCCTTGACCGAAGTGACCATACATACTCGGCCCGGCTTCCGAGGAATATCCAAATTCGTCGTACATTTTCCGTAAGTCACGTATATAGGAGGCTAAATCCTTCGGGTGCACTGCAGAGTCTTCCCAACCGGGAAACGTGTCGGGGCTGCCCGGTATGTGGGCTGTGGCTCCGAGACCGGATTCGCGGACCGCCCACAGTTCATCTTCACGCCCTGGGTCTTCAAATGATGCGGCGTACGGAGCGTTAGGCAATTGGGAGACTTCATCGATCATGGCTTGGCCAGCTTTTTTGGCCTCATCAGCAGTTTGAGCACCGAACTGAATAAAGAGGTAGCCACGGCCAGCTGGTAATTCTTTGAGCGCCGTAGCATTCATAGCTTTTACCTGCTCATCGTGGATCAAATAGTGATCTACGCCCTCCAAAGCGATGGGGTCATGTTTCAGGATTGTTGATGTCGCCTCCGCTGCTTTTTCAATGTTGTCAAAACCCAGCACTACTAGTGAGCGCGCAGGAAGGACCGGCACTAGTTCTAATTCCGCATGGAGGACGGTGACGAGTGTGGACTCGCTGCCCACCAGGGCCCCGGCGACATCAAAGTTGTGTTCCGGCAGGAGCGAATCGATGTTGTATCCCGATACGCGTCGCGGAATGTCAGGGTACTGTTCCCGGATCTCGTCGGCGTATTGATCGCGTATGCGCCGCAGCGAACGGTAAATTGTGGCTTTTTTGTCACCATGCCGTTCAATTTCCTGATACTCATCATCAGTGGTTTCGCCGCACCAAAAACGGGTGCCGTCATAGGTAAGCACCTCTAGTGAGGCAATATTGTCAACGACTTTGCCCGTGCGTTGCGCGGTTGCGCCACAGGAGTTATTACCGATCATCCCGCCGATCGTGCAACTGCGATGGGTTGATGGTTCGGGACCAAATCGCAGACCGGTATCTGCCAATAGTCGGTTTAAGTCATCTAGGACGATGCCCGGTTCCACAACACATGTCCGATTCTCGGTGTCGACCGATAACAACCTGTTGCAGTATTTCGTCCAGTCGATGACTATTGCGGTATTCGTACATTGGCCCGCCAACGAAGTGCCACCACCGCGTGACAAGACCGGTACTTCATGTTTGCGGCACACTGCAATCGCTCGGGCACCATCTTCTACCGTGAAGGGCACGACCACGCCGATAGGTACTTCTCGAAAGTTAGACGCGTCGGTGGAATATGCGGCGCAACTTCCGCTATCAAACCGAACTTCTCCGTCTACTTCTTTTTCTAAATCCCGCCGCAGATCAGTGATCAAATCGGGACCGAATACTGGTTTTTGTTGTGCAACTGCCGAATCTAGAGCCATTCCAGCACCTACAGACTTCCGCTGTTTTGGGTTTGCGGTGCGCAGCGCTCATATGTATCTGCGCACAGCCTCGTAGCGCGAATACTGTTTCAAAATAACGATGCATTCGAAGTTACCCCGCATCTGGTCAACATGCAGTTTGAAAAATGAAAGAGGGTTAGAAAAGGCCCGTGCATTTCCCAGTTACTCGGCTTTAAGAGCGCACCGTTTCCATCCCAAACTCTCGGCTACAAGAAGCAGGACATCTGCTACAAATAGCGCACCATTTTTGACAACGGATCATACGCTCGACGCATCATCGGTCAGTTAATTCTTGACTCTTACCGCAATTAACATAAACACAGCATGTACATTCTTATAAGTCTGAGTTTTGGGAGTGTCGTTAGTGTCAATCAAGTGTATGGCCGATTCTCGGAGCTAACTCAGCGCCTGCAAGTAGCCGATTTGCAAATGAAGCCTTGGTCTGGGCTAGCTTGAATTCCTCGCTCTCGGATAGGGAAAGTTCACCAGATGTTTGAGAAGACGTGATGCAGTGGCCTCATATGCATCGCTTGTGGTCGCCGACTTGCTTGCGTGATAAAGAAAATCCAGCACAACGACTTCACAAACCCTTTGTTGACAACATGCGTTGGATTCGTTGCAACATGCTTAATAACTCTCGTACGACTGGAGCAGCCGACTGCTTCCAGACAGCATGCAAAGGGACCTGAGCTGGCGGTAGAAGCGGAGCGCAAGACAAGGTGGCAGGAGTATCACGCGCGTAGTCTTCGGGGACAAGAGCAAAGGCCCTCCCGCTAGTTAATAAGTATGAGTAAGCTCCTGAAATACGCAAAGGACTCTCTTCCGTAATCGGCGTCATTCCCCCCTTTTGACAGACCTTCATAAGAAAATCGTAGTAGTCTGGATTCTGCTCGCGAGGCCAAATCAGTAGTTTTCGAGATTTCATAGAGGCTAAAGGCGCTGGTTCATCAGCCGACAGCTCTCCCGCCTCCGTCAAGAGCCAGAGTTGGTCAAAACCAACCGTTGCTCGGGTGCACCCATGCGGGGTGCTGACGAAATGCCCGAGCCCAAGGTCAGCAGTACCAGATACAATCGCAGGAGCAACGCCCCCAGTGGGCACTTCTTCTATCTCGATATGCAAACCTTCACGACTATTTGCTAATTCCTGCAATAAGTTGGGGATAAGCCTATTAACAAGGCTTGGGGTTACTGCTACCCGAATCCTGTGGCTTCGCCCCGATGCCACGACTTCGCTCACCTGATCAAGTTCTTGCGCAGCTTCGAGCACTGCGCATGCGTACGGGAGTACCTTCTCACCGGCAACTGTAAGCGCGGTTCCCGCACGGGAGCGGTCAAAAAGCCGAACCTTTAAACCTCGTTCGAGGGCTTTAATATCGGAACTTACCGTTGGCTGCGAAAGCTGCAGCAGATCTGCAGCATGCCCGAAGTGCGATGTACTCGCTAATACCGAAAACACAGTCAATTGCCGGAGAGTAAACCTCATAGAAGAAGTCTATTACATCATGTCAAAATGGGTCTGGATGTCCGTCCTTGTCTCATTTAATCTGATAAAGGCAATGTAATCTCTTCAAAAGGAACCACATCCACGTGTCGTTTATTAATATCTCGGAAGAAGTCCGTGAAGCAGTCTCAAAAAACCTTCCCGTCGTAGCTCTAGAATCGACGATCTTCACACATGGTTTACCGCGTCCTCGCAACTTTGAAGTTGCCCTCGAGGGCGAACAGTTTGTCCGCGACGCAGGAGCAGTCCCGGCAACAATCGGCGTCCACAACGGCGTTCCAACGGTCGGCCTGTCGAAAGAGCAGATAAAGGAACTCAGCGAAGATGATGAGGTTCTCAAATCAGGAATTCGAGAACTTGCAATCGGCGCACTCAACCAAAAGAACGCGGGCACAACGATTGCCGGCACGTCATTTTTAGCACACTCCGCCGGCATCCGCGTATTCGCAACAGGAGGCCTGGGAGGAGTCCACCATGGCGCTTCTGAAAACTTTGATGAATCCGCCGATTTACTTGCGTTGGCTCAGAATCCGATCGTACTTGTAAGCTCGGGAGCAAAGGCCGTGCTCGACATCCATGCCACGCTCGAGCGTTTCGAGACGCTAAGCATTCCACTTGTTGGGTACCAGACACACTCCTACCCCGGATTCTACGTGCGTGAGTCGGGATTCTCTCTCGCTCACAAAGTTGAAAACCCAGATCAGATCGCTACGATTTATCACAGCCAGCGTGAGCTTGGTTTGGATACCGCTCTAATGGTGGGAAACCCCGTACCAACACAAGACGAACTAGATCCCCAGCTTTTAGATGGCGTCATTGAGAAAGCGTGGGCAGCGTTAGAGGAGCAAAACGTTGAAGGCCAACAAGTAACACCGTTCCTCCTCGACTTCATTCGTGTCGAAACTGGAGACGCAAGCCTAAACGCGAACGTTGCCCTATATTTCAATAATATTGATTTAGCCTCGCGAGTCGCCAAGGCCCTAACGTCGGAGCGTAAGGCGGCGTAATGCTTGGCGTAATTGGTGATGTTGTACAGGACATTGTTGTTTGGCCCGAAGAACCTCTTCGACCCGCGACAGACACTCGCTCCACAATAAAAATATTGCGCGGCGGTTCCGCTGCCAACGTTGCAGCATTCGCGGGACCACGGTATCCAACCAGATTCATCGGAGCTGTCGGAAAGGACATTGCTGGTCCAGCTCTCATCTCAGAACTCGAGGGCCTGCACGTCGAAACTAATGTTCAAGTGTCCAATCTACCCACAGGTACTATCGTGGTTTTGATTGATAATGATGGCGAACGAATGATGTTTCCATCACGCGGCGCATCTGCGGATATTCAGCAGGTCGAAACTGGATGGCTGGACGACCTGGCCCTACTCCATATAACCACTTACTCTCTCGCAAGCGATCCTTCTGCATCGAGCGTTATTGCAGCAGTTGAGCATGTTAAAGCCAAAGGAGGAAAGGTTAGCCTAGATCTTTCTTCCGTTGGGGTGATAGAAGAATATGGCAACGATTCTTTCAAGGAAGTTCTGCTTGGCTTGTCACCCGACTTCATCACCGGAAACGAAGATGAGTGTGAACTCGTGGGCCTAACCAACGGTCCATCCGCGGGCCATCTCCTTAAAAGACTTCCACATACAACGTTGCTCGCGCGAGCAGGATCAAATCCCACACGGATCTTCACTGGCCCGAGTCTTGTCGCACATGTTCCAGTTGCTCCTGTAGACGTTGTACTCGACGCCACAGGGGCAGGTGACGCGTTCAATGCCGGGTTCTTAACTGAGTTTTTGAAAGAAGGAAACCTTGAATCCGCGTGTCTAACTGGGCATGCTTTAGCTCGAAGTATTTTAGCGTTTCCTGGCGCCACGGAACATGCATAAGACAACCACGACAAATAATTAGCGCCCATCATTATGATGGGCGCTAATTATTTTTTGTCCGGGGAAGGGGCAAGTCTCAATCCGCTTTTACTGCCAATACCGGGCAATCAGCCTCCAATAAAAGTCGTTGCGCATTAGAGCCAAGGAGTAATTTCCCGACGGGACTCCGTCGTCTTAGCCCAATAACAATCAATGAGGCGTCAACTTCTTCCGCAACCGCAATTATGTCTTCGACTGGTTCGTTACCCCGTGCGAGTATCCGCATCGAAGGTCTAATACCAGCAGCTTCAAGACGTTCCTCAATGGCTTCAAATTCCGTTTTGAGTTGCTCAGCTTGCTCCGGATCCCAATGACTCCTCCCCTCGTTAGAATTCACCACAGATAGCGGCAGGTTTTGTTTCTCTGCTTCGGCCGCAGCTGCACGCAAAGCGGCGCGTCCTTGCGCCGTTGGCACGAAGCCCACAACAATCGCCATTTAACACAAGCCTTCCTTCACGGAAATAATTGTCTATTAACAAACACATTTGTAAGCAATTCGCTCTACTCCGCCTCCCCACGACGATACGATTTCCCTAGTGAAGCCGGAGCCCGTAATCGCTGCGTGGCAATAGCTAATGCGAACAGTGTCAACACATAAGGTGTCATTCCTGTAAATGCTGATGGCACAGAATCCGATAACAAATACCAAACAAAAAATAGTGCCGCGATCCCCGCTACGACTCCCGCTGCGATCTTCTCGCGTGACCGAAGTTTGAGGAGTGCATAACCGAACAATACGATCGCAATCAGAAGTAGCAATCCATGCACTAACGGACCATTATCAGAGAGAATGCTGACGCCATCGGCATAGCCGAACAATAGAGAACTCGTTAGAACGCCGCCGGGTCTCCAGTTACCAAAGATCATTGCGCCTAGTCCGATAAAACCGCGACCATTTGTCTGATTGACGGTAAAAGACGAAGCCGCCACCATTGCCAAGTATGCGCCTCCCAGGCCGGCGAACGCGCCAGAGGCAGTCACCGCAATGTACTTATAGCGGTATACGTTCACTCCAAGAGTTTCAGCTGCCTGTGGACTCTCACCACAGGAACGCAGCCGCAGCCCGAAAGAGGTTCGCCAAAATATCCATGCAGTGATCGGGACTAAAGCGAGAGCGACAACGGTCAAAAGAGAGAGCCGAGTGGTCGCACCGGCCACCGCCGATGCGACATCGGAAACAACAAACCAATTCTTTTCGGCCAACCAGTTTGCAGCATCCGACACTCCTGGAACGGTTATTTCTTGGGGAACCCCATACCCGGACAAAGTGCGGGGGCCCCCGCCGTCGTAGTTGGAGAAGAAAGTTTGGGCCAAATAACCGACAGCACCGAGCCCGGCGATATTTATCGCCACGCCCGAAATGATGTGGTCAACACCAAACGTCACAGTGGCTAACGCATGAAGTAGACCCCCCAGCGCCCCCATTCCAATGGCACCCGCGACGCCTGCCCACGGCCCGAAATGGTAGGCGAAGAACGCCGCTCCCCAGGTACCGAGGAGCATCTGTCCTTCTAAACCAATATTGATAATGCCGGACCGCTCGGACCATAATCCGCCTAGTCCGGCTAAGAGGATTGGACACGCGGCAATGAGGGCCAGCCGCAATGTGCCTGGCGTAACGATACGGTTTTGCCCTGTGATCAGTTGCACCGTTGCGAGCAGGACCAGAATCAACAGAACTAGACCCAACGTTATGAGCGGAGTCTTCCGCCTTATTATCCGACGCTGAGTTCGCGGCAGAGAAGACGTAACTGTCGTCATGCTACTGCTCCTATCGTCTTGAGGTCACGAGCCACTTCCTCTTGCTCACGTCTGGCTCGCACTCGACGAGAGATTTCAAATGCCACTACGACCATGAGTACGACGACACCCTGCGTAATTTCTACGACCTCGCTTGCGAGGCCGATGCTTTGCAAACGATTGGACTGGGTGTCGAGGAACGAAAAAAGCAACGACCCGAACCCGATTCCCAAGGCCGTGTTGCGCCCAAGAAGCGCAACCGCGAGTCCAGTAAAACCTAGGCCTGTTTGAAAGTATTCGGGTATACCAAAGGTGTGAGCGCTTCCGAAAAAACTGGGCATCCAAACAACTCCAGCTACCGCTCCTGAGATAGCCATAGCCACAAGGACCATCTTTTTCGGGTTAATTCCGCTGGCAAGAGCGACTGTGCGCGAATTGCCAGTCGTGCGTAGACCGAAGCCGAATCGAGTCCGACTTATTACAAACGAATATGCAATCGCCACAACGATTGCCAGTGCTGAAAGCGCCCAAACATCGGGCGCATTAGGGAAAATTGCCAAACCTAACGGTTGACTGGAGAGTGGAATATCACCAGTAGTAAAAGTGTAGCCACTTTTACTGCCATAGGTTTTCACAAGATGACCGGCTAGGTTCAGAGCGATGTAATTCAACATCAAAGTTGAAATGACTTCACTGACACCTCGAGTTACGTTAAGAACTGCAGCGATAAGCGACCATAGTGCGCCGGCCAACATCGCCACGACAAGAGTCGCGAGGATATTTAGAGGTCCTGGAACAATTCCAGCACTCGCAAAGAAGGCGCCTGCACACGAGCCCACTATGTATTGACCTTCGATCCCGATATTTAGGATATTCATACGAAAACATATAGCGGCAGCAAATGAAGCAAGCGCGATTAATGACGCCTGATTAAGGATGATTACGCTATCCCCAGGGCTTGGGACAGTTATGAGCGTACGCGCGAATTCAAAAACAGAAACACCCGAAAACCCAACGATGATGGCTGTTGCTAGCAAAGCACCAATGACCGCTACGACTATTGGGAAAACTGCATAGTTTATGGCCGCTAGTGCGCGCTTTGTCTGGCGGAGGCTCATTCATTGCCTCCTGTCATAGCACTACCTAAGGCCTTGGCCGTTACGTTTCGCGGATCTAGTTGTGCAGTGATTCGTCCACGCAGAAACACTTCTAAGCGATCGGAAAGTCCGATCAATTCATCAAGATCCGCCGAGATTAGTAATACAGCTAGACCTTCACGTCGCGCCTTGCGGATGTGTTCCCAAATTCCTGCTTGGGCTCCTACGTCGACTCCTCGCGTGGGATGCGAGGCGAGCAATAAAATTGGGGTCCCACTCATTTCCCTACCGACAATAAATTTTTGTTGGTTTCCACCGGAGAGAGCCCGGGCGGCAGTTCGAACTGAAGGGGTACGTACGTCGTATTCTTTGATGATTTTCTCTGACGCTTCTCGCGCGCCGGCGGGGTTTAAGAAAGGTCCTTTTACCGCTGGTGGCCGAGTCTGATGACCAAGAATACGGTTCTCCCATAGAGAAAAATCGAGCACAACTCCGTGTCGATGCCGATCTTCAGGGATGAATCCCACACCACGTTCGCGAATCTTTCTGGTCGATAGGTTGGTGATTTCTTCTTCACCGAGTGTGATTGTTCCGGCTGTTAATGTTCGCATTCCCATGATTACTTCTACGAGTTCACTTTGGCCGTTTCCTTCAACTCCTGCAATTCCAACAATCTCGCCTTTATGGACCGTAAGGTTGACGTTCTCAAGAATTGACCGCCCAGTCGCATCTCCGAGACTCACATGTTTCATGGTTAATACTGAACTATCGGCCGCTGCGGCTTCGCCTGGCTTCGGCGAGGGAAGTTCTGTACCCACCATCAGCTCAGCTAACTGACTTTTTGTTACTTCAGTTGGATCAGCCGTGGCGACGGTCTCTCCACGACGCATAATTGTAATTTCATCGGAAATCGCTAAAACCTCATCGAGCTTGTGCGAAACAAACAGGATTGAACAACCGAGAGCAACTAGTTCGCGCAGATTCTCAAAGAGTAAATCGACTTCTTGGGGAACAAGAACCGTAGTTGGTTCATCAAGAATAATCAGACGCGCTCCACGATAAAGAACCTTTAAGATTTCCACTCGTTGGCGATCAGCTACCCCTAAGTCAGCGACTAATGCATCCGGATCGAGACCAAAGCCATATTCACTTGAAATCTCGAGGACTCGTTTCCGAGCTCGATCATTGATCCCATATAAGTCTTCGGCTCCAAGAACTACATTTTCTAAAACCGTTAGGTTGTCTGCCAGCATAAAATGCTGAAACACCATTCCGATTCCGGCATTTATAGCTTCCGAAGGAGAATTAAATTGGTGGCCTAGACCGTCAATTGAAATAGAGCCACTGTCCGGCTGCTGAACACCGTAAAGAATCTTCATTAGCGTGGATTTACCGGCTCCGTTCTCGCCAACGAGGGCATGCACCGCTCCGGATTGAATCGTTATATTAACATCGCTATTCGCAACCACGCCGGGAAAGCGTTTAGTGATGCCTTTTAACTCAACGTGCACCCTCGCTCCTAACTACGGGGCTGAATAAGACGATAGGAAGACTCGAGGTTCTACCCGCCCTGGCAGAACCTCGAGACATAGAGAGAGTTGACTAGGGCTCTGTTGGAACTTCGATTTCCTCATTTATGATTTGTTCCTTGTAATCTTCTATAAGGTCAATCGTTTTAGAAGAAAGGAAATCTCCCTCAGTTGCATATGCCACACCGTCGTCTTCAAGACTGAAAGTCACGTCTCCTGAAATGGGCTCACCTTCGAGCGCCGCTTCAATAAACTCATGTGTAGCAACATCGACGCGCTTAACCATTGAGGTCAAAATGTGTGGTTGTTGTTCGGGAGAAGCAGTCAAATACTGATCTGTATCGACGCCTATCGCCCACACGTCGGCGCTGGCGGCAGCATCAAATACACCGCTGCCCGAGGCACCTGCAGCGTGGAACACGACATCCGCACCATCATTGATTAATCCAGCTGCTGCAGCCTGTCCCCCGGCTGGGTCCGAAAAGCCAGCGGGATCCGTTTCTTCAAGATAAGTACCTACAACTTCGATATCCGGATTAGTTGCTTTGGCTCCCGCTCTATAGCCCGCTTCAAACCTCTGAATTAATGTGTTGTTAACTCCACCTACGTAGCCAATAGTGCCAGTTTCCGTAGTTTCTGCCGCCGCGACACCTGCTAGAAACGAACCTTCGTTTTCCGCAAACGTCAAATACGCAACGTTACAATTCACCGTGTCTTCGCTGGGGTCAGAACCATCAATAACGGCAAAAGAGACATCGGGATAGTCATCGGAAACATTGTCGACCGCGTCGCTGTAGGCGAAGCCGACGGCAACAATCACGTTGAACCCATCATCTGCAAAACCCCGCAGACGTTGTTCGCGTACAGAATCACTTTCGTCTTCGCTAGCTTCACCAGAAGTGCCTTCAAAGTCGTACTCATCTTGCGCACTTTCAAGCCCAGCATGAGCAGCATCATTATATGATTGGTCGCCTCGACCACCAACGTCATAAGCAAGGGCCACTTTGACGTCATCGTCAAGTTGCGTTGTTTCACATTTCTCACTACTCGATCCGCCAGCACCACTGCTATTGGCAGATTCCGCGGTACCGCACGCGGTTAGTGTCAAACTTGCGACACCCAGAAGGGCGATAATCCTAGTAAAAGGTCGCAAACTTCCTCCTCAATCATGATCTTCTTCGACCACTGATGTGGGCAAGTCACACACATTAGAGCAAGGAGATAAGTTGCGTCAAGCGCTTGACTATAAATAAATGACGAATTCTTACATACCTGCGCCCGGCACGATCCCGGTAGATTCGCGAATGACAAGACTAGTCTTTAAGACATCGACAGTCCTCCCAACCTCATTCCTCCCGCGATCTTTGAGCATTGACCGCACGACCGCGCCGGCCCGGGCCCCCATTTCTCTTGCGGGAACGGAAATCGTAGTGAGAGCGGGCTGAATCATCTTAGAAAATGGCTCATCTAACGCGCCCGCAACGGAGACATCGCGGGGCACATCAAGCCCCAATTCCTTTAACGCGACAACAACCCCCAGAGCCTGGGTATCCGATGCGCAGACAACAGCGGTCACCCCCCGAGCTTTCCATTGTTGCCAGTTCTTCTGAACCAAGACTCTGGCCGACTCACCGTCCAGGCGGCACTCAGCACGGATGACCTGACAGTCTAAGTCCAGATCATTGACACTGTTGATAAAAGCTTGGCGTCGCAGCATCAAACTGGTAGAGCCATTTTCTATATCGAGGTGCACAAAGCGACGATGCCCCAAGTCAACTAAATGTCTAGCAATTTCGGCCGCCGTTTTCTCTAAATCGACGTTGATTCTTGGATAATCTGATTCCGTCTCAGGCGCATCAAGAATCAATACTGGACACGCAGGTTTCAGTTCACGAATTTGCTCAGGATCCACTGTGGAAACCACCAAAACCTCAGGATTTAACGCCAACATCTGAGATAAGTTCGTACGGGCCTCCGAATTCCGTAAATCAGTCGTCACTGTCATTAATTGGTAGTCAGGATTGAGCGCATCAAGCAAACCAATCTGAAGTTCCGCAAAGAATGGGTTTACGTCGGGCGCCGCATATCCCACAAAGCCACTACGGCCCGTCGCGAGACCGCGAGCAAGAGTATCGACTCTGTAACCAAGCTCCTCCGCTGTCTTAATGACCTGCTCACGTGTTCGCTCACTGACCCGGCCGGCGTCTTTGTTATTTAAAACAAGTGACACTGTTGACGTGGAGACGCCAGCTAGTTTCGCCACCTCCCGGGCAGTGAGTTGCGCCCTTCGCGCATGCCCTCGCTTGGTTGGAGCACTCATATTCGCTTTCCTACCTATCCCTCATCACACGCCTCTCAACGACCCTACCGGGTTCTGACCTCCTTTCCTTCAAACCGTTGAGATAGGACTCCAAACATCGTCGAGAGCAACGCTGGCCACGAAATACATCAAGCGCTTGACGTATTGAAATCGCAATCCTACAGTTGTTTGAGTCCGCGGTCCGAAAGACAAAGATGTTAGAGGAAATATGCGCGCAGCATTATTGATAGATCACGACAAACCACTAGTTGTCCAAAACGTTCCTGACCCAACTTTGGATGCCGATGGCGTCATTGTTCGAGTCAAAGCAACCGGCATTTGTCGCAGCGACCTCCATGTTGCACGAGGCGACTGGAGTTGGAACGGTGCGTCGTTCGAACTACCGCT
>Ga0079226_10003182_pt1 | contig 12618 bp, 10 predicted proteins | sample Poulit2014_FD_76345 | JGI IMG/M metagenome (GOLD analysis project Ga0079226, IMG submission 76345) | Agricultural soil microbial communities from Georgia to study Nitrogen management - Poultry litter 2014 | ecosystem: Environmental > Terrestrial > Soil > Agricultural land | place: USA: Georgia... | reverse complement strand
ACGATTTCTCCAACTACTCCAGCTGTTTCCTCCTCTTCTTCAGCTGCATCCGTAACTTCATCAGTAGTTTTTGATTCATCTGATTCTCCTAGATCCTTTGCATCTGCTCCAGATATATCGAGAGTTACAAATACATCACCTACATTTAGTACATCCCCTGACTCACCCTTTAATTCTAATACCTTACCATCCTTAGGGGAGGGGATTTCAGTAGTTACTTTATCTGTTTCTATTTCTACAAGGGAGTCACCCTCTGCTATTTCATCGTCTACATCTACTAACCATTTCATAATGGTACCTTCGTGGATACCTTCACCTACGTCTGGAAGTTGAAAATCAAATTTCATTACTTATCCTCCTTAATAAAAAACTTATATCAGTTGAAGATTGAGTCAACTGAACTATATTTATTTAGAATAGATGCAATCTCACAGTTCTGTGAGATTGCATATGATTAAATTTCATAATTTACTACATCTTCTATAGATTTCATAATTCTTTCAACACTTGGCATATAATGGTGTTCTCCCTTAGCCAATGGGAATATAGTGTCAAAGCCTGTTAATCTAGCTGGTGGTGCTTCTAGATATAAGAAGGCTTTTTCATTAACTATAGAGATAATTTCTGCGCCTGTACCTAAAGTCTTTGGGGCTTCGTGAACTACTAGACGTCTACCAGTCTTTTTAACAGACTCTACAAAAGTTTACCTGTCCATTGGTGCGATTGTACGTAAGTCTATAATTTCAGGATTAATATCCTTATCTTTAAGCATTTCTGCTGCTTTCTGTACATCTCTTACCATAGATCCCCAAGTAACTATAGTGAGATCATCACCTGATTGTACTACTTTAGCTTTTCCAATCTTAAGTTCATAGGCATCTTCTGGGATTTCTTGCCTAAAGGCCCGATAAATTTTCTTTGGTTCCCAGAATAGTACTGGATCTGGGTCTCTGATTGCTGCTATGAGCAATCCCTTTGCATCATAAGGGGTAGATGGTATAACTACTTTCAGTCCAGGAATCTGAGCATACATGGCTTCTGTACTTTCTGAGTGATGCTCTAAGGCTCTAATACCTCCACCATAAGGTGCACGGATTACCATCGGAAGTGTGAATCTTCCCCTAGATCTATTTCGCATTCTTGCTACATGAGAAATTATTTGATTAAAACCTGGATATGAGAATCCAGAGAACTGCATTTCTACAACAGGTTTTAGCCCATTAACTGCCATACCTACAGCAGAGCCTACTATGGCTGACTCGGCTAAGGGAGTATCAAAAACTCTTTTTTCACCGAATTCTTTTTGTAAACCTGTGGTAGCTCTAAATACTCCACCTTCATAACCAACATCTTCACCATAAACTACAACTTTATCATCTAGCTCTAGTTCATTTTTAAGAGCCTGAGTAACAGCTTGAACAATATTTAAATTATTAGCCATTATTATTTACCTCCTTCTACAAACTTTTTATATTCCTCTAATTGTTCTTCTAACTGAGGAGGCATAGTCTCGTATTGATAGTTAAATATATCTTCTATCTTGTATTCAGAATCGTTTTCTAGTGAATGGAATACATCTTTTACTTCCTGGTCTAGTTCTTTGGTAGTTTCGTCCTCCCATTCCTTTGTCAAGATTCCTTCTTTTTCTAAATAATGTCTGAATCTAGTAACCGGATCCTTTTGTTTCCATTCTTCTACCTCTATATCTTCCCTATATATAGTAGGGTCATCAGATGTAGTATGGGCACCTAATCTATAGGTATGTGCCTCTATAAGTGTAGGGCCTTCTCCTTTTCGTGCCCTATCTATAGCTGCTTTACTAGCATTATACATGGCAAATATATCATTACCATCTACTAATACTCCTGGAATTCCATAGGCTATAGCCTTTTGTGCTAGGGTTTCACTTTTGGTTTGCTTTTCTCTTGGAGTAGAGATAGCATATTGATTATTTTGAATAATAAATACAACAGGTGCATTAAATACTCCGGCGAAGTTTAGGGCTTCATGGAAGTCTCCATGGGAGGTACCCCCATCCCCTACATAGGCTACTACGACTTTGTCTTCACCTTTTATATTATTTGCCATTCCAATTCCAGTAGCATGTTGATATTGGGAAGCTATAGGAATAGATGTTGGTAATACATTTACTCCTTCTGGCATATGGCTTCCCCACTCATTACCATACCAATATAGGTAAATATTTTTTAAGGGTACACCACGTATTAACATAGCTCCTAGTTCCCTAAAGGCTGGTACTAACCAATCATCTTTTGCCATTGCGTAGGCACTACCTATTTGTGTCGCTTCTTGCCCTGTATTAGGGGCATAGGTCAACATTCTACCCTGCCTTTGATAGGAGAGTGCCCTCTCATCTATAATCCTTGAGAACAACATAGTTTTATATAGATGTAGCAACTCATCATTACTTAGCTCTGGTAGAGTCTCGTCTTTATCTAGATTTCCCTTAAAATCTAGAACACTATACTCCTTATTTTCTAATGGGTTGTGGTCTTCTAGACGCATAAAAAATTAACCTCCTTTTAAAATATGTGCATATTTAATTCAAATTAATATATTTATAATAACTTTAAAATTATTCTCTTTCCATTAATCTTTATGCCCAATAAAATATACATTAAACATTATGATAAAATATAGCCAATCTCGAGATTTGAAGACATTATAAAAATGCATCTTAAGATGCATTTTTATAAAACTATATTAATAAATGAGGAAAACCTATATAAAAATATTTTAAGTAATTCCAGGGAAAATATACTATTTAAAGTATAAAATTATTCCTATTATAAATCCTAATACAATTCCAAGGGAAGAGGTCCTTCCATGATAGATCTTTTTTGCATTAGGAATTATATCATCGCTTATAATATATAACATGGTACCACCGGCAAAGGATAAACATAATGCTATTAATGAATTAGATATATTACCTATATATGCACCCATAAAGGCACCTATGCCAGTAGGAATACCAGCTAGGCCAGAATAAAAAATAATATGTGTATATTTTGATTTATTTACTTTAAGAGGTATAGACATAGAGAGACCTTCTGGAATATTATGCAAAAGCATAGCTAAAGCCAAGGTAGGACCTAAATTAGACATAGTCAAAAAACTTGAACCTAAAGCCAATCCTTCTGGGAAATTATGAACAGCAATACTTAAGCCTAATAATAGGCCACTTTTCACAAATGGATCCTTGCTTATATTTTTCATATTTATCTCTAGTAAAATCACCAGAATAATTCCTAATATTATTCCGAAAATAGTAATATATAATCCGCCTAGTGCAAAGGATTCAGGCAATAGGTGAAAGCTGACTATAAACATCATGAAGCCACCAGTTAAACCTAATAAAAAACTTAAGATTTTATTTGTACCTTTTATAAATATTGAGATAAGGCCTCCTAGGCCTGTACCTACTACACCTACTACAAATCCATATAAGGTTATAGTTAATATATTAATTCCATCAATCATATTTTCACCCCTTCTATTTAATTAGTATTCTAGAAGAAAATTATAAATAACTAAAAGTCCAAAGTATTGAAAAATATGTTATAATATATATTAAGTTTGGAGACAGTATATATAAATTGTGGACAAGATGGAGGTATGAAATGCTTAAAAAAACCAAACTGACATCTCTAGCATTCATGATTTTATCTATATCAATATTAACTATTTGGAATATGAAATATACATTAGCTATAGAGTCAGTGGATAAAAATAAGGACAAGCAGGAGAAAAATACATATAGTAGGATATTAAGATCTCAAGATTATCCTAAGCCTAAGATAGTCAAGGATACTGAGACTCCAAAGGTTTATCATAATTTAAAAATAATCAGGGGAATAGTACTAGTAAATAGGGAATATGGTCTGCCTAAAGATTATTATAAAGGCATAGACCCTAAGGCCGAGTCTCAAGTAAATAAAATGTTAGATGCAGCTAAGGAAGAAGAAGGCCTAGACTATACAATCCATTCAGATCATAGAACACATAATGATCAAAAAATTCTATTTGAAAAGTATACTGAAAGATACGGCTATGATAGGGCTAATGAAAGCTCAGCAAAGCCAGGTCATTCTGAACATGAAACAGGATATACATTTGATATTTGCGATGGAGCTTGGTCACATTATTTAAAAGAATCTTTTGGGGAAAGTGAAGAGGGTATATGGCTTAGAGAAAATGCCCATAGATTTGGATTTATATTAAGATATCCAAAGAATAAAACTCATATTACTGGATATATTTATGAGCCTTGGCATTTTAGATATGTAGGTGAAGAACACGCAGAAGAAATATACAAAAGAGATATTACACTAGAAGAATATTTATTACCAGATGAATACTAAACTGGATGAAAATCCAGTTTTTTATTTGATCACAAATTTCCATGTTTATGAATTATATTTAATAAGTTTTCTTTCGTGAAAAGACTGGATTTTTTGAAAAACCTGTGGTAAAGTATATATATTGTATGTAAAGAGCCGGTCATACACTATATATAGGTACAACTATATTATTAACTTGAGCGGGGGGACAGATATGTTAAAGGTTGAGAAACGAAATGGTAGTATAGTGGAATTTGAAAATGAAAAAATTGAGATAGCTATTACAAAGGCTATGAAGGAAACAGATAAAGGGATAGACGAAGATTTAGCCAAGGAAATAGCAGATACAATTGCAGAAGAGTGTAAGGAAGCAGAAGTTGTAAATATTGAAAAGATTCAAGATCTAGTTGAAATAGAATTAATGAAAACCAGACCAGATGTAGCTCGAAAATATATTATTTATAGGGAAGAGAGAACTAGGCTTAGAGAAGAAGGCTGGGATATGAGCGATCTTCAAAGAGATATCTATGAGAAAAAATATAGATATGATAGTGAAAGTTTTGATGATTTCTTAGAAAGAGTAAGTGGTGGAAATGGCCCTATAAAAAAGGGAATCAAGGATAAAAAATTTATGCCAGCAGGTAGAATCCTTGCAGGTAGGGGTCTAAATAAATCTGGTAGAAAAATTACCCTGTCAAACTGTTATGTGGTTCCTAAGGTAGAAGATAATATAGAATCTATATTTGATACAGCTAAGTATTTAGCTAGGACTTATTCCTATGGTGGGGGAGTAGGTGTTAGTATATCTAAATTAAGGCCTAAAGGTGCAAGGGTAAATAATGCTGCAAACACTACTACTGGGGCAGTGTCCTTTATGGATCTTTATTCACTAGTAACTGGATTAATAGGACAAAAGGGACGTAGAGGGGCTCTGATGCTTAATATGGATGTAAATCATCCAGATATAGAGGACTTTATTGATTCAAAAAATGATTTAGAAAAAGTAAACTATGCTAATATTTCTGTTAATGTAAATAATGAGTTTATGAAAGCCGTTGAAAATGATGAAGAATATGAATTATATTTCCATGTAGAAGCAACAGGAGAAGAAATCAGGAAAAAAGTAAATGCTAAAGATTTATTTAGAACATTAGCACAAAATAACTGGAATATGGCAGAACCAGGAATATTATATCAAGATAAAATTGACTCTTGGCATTTAATGAGCGAAGATAAGGATTTTGAATTTGCAGGTGTAAATCCTTGTGCTGAAGAAACTTTACCCGCCTTTGGTAGTTGTAATTTATCCTCGATAAATTTAAGTGAATTTGTGAAAAATCCATTTACTAAATATGCCAGATTTGAATTTGAAAGATTTGGAGAAATGGTAAGGAATGGAGTTATCTATCTAAATGAAGTACTAGACGAAAATATGGAACTTCATCCACTACAAGAACAAAGAGATATGTCCAGAGATTTAAGGCAAATAGGTTTAGGTCTCATGGGTGTAGCTGATATGTTTATTAAACTAGGTATTAGATATGGAAGCTCAGAATCCCTAAGTTTAATCCATCAAATTGGTAGAACCATGATAAATGAAGCCTTGAGACAATCTGCATATTTGGCTAAGGAAGATGGGCCCTTCCCAAATTATAAGGCTGATGCAGTAATAGAGTCTCCCTATTTATTATCTAATGCGGATAATGATGTATTAGATTTAATAAAGAAGTATGGATTAAGGAATAGTCAATTACTAACGATTCCTCCAACTGGAAGTATTTCAACCTTAATAGGATGTAGTAATGGACTAGAGCCTATATTCCAAATTTCCTATACTAGAAAGTCTGAATCTTTATTTGAAGAGGACACTTATTATAAGGTATTTACACCTATTGTAAAACAATATATGGATGTAAATGATATATCAAAGGAGGAAGATCTGCCTGATTTCATAACCACTACTTCAAATCTTGACTATAGGGAAAGAATTGAAGTACAAGCCACCTGGCAGCAATATATAGATGCAAGTATATCTTCTACTGTAAATGTGCCAAATGAATTTACCGTAGAAGAAGTAGAAGGTTTATATATGTATGCTTGGAAAAAAGGATTAAAAGGTGTAACTATTTATAGGGATGGTTGTGCTAGAAGTGGAATACTAATCACAGACAAGGGCAAAGGCAAATCAGATAAAATAGAAAAGCTACAAGATGAACTAAATAGACTAGTAGCTGAACAATTGCTAGAAGATCCAGATACCTGTCCAATGTGCGGTGGAGAATTGATTCATTCAGGTGGATGTGCCGAGTGTCAAGAATGTGGATATAGCCCCTGTTCAATATAATATAAAAAACACCTGGAATTTCAGGTGTTTTTTATATGTTTTTATAACATTGATGATAATACATGAACCTTTGATACTATACCTTTTAGCCTATACTCTTCATCTACAACAGCTATGGGGAAGGGGGTAGTAGTTGCTACATCCATTATATCTGCAAGCAAAGCTTCAGGGTCTGTAGTATTGATATCCTCTATAAGTATATCTTTAAGTCCTAATCCATTTTTCCTTGCTTTTACTGCATCATCAATTGTAACGACTCCTTGTAATTTCATCTTGTCCCCTACTACATAAGCACTGGAAACTCCATGTCTTGTCATAGTCTTAATAGCTAGATTTACACTATCTCTTAGACGTATAATACTATTTGGAGTAATCATTACATTTTTAACACTTACTACTTGAGTTACATCTGCACTATCGATAAATTGTTTTACATAATCATCGGCAGGATTTTCACTCATTTCTTCAGGTGTGGCTATCTGGATAACTTCACCATCTCTCATAATAGCCACCCTATCCCCTAATTTAAAGGCTTCATTAATATCATGAGTTATAAAAACTATGGTTTTATTTAATTTTTCTTGTATAGTTAAAAGTTCAAACTGCATATCTTTCCTAACTAATGGGTCTAGGGCTGAAAAAGGCTCATCCATTAGTAGGATTTCAGGATCATTTGCCAAGGCTCTAGCTAAACCAACTCGCTGTTTCATACCACCAGATAAATTTGAAATAGGCTCTTCATCTTGGCCCTCTAAACCTACCATATCAATCATTTCTTTTGCTATCTTATGTCGTTCTTCTTTAGATATACCTTTTACCTCTAGACCATACTCAACATTACCTATTACATCCCTATGAGACATAAGTCCAAATTGTTGGAATACCATGGAAATTTTATTTCTTCTATAATCATTTAATTCTTTTTTATCATATTTACCTATATCTTTACCTTGAAAAAGTACTTGCCCTCTAGTAGGTTTATTTAATCTATTGAAACATCTGACCAAAGTAGACTTACCAGAACCAGATAAACCTATGACTACAAATATTTCTCCCTCTTTTACATCGAAGGTGGCATCCCAAAGGGCAATTGTAGTTTTGGTTTTTTTATAAATTTCATTTTTATCAGTAGCTGATTTTTTAAGTTTTATAGCATTAGATTTTTCAGGACCATAAAGCTTAGATAAATTCCTAACACTTAAAATATGATTACCATTATTTTGATTGTCATTATTATTCTTATTCATCTGCCTTCACCTCACTACGTTGTACTAATCCCTGTGTTATTCTATCTAAGATAACAGCAATTATTACAACTGCAGTACCAGATATTAATCCACGTCCTATTTCTATTTTGTTAACACCGTCTAGTACTTCTTTACCTAAACCTCTGACTCCAATCATAGATGTAGTAACCACCATAGATATTGCCATCATAAGAGTTTGGTTTATCCCTTGCATTATGGTAGGTAAAGCTTGAGGAATTTGCACCTTAACTAAAGATTGAAACCAAGTAGATCCAAAAGCTAAGGATGCCTCTACAACTTCTTCATCAATTTGCCTTATTCCATGGCTAGTTAGACGGATCATAGGGACAATAGCATATATAGTTGTAGCTATAACTCCCGGAGCCTTACCTAGACCAAAGAATAATAGTGCAGGTATAAGATAGACAAATACAGGCATAGTCTGCATAGTATCCAGTATAGGCCGTACAATCCTATCAGCCCTATCACTAGAGGATATTAGGATCCCAAGGGGGAATCCTAATATCAAAGAGATTACTACAGAGGCTATAATTATAGCCAATGTTTCATTCATTAAATCCCAGTAGCCTACAACACCTACAAGGAATAGTAGACCACTGTATAATAATCCCTTGCTAATCTGACCTAATAATCTCCAAGCAGCTACAAATACAAGTATTATTAGCACAAACCAAGGTATAAAATCAAGAATACTCTCAATTAGATTTACAAAGCCTCTTAAACCACTTGTAACTCCACTAAAAAATGCATCATGTTTGACACTAAAAGCTCTTACAGCATCATCTATGGCACGAAAATTTACTGGGAATTCAAAAGGAAAATTATATAACCAATCCATATTGTATTTCCTCCCCTAAATGCCTAGAGCATCTTTCATGGTTTGAGCATCTTCTTCATTTAACCATTCATCTAATAGCTCTTCATGTTTTTTTAAGAATTCATCGGCACCTTTACTATAATCATCACCATGTTCTTCAGATATAGCCAATCCTTCAGATGTTAAATCACTAGATGTTTGATACTTACTTAAAAACTCTATGAATTCCTTATTGTCTTCATTTTCATAAAAGTCATTACTTACAGCTATAGTTACATTCATAGCAGGTAATTCTGTTTTACCAGCTTGAAAATCTTCTTCATTTGTATAAGGTTCGTCTTCTAAAAGCACCATATCATATTTACCTAATAAAGCAGTTGGTTCCCAATAGTATGCCGCTATGGGTTCTCCTTTATCGAAAGCATCAATAATAGCCGTTTGTAGAGCTACATCAGATCCAGGTGGAAAATATATAAAGTTCTCATCTAGACCAAGGTATTCATGTTTTCTTTCTAGGATACCATCTACTTCCCAACCAGAGATTGCACCATACATTCTTCCCATTCCTTCTTCTTCATCATCTGGGAAAACATCTGGATAATTTTTTAAATCCTCAACAGTTTTCAAATCTGGTGCTGATGCTTCAATGCCCCTTTCTTCATCGCCCTCTATAACATATCTGGGTACATATATACCTTGAAAGTTATCATCAAAGTTTATACCTAATTCCTGTAGTTTTCCAGCATCGACATCAGGTTGATATTGTGGTATATTGTCAGTCCACTCTTCCATGTGAACATCTACTTCACCACTTAATAAACCCTCATGCATTACTGCTGTAGAACCAGGAGTTTCTTCCCAATCATAACCAAAAACTTCTTCTGCTATTCTTCCGGCTACTGCATTGTGGAAGAGATTACTTTCCCAACCTGCGTCTGCAAAAGTAATTGTCCCCTTATTAGTCGTTCCACCGCCATCTCCACTACACCCTATTAAGGCTACTGCAAAAATAGAGAATAATAAAACAACACTTACTAATTTTTTCAATTTTAAACACCTTCCTTATAATATTTATCATTTTTACTAGTATTGTCATTAATGAATACATAAATAATCGTAAAACTAAATATTAAAGGAGACACATTTAAATACTAAAATAAAAAAACTATGAGATATCATAGCTTCAAAAAACATTAGCATAAAATAACTCCCTTAAAACGCCTACGGGGTTAGCTGTCGGGTTAGAGCAAGGGCAGCTCCTCAATATGATTCACCCCAAAATATGGGTCCCCCGTTTCTTTAATAAAGAATTAAGCGCTGCAATTCATCTTCAATTGTAGATCTACCACTTTTTTTACTATAGCATAATAATTTAAATTTTTCAAATGTGATAGAATAGCCCTTTAATGAAAAATTGACAAGTAAGCAATAACAAGAGATAGAAGAATTGTTAAAAAAATGAAACATTATCTCTAGGACTCACCTAAATCAAAATGCCATAAAATACCATTAATTCATTGTTATTACCTTCTTACACTTGTTTTGTTCTAAATTATACCCACTTAACCTCAAAAAACACTAATACTTTATAAAATTATTTTAAATTAGGTTAAAACAACTTAAACCAAATCAATATGAGCCAAATCCCTTACATATGATATATGGAAATATAAAGACTTTTATATTGACCTATCCGGTCACTTATGCTATAGTGTAAATGACCTAGGCAGTCAATATAATGTTAATATAAGGAGAGAAAATGATTTATTCTAAATTTGAGAATTTAAAATCAGATAAACAAAAGCAAATTATAGAGGCTTCATTAAAGGAATTTGCTAAAAATAGTTTTGAAAAAGCATCTACCAATGAAATTGTAAAAAATGCAGAAATATCTAAAGGATCATTATTTAATTATTTTAATAGTAAAAAAGAATTATATATATATTTGCTTGATTACAGTATGTATATTATTGAAGATTTGTATAAAGAAATGGATTTAAAGGAAAGAGATATATTTAAAAGAATTGGAAATTTTGGCATACAAAAATTAAGAGTGCATAAAGAATTTCCTTATGTCTTTGATTTTCTAGCTTCTGCACAGCTAGAGGAATCAGAAGAAATAAAGGATATTATTGGGGAAAAAGTGGCTCTTATATATGATAGAGGAATTAAAGAAATATATAAGGATATAGATTATTCTAAATTTCGTGATGATATAGATATAGGAAGGGCAATTGAAATATTAAACTGGACTATGTTTGGTTTTGGGGAAAAAATTATTAAGGAAATAGAAACTTTTAAAGATAGTAGTGTATTTGGGAAAAAGGCTATTGAAGAGTGGGAAATTTATTCTCACATGCTAAAAAATAATTTTTATAAGTAAAGAGTAATTAATATAATAATTAGGAGAAGAAGGGGTGTATATTATGTCGAAAATTTTAAAGGTAGAAGGTTTACAAAAAAACTTTGGAAAGGTTCAAGCCTTAAGAGATGTAACATTTAATTTAGAAGCTGGAGAAGTTGTTGGATTTATAGGTCCTAATGGAGCTGGTAAATCTACTACTATCCGAATCTTATTAGGAATTATTAAGAGGGATAAGGGAAATGCAGAAATATTTGGTAAAGATGTTTGGAAGGATAGCATTGAAATCCATAAACGAATATCCTATGTCCCAGGTGAGGTTGCTTTATGGGGGAACCTAACAGGAGGGGAAATTATTGATTTATTTATGAAACTACATGGGTCAGGGGATAAGTCAAGGCGAGATTATTTAATTAAACGTTTTGAGTTAGACCCTAGAAAGAAGTCTAAGGGATATTCTAAGGGGAATCGTCAAAAAGTTGGTTTAATTGCAGCATTATCAGTTGATTCAGACTTATATATCTTTGATGAACCAACATCTGGACTGGATCCTTTGATGGAACAGATTTTCCAAGAGGAAGTTGGGGAAATTAAGGATGCAGGTAAATCAGTTTTATTATCTTCTCATATTTTAAGTGAAGTTGAGAGACTGGCAGATAAAGTTGTTATTATACGCCAAGGGGGAATTGTAGAAGCTGGAACCCTTGATGAACTACGTCACTTGACCCGTTCTACAGTAGTATTGGAAACAGAGGAGGATGTATCTAAAATGATCAATATAAATGGAGTACATGATTTTCTACAAAAAGACAATCAAGGGATATTTTCTGCTGATCATAAATATCTTAATGATATTTTGGTAGAGGCTACTAAATTAGGAGTCAAGAAATTTGAGGCTACACCGCCAACTCTTGAGGACTTATTTATGCGCCACTATGAAGGTTAGTTGTAAGGGGGAGAATATTATGAAAGAAAAATTTGCACGCTGGGATATATTATTTGTACAATATTTAAGACGTGATTGGAAAAAAATTATAATTTGGGTTCTAGGACTTGGCTTATTTTCTGCTGGCTTTATTCCCGCCTTTGAAGAAATGGCAAAAGGAGAAGGCCTGATTGGAATGTATGAAACCTTGCAAAATCCCGCAATGACATCTATAGTTGGGCCCACGCCAGTCAAAGAAGCAAGTGATTATACCTTAGGGGCCATGTATGCACATGAAATGCTTTTATTCTGTGGTCTCTTTGCCATGATAATATCTATATTGCATGTCATTGGGCATACACGGAAAGAAGAAGATCTAGGTCTAACAGAACTTGTACGTTCATTTCAAATTGGACGCCAAGCAAACTCACTAGCTGTAATAATGGAAACAGTTTTTATAAATATACTCTTAGTATTTTTAATCACTGGGGTAATGGTAAGTTTTGGTGCCCATACTATTTCAGGTAAAGGCTCACTT
>Ga0079226_10003181_pt1 | contig 12622 bp, 13 predicted proteins | sample Poulit2014_FD_76345 | JGI IMG/M metagenome (GOLD analysis project Ga0079226, IMG submission 76345) | Agricultural soil microbial communities from Georgia to study Nitrogen management - Poultry litter 2014 | ecosystem: Environmental > Terrestrial > Soil > Agricultural land | place: USA: Georgia... | reverse complement strand
ACAACCCGAGGTTTATCTTGCTAATGTCACAAAAATTTTAGATGAAAATGGTAAGATTAATAATGACGAGACGATTCAATTCCTTCAAACATTTGTCGATGCATTTATCGATTTAATTGATCGTTATGTAGATTAATCATTAAATAAAAAAGCTACCCAACTTGTGGGTAGCTTTTTTATGCTGTGATTTGACTTTCTTTAATTAATCCATCTTTCATTGTAATAATTTGATCTGCAAATTCTAACATTTCTTCTTCATGTGTCACAAGTAATGTTGTTATCTTTAACTTGCGCGTTAAATCTTGGATTAATTGCATCACTTCTTTTGAGCGTTTCGAATCTAAACTTGCTGTTGGCTCATCAGCAAATAACATGGCTGGTTGATGAATAATTGCACGAGAGATCGCGATACGTTGTTTTTCTCCACCTGAAAGTGAAGCTGGATACGCATCTTTTCTATTTTCCATACCAACTAATTTTAATACGCGTCTTGCTTCTGCCTGTTTTTCTTTTTTACTTAGTTTTGAATTAGCAACATCAAGCATCAGTACCAATTGTTCTTCTGAAGTTAGAAACGGTACAAGATGTGAAGATTGAAAGATAAATCCAAACTCTTCAGCACGTATCTGGCGTATCTCGTCTTGTTTCATTGTTGATAAATTTTTTCCTTCAAAAATAACGTCACCTTCTGTTGCTGCTTGTAAGCCTGCAGCGATAGTAAGTAAAGTACTTTTCCCTGAACCTGATGCCCCGACTAAAGCTGTCACTTCACCTTCTGTTAATTTAAGGTCGATTCCTCTTAATACTTTTTCTTCTACTTCACCATTTTGAAAATTTTTTGTTAAACTATCTATATTAAATAAAGCCATTTTACATCTCTCCTTGTTGGATTGCTTGTAATGGTTGAATTTTTTTAATTTGAATACCTGATAATGTTGCACCGATAAAGCCAATTACTAAAAAGACAAGCGCAAGTATGCCTGATGTTTCGATTGGTAAGTGAAACGGCATTCCTTCTGGTGCAAAGCTTGAAAATAATTGGCTAAGTCCGATGGATAGAGCAAGTGCAATCGTTGTAATGATAAACATTTGCGTCCACATCATTTTAAATAACATACTTGTTTTTACACCAATTGCTTTTAAAATACCATATAAGCCAATTTTTTGAACGTTCATCATATAGAAAAATATCCCAAATAACATCCCACTAATAACAACTAAAAACCAAACAATCATATTTAATGATAATTGTTCTGCATTATAACTTGGAATTGTATTTAAAAATTCGTTATTTGAAAATGCTTGTAAACCATCAATTTTTAAAGCCTCATCTTTACCAGGAATAAATAACATTTGCATCTCTTTTGTTCGATACATCTCTTGATAATTTTCGTCATTGATAAATGCGACAGGTGCATGTGAAAATTTCTCTTGATCCACAAATCCCGTAACCGTTAAATCTTTACTTAATTGGTTATTCGTTAATATATCCCCTACTTTGATTCCCTTATCTTTGATTGATTCATCTAAAATAACTTCTCCGTGTCTTACTTCTGGAAATACATTGTCATTTGAAGCCGTTGCAAAAGCAACACTCACTTGATCTTCATTTGCATTTTCCATAAAGCCCATTTGGATCGATAAAGCAGTTGCACCCTTATTTTCATTTATTGTTTTTTCTGCTAAAGCAGTATCTATTTTTGACATATTGTATGTTTCATCCGCACTTGCTTCCATATAAAATGTTCCTTCAGGCATATCTTGGATTAATGCTGCGTTATCTTGAGACAAACCATTAGCTAAACCTGAGATAATCAGTGTTAATAAACTTACTAAAAACACAATTGAACCTAAGATAACAAACCGTGATTTATTTTTAATCATTTCTTTCCATGCCATATTCATAATTTTTTAACCTCCATGTTTAATTTCTAAATTAAGTATATAAGCCTTAAATGAATACAGCATGTATGTAAGGTGAACAACAGATAAATTCTTTATAATTTTTACTTATTTTCGGCATATTTGATATAATTTATTAAAATGCAGTTATAAAGGATGATTATTATGCAACATATAAATGATCTGTTAATCAATAAAGCAAAAGAACTTGAATCAGAAACCATAAAAACAAGAGCATACCTCTATGCGCATCCTGAATTAAGTAGCCAAGAGTTTGAAACAGCAAAATTTTTAAAAGAAAAAATAACTGAATTGGGATTAATCATCGAAGAAGTCCCTAATCGGACAGGATTTACAGCTTTATTAGATTCACATAAAGCGGGGAAAACTTTAGGTATTCGAACGGATATTGATGCTTTGCCAATCCAAGAAAATTCTCATAATTTAGCTGGTGAAAGAAAATATCATTCAACTAATCCAGGTGTCATGCACGCTTGTGGACACGATGGCCATATGGCGATTGTCCTAAGTGTTATAAAAATTTTAACTCAGATTAAAGATCAATTAACAGGAAAAATTTATTTTATCTTTGAAGACGCAGAAGAAAATGCTGAAGGTATTAATCCAATGATTGACCATTTAAAAAACAAAGAAATAGAAGCTATTTATGGTAATCATCTTACTGCTTTTTTAGACAGCGGAAAAATCTCTGTTGATGCTGGACCTGTTATGGCCGGAGCCGTCAATGTAGACTTCACAGTTCACGGTAAGAGTGGTCATGGATCAAGACCTGATTTGTCCATTAACCCCGTTTTTACTGCTGCACAAATACTCTCTGCACTTACGAGTGCCTGGTCAAATCGAGTTGATGTAACCAAAACTGTCACCTTAGGTTTAACACAAATCCACGGTGGAACAGCAAATAATGTGATACCAGATGAGGTTAAAGTTGGTGGATCATTGCGCTTTTTTGATGTTGAAGAGGGTAAAAAAGCGCTTGAATTAATGAAATATGTTATCACACTCACAGCTCAAGCACATGAATGTACAGTTGAATTTGATCCAAAGTTTGATCTTGTTGCTTTACCTGTGGTTAATGATAAGTCACTTTCACTTCAAGCACAAAATAGTATCAATGAAATAATGCCAAATGCATTAGTAAATAACGTTACTTGGTTTGCATCAGAACCTTTTAATCTATACTCAAAAATTGCACCTATTGTATTTGCTTTTATTGGCATGAAAAACGAAACATATGGTAGCGGTGCAGAACATCATAACAATAAATTCGATGTTGATGACAATGCCTTAATCAACGGTGTCTTGGCTACAGCTAAATTTGCAGTTGATTATTTAATGAAATAAAACGACTCTTTTATGAGTCGTTTTTTAGATTACTATTAAATGACCGAATAATGAGATTAAAATTAAACTAACGATACCAACACTGATAGCTGCGATGAATCCAATATAAAATGGTTTAATACCAAGTCCTTTAAACATTTTAAAATCTGTTGATAATCCTACTCCAGCCATGGCTATCCCTAATAAATATGTCGATCCAAACGAACTGATATTTGTATAAATGTCTTGCCACATGACTGGATTGATTAACTGAAAAGCCTGACCTGTCTTTGTAACAGTCAAATCACCAATTGTTCTTATAAGTGAGAGTAATAAGAAACCAATTACAAATACAGGTACGAGTTGATACCATTTTGGAAGATGTTCTTTTGATCCTTGATGGGTATTTTCTTGTTTAAAAAAGAGATAAGAAACAAATGGAATCACGGCAATTATAAACAAATTACGTGTTAACTTAGTGACAGTAGCAACGTCAACCACTTGTTCAATTCCATATATTTGTGAATATATAAGTGAGGCACCCGCTACCTGAGCCGTATCATGGATTGCCGTTCCAAGAAATAACCCTGCTTTAATTGGGTCATCAGCAAAGAAAAACTGTGCTAAATAAGGGTAAAATAGCATCCCAATTAAACCAAAGATTGTAATATTAGCAACCGCATAAGATATTTCGTTATCTTTTGCTTTAATCACAGGTGAGGTCGCCATAATTGCAGTTACACCACATATCCCCGTTCCACAAGCAATTAACGTACCTAATCGTTGAGATTGGTTAAATCTTGTTGTGAAATATAAAGTAACTGTAAGTCCACTCACAATACAAACTAAAATTAAAGGTAATCCCCACGCACCTAGTTTCAAGGCTTCTATTAAACTGAGTCTAAGCCCAAGTAAAATAATCCCTGCGCGTAAGGCGTATTTTACTGCAAACGACACACCTTCATTAAAAATGTGGTGGAGCCCAAACACATTACGAATGAGTAATCCAACTATAATGGCTATAAATATGCTAGAAATTGGACTTGCACTCCCTGAAGGTAAAATGTTAAAATTAATCAACAATTCCCCACTTAATTCTGCTAGATAAATCCCTAATAAAATAACACCGATACTAAAAAGTAAGCCTGGTAACAGTCGTTTTATCATCTCAATTAATGAATCATTAACTTCTTGTTTCATAAAATAACTTCCTTCTCAGATAAATTAATTTAATGAATTTAATCTTACTATATTACTATGATTAATACTATGAAAACAAAGGTAATTCTTGATGAGTATCCTTTACTATCCTTCTATAACATCAAAGGCAGCAGGTTCTCCATTAATTAAGACGATGATCTTTTCAGTTTCTTCAACAATTGTTAAATAATAAATATTTTCAATCTTCTCTTTTGATTTAGATTCATCGACATCAAATTTAATAATTGCTTTTTCTCCTTGCTCTTCAATATCTGCTGTTACATTTCCATCAGAGTGAAAAATAATATAATATTCATTTTCACCTTCACCTTCACTATTTAATTGGAGTTGTTTATTCACATCAATTGTTTCTTTGACTTCCTCTGGTACACGATTAACTTCTTTTAGACTCACGCCCGCTTCAGATAAATTACATGCAGATAAAACAACTATAAATAAGAAGCCAATAATTAACTTTTTCATCTTGTCACCTCTCGTTTAAAATAATTACTACATTTATTATATCATTTAAATTCTATAATTATTTGGGCTCGATTTTGATATTTAAAGGAATAGTTAAATTAACGTTTAACTATTATTCTCAAGGGTATATATACAAAAGATATACAATAAATATTTTACTACCTCGATTTATTGCTTTAAGAAAGATTGAATAAAATAAAAGCTCGAGGAGGAAAAGTAAATGAGTAATGATAAATTAATCCAAGCAACTAGCTCGCCTTCAATCGCTAGCTGTGATTATTACGTCAATGTTAAAAATTTTGGTGCACTAGGTGATGGCATAAAGGATGATACGCTTGCCATTAAAAATGCGATTGATTCAATTAGTATCGGCACTATTTTCTTCCCGCCAGGCACATATGTAGTGAAACCTTTAAAAAGTAATGATCTCCAAGCTATTACGATGAAAAGTAATCTTAGAATTTTAGGTAGTGGCGTTGGGATTACAACTTTAAAATTCGCAAATTCAGCACGTAACAATTGTGCTGTTGTAGGTATTTTTGGAGGGAATAATGTTACAATTTCTAGCTTAACTATTGACGGAAACAAGCAAAGAACAAGTTCAAAATATGACATTATTGGCGAAGGTATTGAATTTAATGGTGGAACTAAAAGATTTTGGATAACTGATGTTCACATTAAAAATACATTAGGTGAAGGGATAGATATTGATCAATCCTATGATGGTAGCATCAACAATATTGTCATTGAAGATTGCCAAGGAAATGGATTGCACATTTCAACTTATGACCCAAATTCAGAACGAATCAATGTCAGTAATATCACAATTAGAAACTGTGCTCATGGCAGAAAATCTGTCTCTACAAGAACAGCAGCAGTTGTTTTACGTGGTGGGCATCTCAACATAACCAATATTAATATCTCAGATAGCGATAGAGGTTTTCATATTGATGGTGAGGGCATGATTTATTTAAAACCAATTAAAATAGTTAATGCCAATGTTGAAAATACAACAAGACAAGCTGTCTTTATGCGAGAGAGTGCACCTGTTACTTATTTTACGAATTCTTCTTTTGATGGCGGATCGGATAGTTATTCAGTTCGCGCTTATAGTGAAATTCATTTTGATCATTGTAACTTTAGTAAAGCTTCAGTAATTCCTGCTTGTGTCAGTATTGAAGCGAATGCAACTCATTCTTCTTTTAATCATTGTAGCTTCAAAGGTGGATCTCCTAGTTTAAGCATTCGAGCAGATGGAACAAAAATAACACATTCTACTTTTCTTAATTTTCCAAAGTATAGCCTATATCTCAGAGAAGCTAAAAATTTAAATATAACTGGAAATATCATGATGGCTAATCAAGTAAGTCATGGTGTTTATTTTCAAAAAATTGATCATTCTGCATTTTCATTAAATAACTTTAATCAAGCTACATTATTTATAATCGACAGTTCATTCAATCACTCTAATTTAATAACAAATAACATTTTTAAAAAACTCGATGGAACAATTGATAGATCATTAAATGTATATGAACATAATTTCATTGGTGGATTTGTTCAATAACCTTAAATTTCTAAGGAGGAATACTGATGAAAAAACAAATACTTTCGTTCATATTTGGATCACTTCTTATCTTAAGTGCTTGTGGAGGTGCCAATAGTGATTCTAATAGCAAGCAGGGTCAATCAGTTGACTCATCGAAAGCTGAGGCAATTTATAAAGAAAATTGTGCAACTTGTCACGGTGATGACCTTTCCGGAGATATAGGCCCTGACTTAACTAGTATAGGAAACAAATTATCTAAAAAACAAATCAAAACTCAAATTAAAAAAGGCGGAAATGGAATGACACCTAATTTAGTTTCAGGTGATGATTTAGATACAATTTCTGCTTGGTTGGCTGAACAGAAATAATCATTTAACATATTTGAAGGGAGTGTCTAGATAATGACACAAATGAAAAATATTATGGTTGCTTTTGATGGTTCTAAAAATGGTCTCAAAGCTTTGAAGATTGCGAAAAAAATAACTTTAGATAATAACGCCCAACTCACTGTTGTCTATGTTCACGATGATCCATATGAGAGTCCGATTAAAATAAGCACCACACAAACAGGTGATGAATATATGTATTTAGAAACTGATTTTTCGTTAAATGATGAAGCGATTATGTCAACGGAAGAAGATATTGTCCTTGTAAAGGAAATACCTTATCGTGTTATTTCTTTAGCTAAAGAAACCCTTAAAAATACTGATAATATAATTTATAAACGATTATCAGGAAAACCAGCTGAAGAGATTGTTAAATATGCCAATCAAGAAAATATTGATGTCATTATAATTGGAAATCGTGGTATCAATATATTAGAAAAATTTGTAACTGGAAGCGTCAGTAGTAAAGTAAGTAAGCATGCATCTTGTTCTGTGTTTATTATAAAATAATATTTATTTGCAAAAGTTTTATTAGAGTATCTTGCCTCCTTATACTTATACACTTGACATTCATTTATGAATAAGCTTAAACTAGATTATATTTAGATTAAATGAAAGCGATATCAAACTGTATGTAAAGTCATGAGGAGGAATTAAAATAGAAACTTTTGCTTATTTTCAAATGCCCCAACGGATTTATTATGGACGCGATTCTTTTAAAAAACTTGGTGAAGAAGTTAAAAACAGAGGAAAAAAAGCGTTAATCATTAGTGATAATATTATGCAAGAAATTGGTAATGTGGATGCTTGTATTAATAACTTAAAAAAACACAATATAGATTCTGAAGTTTATGTAGGTGTCGTTTCAGAACCAACCGATAAGTACGTAGAAGAATCTCTTGATTTATTTTTAAAAACAGAATGTGATGTTTTAGTTTCTATTGGCGGGGGAAGCTGCATTGATACAGCAAAAGCTGTTTCAGTTTTAGCGACAAATGGAGGTTATATAGGGGATTATATGGGTGGTAAAAAAATCGCAACCGAACCACCTATCCCACATATTGTCGTGCCAACAACATCGGGTTCAGGATCAGAAGTAACTGATGCGACCGTTATTGATAATACAAGGACACAAGTTAAAATGATGATTAAGCAACCTGCCTTTTTACCTTGTGCTGCAATTGCTGATCCGATTTTAACAAAGACGTGTCCGCAAAAAACAACTGCTGCAACTGGTGTTGATGCTCTTTCGCATGCGATTGAAGCTTATTTATCCAGACGAGCTCATCCGATGACTGATACTTTAGCTTTATCAGCGATGAAATTAATTACAGAAAATCTGTTAATTGCCTATGAAAATGGCGATGATTTAGATGCACGAGAAAATATGGCTCTTGGTTCTCTTCAAGCTGCTATAGCATTTTCTAATGCTTCTGTTTGTCTTGTGCATGGGATGTCCCGTCCGCTTGGTGTTAATTTTAATATTCCACATGGGTTTTCTAATGCTATTTTATTACCGATGGTTATGGAAGCGAGTAAAGATTTTTGTATTGATCGCATGGCTGACTTAGGTAGAGTCTTTTACCAAGGCGAGGCATCTTTATCTAATGAAGAAGCTGCTGATTTTGCAGTTAAGTCAGTAAAACAATTATGTGAACAACTTCAAATTCCAAATTTACAAACATGGGGAGTCGATAAAGAGAAATTCGAGGAATTAATTCCGAAAATGGCTCAAGATGCGATTGATTCAGGGAGTCCTGCTAATAACCCGTGGATTCCTTCTAAACATGAAATTGAAGATTTATATCGCGTGTGCTTTGATTATTAACATATATCTTTTCTTTTCGATTCAATACCTAGCGTGTCATGATGCGTTAGGTATTTTATTTTTTTAAATAATAATTTAATTTTTATAGTAATTAATTCAAATAAACTATACACTAAAGATAGCTAGTTTTAGTATCATTAATATAAAATTGAATAAATTAATGATCGATCAAAAAATTTATTTATCATTACTTAAAATGGAGGTAATAAAATGGTTCAATTAAATAAAATTCTTGTCGCTTTTGATGGCTCTCAAAATGGTATTAAAGCACTGGAAATTGCTAAGAAAATAACACGTGATAATAAAGCGCAATTAACTGTTATCTATGTTCATGATGATCCGTTTGAACATACAATTAGAGTGAGTAAAACTGAGTCAGGTGATGAATATATGTATCTTGAGCCTGGACCATTAATTAATCAACCCATTGCACCAGTTGAAGAAAAAGTCGTTGTTATGGATGAAATGAGCGATCGGATTATTTTATTAGCTAATGCAAAATTATCAGGTTTACAAAACGTCAATTATGAAAGTATCACAGGCGATCCGGCTGAGGAAATCGTCAATTACGCTGAGCTTCATAATACTGACTTAATTATTATTGGTAACCGAGGATTGAGTGGTTTTAAAAAGCTTGTGAGTGGTAGTGTGAGTAAAAAAGTATTTAAAGAGGCAACGTGTTCTGTCTTTATCGTTAAATAATCATACCCATCAAACACTTATTTTATCAGGTGTTTGATGGGTATTTTGTTTAAAGGCAGTTTAATTTCATTGTACCTAAGCCGCTAAATACAATTTTATATTCGCCTGGTTGTAATCTAACAGGTGCTGACAATGTTCCTGATGAGATCTTTAAGCCTTTTGTTAAATGACCGTATCCTTGACTTATATGTTTATTATTTAACCAAATAATTGAATTGATTGGGTTACCTAAAACATTTTTAGATGCGCCCTCTTCGATTAATTTATTATTATGATATAATTGCATATCTATTTCTTCAAACGCAACCTCTTCCGCTGCAAAAGAATCTTCTGATAAAATGAGTCGACCAGAAAACGCATTATCGCAAATTAAATCTGTTAAACTAAAATTTGGAAACCAATTAGAATAGCGCGAATCAGGTATTTCTGCACCTAGATAAATGGTTGATTTTTCAATCACTTCTTGATAATCTGCATCACTTGATAAATCTTCGTTTAATTGAAAGACGATTTCTGGTTCAAGTAATGGATCTAATAAATCAGTTAAATTTATTTCCTCAGTTTCTTTTTGAATTTGATAGGCTAAAAATGTACCATAAGCTGGTTCATGTGTGTTAGCTATTGCTTGTGTCTCTGAACTTGTCATACTAATTTTATAAACTGCCACCGAACTATTAAACTTAGCTTCTTTTTGTTTAACTAATTCTTTTTGGATATCATAGTATTCTCCTTCTGATAAATCAAACTTATCTTTAATAAAATTAATGGGTTCTTTATTACTTTCAGCATTAATTAATGCTGTAATTAACTCGTTTACTTGCATTGTGTGTCATCCTTTCAAATGTTAATTAAGTTTTATATCTTTTATCGCTTGTTTAATCGTCAAGTACTCTAATTTTTGAGGATACTTCTCTTTCCACTTTGCTTTTTTGAGTGTTTCCATCACAGACCCTTTTACACCAACAAATAAAAATTCTATATTACCTTGTTTATATGTTTCTATCATATCTTCTAGACTATATATCGCAACAGCATCAATAAAATTAACACCTGAAAAATCTAAGATAATCCATTTAACTTGTGGATTTTCACTGATACGATTATTCATTTTTTCTTCTAAAAATGTCATATTAGCAAAGTGCAGTGATGTGTCAGCACGAAAGATTAATAATTCTTTTTTTGTTTTTGCATGAGGATGTCTCGTAATATCACGATAAGCATCTTCAACTTTGACATAACCCAATTCGGCAAGTTCTGGTGCAATAGAACGTCCGATTAAAACAAGTAATGAAAAAGCTACACCAATTAAAATACCATTTTGCACACCAAATGTAATTGTCGCTACAAATGTGACTACCCAGATCCATCCATCAACTTTTTTAACACTAAATAAATATTTAACTTCTTTAACATCAACTAATCCATAGACTGCAATAACAATTATTGCACCTAATACAGCTTGAGGTAAATAATAAAAGTAACTAGTGAAAAATAATAAAGTTAATAAAATAAACGTAGCTGTAAATATCGATGATAGTTGTGTCCGAGCTCCAGATTCATAATTAACAGCAGAACGTGAAAAACTTCCTGTAACTGGATAGGCTGAAAAAAATGATCCTATTAAATTAGCTAATCCTAAACCAATTAATTCTTGATTTGGATTAATTTTTTCTTTTTCTTTCGTTGCAAGAACTTTAGCCATGGCAATTGATTCCATAAAACCAATAAATGAAATCATTAATGCAAAAGGAAGAAGTTGAATAACTGATTCTTGACTAATCATCGGCAACGAAAAAGATGGTAGACCTTTAGGCACTTCTCCAACAATTGCTACCCCATACATATGTAATTGTCCATAATAAACAACAAGCATACTCAAAATAACAACAATAATGGCTCCTGGTATTTTGGGGAGAAAGTGTTTAAAAGCGAGTAAGATAATTGTACTAATCAGGCCGATTGTAAGTGTGAAAATATTTATTTCAGTTATGTGATTAATTACTTCTCCAATAATTGAAAACACGTGATTTGATTCTAATTTTATGCCAAGTAAATGATTAAGTTGACTAAAACCAATAATAACTGCTGAGGCAGAAATAAAACCACTCATAACAGCATGAGAGATAAAATGAATTAAAAAACCAAGTCTTAGTAATCCTAAAATAAATTGAATGATACCGACTAATACCATAAGTAATAATACTAGTGCGAAGTATTCATCCGTCCCAGGTTTAGCTAATGTTGAAACACTAGATAAGGTTAATATAGATATTAATGCTACTGGACCGACTGACAGATGGCGTGATGTTCCAAAGAGTGCATAGACAATTAAAGGAATCGTAGCTGCATATAAGCCATATACTGGCGGTAACCCTGCTAACATCGCATAAGCCATCCCTTGTGGAATGAGCATAATCGCAACAATCAATCCTGCTACAAGATCTTTAGTAATATATGATTTATCATAGTGAGATAACCATTCTAATGCGGGGATATATTTTTTCTTCATTAAATTACCCCCTCATTTTAATTTTAGTTATTTACAGACGCATGTTGTTAGCGCATACATAGATTAAATTTATTATAGCATAGAATCAAATTACTCTGAAGAATTATTAAAATTCGCTTTTTTTATGTTTATTATAAGTTTCTACGGGTATATAATAAGTATTACAACTTAGGAGGCTATATACATGAAAGATGAATTTAAAAATAAAGTAGACGGTATGACAGATAAAGCTAAAGGTAAAGCAAAAGAAACTGCAGGTAAAGTTTTCGATGATAAGAAAAAAGAAGCTGAAGGTTTAGCAGATCAAGCTAAAGGTGAAGCTAAAGAAAAGCTTGGCGAAATGAAAGAGAAATATTCAAACAAAGATAAAGAATAATTTTAAAAAACCAATTTTGTGAATTCACAAAATTGGTTTTTTTTACATTGCTCCGCGATAAATTGTTGTCGTTTCTTTTGTTATACTTGGCTTTAATTCAATTGAAATAATATGTGTGATTGGCATCTTTGTTTGATCACCGTGTACTAGGAATATGTCTCCATTTACTGTGTCAATACTTCTTACCTGACTTTGAATCGTTTGGAAGCTTTCATCTACATAATATGTAATCTCAACGTCTGAACGATTCATCAGCGCTTTTTTTAATTTACGATCAAACTCTTGTAATTGTTCTTGATTAATTAAAGGTTTTTCCGCTTCATTAATAAATGTTGTATTTGTT
>Ga0079226_10003179_pt1 | contig 12628 bp, 11 predicted proteins | sample Poulit2014_FD_76345 | JGI IMG/M metagenome (GOLD analysis project Ga0079226, IMG submission 76345) | Agricultural soil microbial communities from Georgia to study Nitrogen management - Poultry litter 2014 | ecosystem: Environmental > Terrestrial > Soil > Agricultural land | place: USA: Georgia... | reverse complement strand
TGGATATTATAATGGATATGAATGGCGCTTGTCCAATAAAATAATTGGTTGCTCTTGTGCTTAAAAAACGACTCTTAAAACAGGCGACAAGATATAATTTACCATGAAAACTATATCTTGTCAATCCTTTTTTTAAATTTTATTTTTAAATCTTTTTAAATCATAAAAATCATTGATTGCCATTCAACACTTCTTCTGCAATATTTACCGCATGGTCTCCAATTCTCTCCAAATTGCTAATAATATCGACAAAAACGATTCCTGCAGATCCTGTGCATAAACCTTCATTCATCCGAATGATATGTTTTTTCCGGAAGCTTCTTTCCATTTTGTCAATTTGATCCTCTTTTTGCATGACAACGAGCGCTTCTTCTCTATCCATCAAATCCAGTGCCTTTACAGCTTGTTTGATTGTCAAAATTGTCAAATCGAACATTTCATGGAGGTCTTCCCGTGCATGTTCCGTCAAATTGATTTTATTTGAAATTTTATACTCCATCAATTCAATCACGTTTTCGAAATGATCTCCTATCCGCTCGATATCTCGCACTGTGTCCATCAAAGCAGTATGTTTTGCGCTTTCCGCTTCAGATAGCGTCCGGCTTGAGGTGCTAACCAAATATTCCGTTATCTCGCGGTCCAGATTATTCAATGCTCCTTCTATTTGCATCGCCATTTCTGCATGTTTCTCCTGCTGGGTCATCACGTAGAGGCTCGTTTCTTCGAGGCCCCTCACACTATATTCTCCCATCCGGATAATTTCTGCTTTCGCTTGTGCCAAAGCAACGGTTGGCGATTGTTGAATGAATAATGGATCAAGATGTTTCGGCTTATATTCCACCGTAACATCTTCTCCAGGAATTATTTTCGTGACAATCCAAGCTAAAGCCCCAATAAAAGGAAACTGAATGATTGTGTTGGCAATATTGAAGCTTCCATGAGCAAAAGCCAATGTCATTTCCGGATTCAAATGAAACGCGTCCTGCAAAAATGAGACATACGCGACAAAAAAATTTAATAAAATCAAAAAGAGAACAGAACCGACCAAGTTGAAAATGACGTGGGTAAAAGCTGCTCTTCTAGCTGCGACGGAAACTCCTAACGCTGCAATGACTGCTGTGATTGTCGTTCCTATGTTGTCGCCAAATAAAACCGGCAGTGCGGCCTCCAATGTCACTGCGCCTTCAGCATACAACCCTTGCAAAATCCCTATCGTTGCACTTGAGCTTTGGACAATCATCGTGAATACTGTTCCAATCGCCACTCCTAAAATAGGGTTATCGCTCATATTGACCGTCAAATCATGGAAGAAATCCATCGATCTTAGAGGCGCCATGCCACCGCTCATCAGCTTCAGACCGAAAAATAATGAGCCAAAACCAAAAATAGCTTGTCCAATTACATTGACCTTTTGATTTTTAAAGAAAAACAACATAAAACTTCCGAGCGCAATGATCGGCAACGAATATTCGCCAATATTGATACCGATGATGAATGCCGTCACAGTCGTACCGATATTGGCTCCCATAATGACGCCGATAGCTTGACGCAATGTCATGAAACCGGCATTGACAAGAGCGACAGTCAAAACCGTCGTGCCTGAACTGCTTTGAATGAGCACCGTCACAATCATGCCAGCCAACACCCCTAAAAAGGGGTTGCTCGTGAATCTATCCAATATGTCGCGCAAACGGTCGCCCGCAAATTTCTGCAATCCATCCCCCATATATTTTATGCCTAGCAAAAAAATTCCGAGCCCGCCGATAAATTCAAATAGGATGGATTGTAAATCCACTGTTTCAGTCAATTGTCAATCATCTCCGAGAAGCATTATAATGTCCATACAGTCCTATTATTAAGAAATATTGAAGGTTTGTAAAGAAAGTTTCGGATAATTAACATAAAATTTACATTCATTTCATTTCTTTGCCTGCGCCTTCCACTTCTTTGACCAAAATTCTCGTGCCATCCACTTGCGTAACTTTGACTTTCGTGCCTTTTTTTATCCATTGAGCATTGGAAATGCCGCTGTAGTCTTTATCTCCGATCATGATTGTTCCGACTGGCCTCATATCTGTCATTGCTATTCCCTCTTTCCCAATCAATTGTGCGAATTCCTCGTTGAGAGAAGAGTACCCTGCTTCTTCTGTCAATCGGTCCTTAAGCATGATTTTGCTCCACATATTCCTCTTTTTGAACACCTTCAAAAATGCAAAAGATAGAGCGCCGCCAACAATGACGCCGATTACAGAATAAAGGCCGGCGTAAAAATTCGGAGCAGCCAGAGCAACAGATAAAATCATGCCAGCTAGACCCAATGTCGCCAATGTGCCATCATTCAAAACTTTCCCGTCGATAATAATAAGCAATATGCCAATAAAATAAATAATAAGCATAATGACGAGAGAGGAAGGTTCAAAAAGAAAATTGTAAAAATAAAATACAATGAGCCCAATTCCTAATAATGCAAAAAGTCCTCTCATATTGACTAAAATCTCTCCAAGCAAGAACATCGTTCCAAGTCCGACAATTACAAAACCAATCCAATCCGCTGCAATGATAGTCTCCACGAAAAAACCCCCCCATATTTTTCCCGACAATACAACATATGCCATGTTTCAAAAAGATTTGTCTGTATACATGTATTATACTGTTTATCGTCAGTTTGTATAATGATACAGGAAAGAACTTTTTCAACGATTAAAAACCCAATAATTCAAATAACCTTTTCCATTTAGACAAAGCATAGGAAACCATTTTCTTGGAGCGAGTGGAAACGTTTTAGCGTAAATGATTTTTGCTTATCTAATCCAATGAAAAAAGGGCTGAAACCAGCCCTTGTCGCTCTATATGAGCGGCAGTATAAAAAGACGAACAATAATTGATAATATACCTAGAACGATTGCTGTATTTCCCAATACTGGAGCTTCGCGATTTCTTGCAATGAACCCTAAAATAATCCCTGCGGCTGCAAAAAGAATCGGAATCAAGAAAAAGGATATTGCACTTAGCGCAATAGCGATCCACCCATACGCATTGCTGACTTCTTCATGTCTATCAGGATCTTGCTGAACAGGTTCAGATTCTTGTTCATCGACAATCTCCGCAGATGTCTCTTCTTTGAACCGATGTTCGTCTAACATTGGTTCTTGCTGGTCATCGATGACTGGATGGTTTGAATCATTGTTTGTCACATTGTCTTTTGATGGATCATTCAAGTTTTGATTTTCCAACAACTATACCTCCTTTTTCTAAGGTACGTATAGTTTATGGAGTTAGGTTGATTTCATTTATGTCATTTATTGCATTATTTTTTCCAGCAGTTTCTCGTCGAAATCTCCGCTGTTGATCATTTCAATTTCAAACTTATACGGAGGACGCTTATTCTTTTTATCGGGCCCGACATACGGCGTTTCTAAAATTTTTGGAATATCCTCGAACTGCTCGTGGAAAATCACATAGTGAAGCGCTTTAAAGCCGATATGTCCGAATCCAATGTTTTCATGCCTATCTTTCCGGGCTCCTTGTTCGTTTTTCGAGTCGTTTACGTGAACAACTTTAATCCAATCGACGCCGACTATTTTATCAAATTCATTCAGCACATCATCAAATCCGTCTTTTACATGGTAGCCTGCATCATGAATATGGCAAGTATCCAAACAGACGCTCAACTTTTCGTTGTGTGTCACACCATCGATAATTTTCGCCAATTGGTCGAAACTGCGTCCGATTTCCGTTCCTTTGCCAGCCATCGTTTCCAAGGCAATCTGAACGTTTTGCTCCTTCGTTATCGCTTCATTCAGGCCTTCAATGATCTTTTTGATTCCCTCTTCTTCTCCTGCACCTACATGAGCTCCTGGATGAAGCACAATCTGCTCCGCTCCAATCGCCTCTGTCCGTTCAATCTCGCTTTGCAAAAATGAAACGCCCAATTCAAACGTTGCAGGCTTTACAGTGTTTGCAATATTGATGATGTAAGGCGCATGCACCACAATATTATCGATTCCGTGTTCTTTCATATGTTCTAGTCCTGCTTCGATATTCAGCTCTTCTATTGGTTTTCTTCTCGTATTTTGCGGTGCGCCTGTATAGATCATAAATGTATTTGACCCATACGATGCTGCTTCTTCACTGGAGCCTAAAAGCATTTTTTTTCCGCTCATCGATACATGCGAACCTAATTTAACCATTATTCCACCCTCAATCATTTGTTTTTGCGACTTTCCCTTTTTAAACGGCTTTTGATTCTTTCTTGTTGCTGCTTCATTTTTTTCTTATAGCCTGGTTTCACTTTTTTCGGTTTTTTGACTCGTTTCCATGCTTCCTTGTCCAAGTTTGTCGTCACATTTTTTCGAAGCGATCGTTTATTGAACCGTTTCGCTTCTATCCACTCGCCATTTTTGACATTCGAATAAATGAATTGAATGCCTTTCCTTTCCAATTCATTGATAAGCTGCACATCTTCTTCCGTATAAAAGCTGACTGCAGTTCCTGCAAGTCCCGCTCTAGCTGTTCTTCCGGTCCGATGAATATAAAATTCAATTTCCTTCGGCAATTCGACATTGATGACGTGGCTTGTCCCTTTGATATCGATGCCGCGAGATGCCAAATCTGTCGCTACGATGTACTGATAGCGCAAATCCATGATGGATTTGACCATCCTTTTGCGCTCTCTGCTTGACAGCCCGCCGTGCAGAACTCCGACATTCAAGCCGTTTTTTGCGAGAGAATCAGCCAATTCATCTGCCGTTTCCTTGCTGTTGACAAAAAGGATTGCAACATAGGGTTGAATCACTTCCGTCAAATCCATCACTTTTTTAACGATATCTTGATGTTTTTTGTCGATCAATCTGTGCTCCATCTGTTCAGGAGCCAAACCATTCTCTATTTTGATATGGAATGGATGAGCCAAATATTTTTTGATAAATGGCCGCAGTCCTTCTGGAATCGTGGCAGAGAAGACGAGAATCTGCACATTCTTTTTGCTTCGGACAAGCAACGCATCAATCGTCTCGATAAAACGAAAATCAAACATCAAATCCGCTTCATCAATGACGAAAGAAGATGCTGTATAAATGGAAAGCGCTCCTTCATTCACCATATCCATAATTCTCCCCGGAGTGCCGACTATAATGCGAGGCGTTCTTTCCAATTGCTTTATCATCCGCTGCCGGTCCATGCCGCCGACAATCAATCTCGAAGTCCACACTTCATTTTTGCCGGCAAGCTCTGCCAATGTCTTGATTTCTTCTGAAATTTGCATCGATAACTCTCTTGTAGGAGCGGTGATGATAATTTGCACCTCTTGTTTAGACCTATCGATTTGATTGAGCAACGGCAATAAATAAGCATGCGTCTTTCCAGAACCTGTCTGTGACTGCCCGATTATGCTTTTTCCTTCCAAAATAGCAGGGATTGCTTCCTGTTGAATCTTTGTCGGTGCTTTGAAAAATAATTTTTTCACCATTTCCGTCATTTCGCTATTTAAGCCAAGGTCTTCAAAGCTCAACTCTTCCATATATGTTGGACTCCTTTCGTTTCAACTAGACAAATTGAAACGGATCTGTGTTCACTTTTGATTCAAAAACTTCCATACCTGAAAATTTTTCCAAGAGATATTGTTTCGTTGCTCGTTTCATGATTGTTTCGATGTAATGGCCCGGATCGATCAAGGCAAGACCCAATTCTTTCGCATCTTGAGCAAGATGGAAGGTGACATCGCCTGTTATGAATGCATCTGCCCCCATTTTCTTGGCCTGATATAAATACTTTTCTCCGCTTCCTCCAATGACAGCCACCTTTTTTATTTGCTGCGTCAAGTCCCCGGTGACGCGCAAATTTTCGATGTCAAAAACATTTTTGATTGTTTCTGAAAGTGCCTTAACATCTGCTGTTTCCTTCATCGTGCCGATTCTTCCAAGGCCAAAAGGCGGTCCTATATGCTTGAGAGGAAACAAATCGTACGCGACTTCTTCATAAGGGTGGGCTTTTTTCATCGCAGTAATGACACGATGGAGATCTTTTTCTTTCACTACGGTCTCCATTTTGAACTCATCGACGATTTCCAATTTATTTGTGCTGCCGATAAAAGGGTCTGTCCCTTCCAAAGGCATAAACGTCCCGTGGCCTTCCGTCTGGAACGTGCAATGGCTGTAATTGCCGATATGGCCGGCTCCAGCTTTGCCAAGCGCATCTCTCACTTGTTCCGCATGCGTCTTCGGGACAAAAACCATCAGCTTTAATAAAGGTTCCTCTCTCATATCGACAAGGGGCTGAACATCATCCAACCCTAATTTATCTGCTAGCAAATCATTGACCCCGCCCTGGGCAATATCCAAATTCGTATGTGCGGCATAAACAGTGATATTATTTTCAATCAGTTTTTTGATTGTTCCCCCTTTCGGCGTTTGGAAGTCAATTCGCTTAAGCGGCTTGAAAATAAGCGGATGATGCGCAATGATCAGATTGACTCCTGCATCAATCGCCTCATCTGCAACAGGCTCCAATACATCGAGCGTCACCAACACCTTTTTCGTTCGTTCCGAGTAGGAACCGATTTGAAGCCCGACATTGTCCCAATCGTAAGCAAGATGCTGTGGAGCCCAGGACTCCAATGCTTTAAAGACGTTTCCGTTCGTTATATAAGTCATGATAAAACCTCCTCAATCCACTTTCGCCGGTTTTCGCAATTCCAAAGCTTCTTTTCATCGACATGTTTCGCTTTTTTCATCTGGACAATGACAGTAATTGTCTTTTCGAGTTCCGATTTCCATTTTTTTATAAAGGCATCCGATTTTTCTTGCATCAAAATTGGACCGAACAGCAGTTGTTTCTCAAAGAGACTTTTATCTTTGTAAAAACGGTCTTCTTTGCCTTTTTCAGCAATCAAAATTTCATAAATATGGCCATGCTCTTCCAATATCATTTCATCTTTCAATGAAAAATGAATCTTTTTTATAAACGCGCGAATGACATGAGCATCCGTGTTTGGCTGCAATACCATCCGATCGACCGTAGTCAACTTTTCTTGCCCGTCCGCCAAAATTTGAGCAATCAGCCCGCCGCCCATGCCCGCAATGGCCAGTTCATTCACTCTATCTGTTGATTTGATCACTTCTAGCCCATTGCCCATTCGCACTGCGACTCGGTCTTGCAATTGATGATTCTCTACCGTTTCCATCGCTCTTTTGTAAGGTCCTTCCCTCACTTCTCCGGCAATCGCTCTTGCCCTATCATCTTTTAAACATTGGTAGCAAGGCAAATAAGCATGATCTGTGCCGATATCCGCAAAATAGGAAGCCGGTGATAAGCAGGAAGCGATTGTTGTTAATCTTTTGGACAATTTTATTTCTTTCGTCATTTATTTCACCTTAAATAATTTGCATAAAAATCGAGAAAAGCTTTCTGTTTGAACAGAAAGCTTATGGATTAATTTGCTATTTTTTATTATTTCATTTCGCTAAGCCATTCTGCCAATAAATCGGCTTCTTCATTACCAACTAACCCACCTGGCATCGTGCCTTGCCCATTCATGATGATATCGTGGATTTCATCCCCAGACAAATTGCTACCCGCTTGCGTCAAATCCGGGCCTGCTCCGCCAGATAAATCTTCTCCATGGCAGCTAGCGCATGAGTTTGCATAGATTTCTTCCGGATCGGTTGCAACTTCTCCCTGTTCTTCAACCTGTTCTCCGCCATTTTCTTCAGCTAATTGAATGTCTTCTCTTTGGTAGACTCCTATGTAAAATACGATGATCGCTGCAAAAATGCCTACGATAGCTATAATTCCGAATGGGAGAATATTTCTTTTCATGACGTCGTTTCCTCCTTATGTAATTGTGATGTACTCCATATAGAAAATAGACTATCCTTATTCTACTCGAAATTCGTTTTAGTTTAAAGTAATAATACATGCTTCGTGCAATAATGTGTCACAAATTTGAAAAAATATGTAAATAATTCCATAATGGAATCATTATGAAATTATTCTAAAAAATCTTTTAACCGTTTGCTTCGGCTTGGATGTCTCAATTTACGCAAAGCTTTCGCTTCAATTTGCCGGATTCTTTCTCGCGTCACGCCGAAGACTTTTCCGACTTCTTCCAATGTGCGTGTTCTTCCATCGTCAAGCCCAAAGCGCAGTCTGAGAACATTTTCCTCCCGATCGGTTAACGTATCGAGCACATCTTCCAATTGTTCTTTCAACAGCTCGTAAGCTGCATGGTCTGATGGCGAAACCGCCTCTTGGTCTTCGATGAAATCCCCTAAGTGAGAGTCATCCTCTTCTCCAATAGGAGTCTCCAAAGAAACCGGTTCCTGAGCTATTTTCTGGATATCCCTAACTTTTCCAGGGGACAGGTCCATCTCTTTTCCGATTTCCTCCGGTGTCGGTTCTCGCCCCAAATCTTGCAAAAGCTGCCGCTGGACACGAATTAGCTTATTGATTGTTTCAACCATATGGACTGGGATTCTGATTGTTCGAGCTTGGTCTGCAATAGCGCGAGTGATCGCTTGTCGAATCCACCATGTAGCATATGTGCTGAATTTAAAACCTTTTTCGTGGTCGAATTTTTCAACAGCTTTAATCAACCCCATATTTCCTTCTTGAATCAAATCAAGAAAAAGCATGCCTCTTCCGACATACCGTTTTGCAATGCTTACGACAAGCCTCAAGTTAGCTTCTGCTAGTTGACGGCTCGCTTCCTCATCGCCTTCCTTGATTCGTTTTGCAAGCTTGACTTCTTCTTCCGCAGTAAGCAAGTCCACCCTGCCGATTTCTTTCAAATACATGCGGACCGGGTCATTGATTTTTATGCCGAGCGGAACGCTGAGATCTCTTAAATTGTCAGCATCGGTGACGTCTTCTTTCAACGCCTCTTCATCTTCGGCATCGCCTATTACTTCAACCCCCTGTTCCTCGAGGTGCTCATAAAATTCATCGATTTGTTCTGGTTCAATCTCAAATGTCGAGAGGCGGTCCGCCACTTCCTCATATTCGAGAACTCCATTTTTCTTTCCTGTCTCAAGCAGCGCTTCTTTCACTTGCTCCAATGTCATATCGTCTTCCATCGTTTGAGAAGATTTATTTTCTGCCATAAGCCCTCTTCCCTCCTTAATCAAATCTCCAACCTTATTTCAACTTCTTAATCTGTTTTTCAATATCAATTATTTCTAACCCTATCTTTGCAGCTAGAATAGGGTTTTTTTCGTTTTTTTGTTTTTCTTTTAAAGAACGGAGATATGTGAAATCGGTAGCCTCCATTTGGATTTGATCTATATAATCATTTACCTCCTGATCGGTGATCGCTTCATTGACAGGGGCAATCGCGATTTGCGCAATCGTATGCTTCAATCGGTCATCGTCCAATTTGTCAATGAGCTCGCTTATATCTATTTCGTTCTTTTCCTCGTAAATTGCGTACAGGTGGGTCAAGATAATTTTATATTCATCTGAGTTGAATCCTACACCCAATTTTTGCTGCACTTTTTCTAAAATGTATGGATATCTGATCATCAATGCCAACAACTTTTTTTCTGCATTTTTATAGGCAGGTTGAATTACTGTTGCTTGAATATTTTGGGGTGTTGTATTAGTATTACTGTTCCAGCTTGACTTATCCTTCAAAAAATGATTATTTTCTTTTCTAAGCTGTTCTATATCATGTTGGATGATATCGCTCGATAAATTGAATTCGTTCGCTATCTCTCGCACATAATATTCCCGCTCTATCGGGCTCCCTATCATCGCGAGCTCTTTCATTATTTCATCGATATATGAAAGACGTTCGCTATCAATTGATAAATTATATTCTTTTCGCTTATACTTCATGAAGAACCGAAAATGGGTATCGCTGTGATCGATAACTTCTTTTTTGAATTTTTCTCCCCCATAAGCCTTAATATACTCATCGGGGTCCAACCCCTCTTTCACTTCGGCAACCTTCACATTGCATCCGATTTCTTTCAATAAATTGGCTGCTTGAAAACTTGCATGTTGTCCTGCATCATCCCCGTCGTAGCATACTACGACCGTATCGACATATCGTTTCAAAAGTTTTGCTTGATGCTCGGTCAAAGATGTCCCCAATGTCGCGACGACATTTTTCACTCCTGATTGAAACGCCGCAATGACATCCATATAGCCTTCCATAAGTATCGCTTCATTTTCCTTCCTTATATGGTTTTTGGCTGCATGGAAGTTGTACAACAAGCTGCCTTTATGAAATAATGAATGTTCTGGGCTGTTCAAATATTTAGGAGCTTGGTCTTGAAGAATGGCTCGCGCTCCGAAACCGACTGTCCTGCCTAGATGATTTTTAATCGGAAAAATGGCTCTGCCTCGAAACGGGTCGATAAATTCATTTTCGCTGGTTGCTTTCAGCAAGCCTGCTTTGATCAATAGTTGATGATGAAAACCTTTTTCTTTCAAAAAATTGACCGTCAATTTGCTATCTAAAGGAGCTAGTCCAAGCTGGAACTGATCGATTGTTTTTTCTTCGATGCCCCTGTCGCTCAAATATTCCAAGCCTGCTTTTCCGGCCTCCGCATACTTGAGAAGGTGGTGATAGTATTTCGACAGCCATTCAAATGCCGACAGTAATTGCTCATCTTCCTCGGATAAAGAGGAATGTTTGCTTCGCGTTTGGGGCAAACTGATGCCAGCGCGGCTTGCCAGAAATTCCACCGCTTCCACGAAAGAGAACGTTTCGATTTCCATCAAAAAAGTGATGACATTGCCGCCTTTTCCGCAACCGAAGCAATGAAATATTTGCTTTTCTTTCGTCACGGAAAATGATGGCGAGTTTTCATTATGAAAAGGACATAGCCCAAAGTAATTTCGTCCTTGCTTCTTTAATTGAACATACTCTTCTATCACTTCGACTATGTCGTTTTCTCTGCGGATGTTATCAATAATGCCTTCAGGAATTTCTGTAAACATGCATACCACCAACATTCGTACGTAGTAATATATTATTTCTATATCAAATGGATAAAGTCCTGCATCTTTCGACAATCTTTTTATCAAATCGAAAAAAAATTTCCTTCTTTCATAATTCCATATCTAAAAGAAGGAATGTTACTATCATGATATATATGCTTACTAACTATATTCCCATATTTGTCTTATTATAAACGTTCTTAGTACAACTTATTATTATAATACATATATATTATATTGTCTAGTCTGTTATGCTTTTATCTTTGCGATATTTTTGCAGTATGATATTGGCCGTTTCTTCAACAGCTTTATTGGAAACATCGATAACCTCGCAGCCGATTTTGTCGACGATTTTATCAAAAAACCCAAGCTCTTCATCGATTCTTTTTAAAGTGGCGTACGTTGCATGATCGCCTAAACCTAATGCCTTTAGCCTTTCTTTCCTGATTTCATTCAATTTCTCCCGGCTGATTTTCAATCCGATGCATCTTGATTTATCGATGCGAAACAGTTCTTCAGGCGGATCGACTTCCGGCACTACCGGCACGTTTGCTACTTTAATACGTTGATGCGCCAAATATTGCGATAAAGGAGTCTTTGAAGTTCGGGATACCCCGATGAGAACGATATCGGCTCTGGCAATTCCTCTCGGGTCTCTTCCGTCATCATACCGAACAGCGAATTCTATCGCTTCGATTCTTTGGAAATAATCTTTATCCAATTTATAGACCAATCCAGGCTCCAATCTCGGTTCACGCTTAAACGTCCGCTCCATCGCTTCCATCATCGGTCCCATGAAATCGACCACTTCGATATCGAGTTCTTTGGCGCGTTCATTCATATACCTTCTTAGTTCCGGATCGACTAAAGTATAGCCGATGATAGCTGATTTGCCTTTCACAACTTCCAGCGTATCATCGATTGTCTCTTTATCTTCCACATATGGAATTCGTTGAATGTCATAATTGCCGTTTGCAAATTGGCTTAATCCAGCTTTAATGACGAGTTCGGCGGTCTCTCCTACTGAATCCGATAAGACGTATACGGATGGGCTATTCATCTCATCATCCCTCTTTCTAAACTTGTTCATCAAGTATCAGTTCCACAAAAGCTTTCGTTATGTTAGTCTTTGTAATTCTTCCGATCACATGCAAACCTTCCGGCGTATCTTTTACGACCGGCAAACCGTCAATCTGTTTGTCAATCAATTGCTTGGCGCTCTCAATCAGCAAATCTTCCGGCCTGCATACTGTAATGTTGGGCATCCGCGTCATGATAATATGGACAGGCAAGTTATTCAAATCTTGATTGCCGATGCTTGCTCGAAGCAAATCTTTCCGTGACAATACACCTGTCAAGCAGCCTGATTCACCAACTACAAATAAAGTGCCGACATCGCCAAGGAACATCTCTGATATCGCATCATATACAGAAGCATCCTCTTTTACGACGACAGGAACGGATTGAAATTCTTTCACCTTATATTTTTTCACTTTTTCTGTCAATAACTCAGAGCCGGTTTTTCCAGTGAAAAAATATCCTACTCGAGGCCGCGCGTCAAGGTAACCTGCCATCGTCAAGATGGCTAAATCTGGACGCAATGTTGCGCGTGACAAGTTCAACTTGTCCGCTATCTTTTCTCCCGTGATCGGTCCATTTTCTTTCACGATTTCGATTATTTTTTCTT
>Ga0079226_10003177_pt1 | contig 12630 bp, 13 predicted proteins | sample Poulit2014_FD_76345 | JGI IMG/M metagenome (GOLD analysis project Ga0079226, IMG submission 76345) | Agricultural soil microbial communities from Georgia to study Nitrogen management - Poultry litter 2014 | ecosystem: Environmental > Terrestrial > Soil > Agricultural land | place: USA: Georgia... | reverse complement strand
CAACCGCTCTAATTCGCTAACCGTATAATAGAATATATTTAGCAATGTTAACGATATCGTGCTGATATTTGGATTTAAAAAATAGCTATTTTAGGATGGAGTGACCGGGATGTTTGATAGAGTAGATGTAGCGTACGGCCTTATTTGTCAAAATGATCAAGTATTAGTAGTCAATAATGTAAATGGTGGGTGGTCCCTTCCTGGAGGGGCAGTTGAGAAAGGCGAAACATTACAGCAAGCGGCTATCCGTGAAGTTAAAGAAGAAACAGGCTTAACCGTAGAAGTTGGTAATATCGTTTCCATAAATGAAGCCTTTTTCAAAGAGAGGAAACATCATGCGTTATTTATTACATTCAAAGCGAGGATTATTAGTGGTGTCGCTTCGGTTCAGGATAAGAATGAAATATCTGAGGTACAATGGTTAGACTTTAAAACGGCGAATGACTTGATGCCATATATTCCAAACGGTATTGAATCGTTGCTTAATGCGTCTGCACCGTATAATTTTCAAGAATAAATAAATTATTGCTTTCTAGTTAAGTAAGTCTGGGTATTGTTAATATCGGCTAGCATTTTAAAACCTTTCTGATTAAATTTTTATCAATTTTTTGCGAAAAACCTCCCCATCATTTGGAATAATGAATCTTATTCACATGTTTATTTTTCACTAATTTTTAACTAATAAGTCACCAATATGTAAAAGTTTCTTTAAACCGTAGTTAAAAAAGATGTTACGATAAATATAGGGTGGAATAATATTTTGTGTTATTTTTTCTCAATTAAGAAATTGAAACCAACTTTTTTTGATTCGTTTTTATCCGCATTTACAGTATCGCTCTCATCGTATTCACTGGACAGTTAAGTTTGTGAAATTACCTTTCTAATCTTTTTGTTACTTATTACTTCCTTTTATTTTATCCAAATGACAAATACCCCAACCTATAAAAACAGGATGATATGATTTCAGAAAGACAATTCTCTTTTTTAGAAAATCTTAAAACGAAAGAGGCTATTATTATGAAAAATAGATCATTATTAGTAATTGTATTATTTTTCATCTTAGGATCGGTCGCTTTAAGTAGTACAGATGTGCTTAGTTATACATTCAAATCAGTATTTTACAGTATCGCTCTCATTGTTCTGTTAGTTATTGGGCTGTTTGGTTTATACAATTACCTTAAAAAATAAGATGTCCTTCCAATGAAATAGTTTTGTCGAACACACTTAATTTTCGAATGCTCGGAAGCTGTGTAATGATTTAGGATAAACCTTATTGCGTTAAATCCAAAGTAACAATAAAGAGGAATAGTGGTGTTTATGTGGAAATTCACCATCTAAAGCGTAGAGGTTTCCTAAAATAAGGGCGTATTTAAAATAGGGAGCTATTTCAATGGTGAGTAAGGGGCTAATGGAAAAATCCATCCTTCGCATGTTGAAAGATGGATTCATAGTCGATTTTCCTAAAAATATTTTAATATAAATAAGTCCAAAATCATCATTTAATTAACACATTCAAACTGACATATCATAGTTAGGAAATATTTGCGCGTGCTTCTCTAAGAATTATTTTTCGCTTGCTCAGTATCCCGAATGTTTTTCTGTATCGTAATTGCTGCAAACAGACTTAGCGCAAATGACATTCCATAAAACCCTTTTTCACTTAATGTAATACTTCCCGCATTATATAACCCAATCGCCATTAAAGACATCGCAATAATGAGCGAGAGCCAACTAATTCCGAAATAAATTGGTGTCACCGGGATCCCTTCATCTTTATCACGAACAGTTTTTTGCAATGATACCGCTGCATAAAGTCCAAATATTAAAATAGCAAAATAATATCCTTTTTCATTTAATTCCATTGTGGCGTTAAATAAACCGATTAAATAGGTTGAAACACCAAGTAAAAGTGCAACCCACGATGCACCTTTAAATGCTGACGTAGGTTCACCTGGCTTTCGATCAACTTTTACTTTTGGTTCTTTATTTAATATTTTTTCTTCCAAATTAATAACCCCCTAATCTTATTTTCCCATATTAAAAACTTAGCAAAAATAGGTAGTTTTCTAAATTTTTAATAAATCATATTATAGCACAATAAATATTAATTAAAATACCTTCTGCTATTAACTGTCATTTGGTCCTATAACATTAATACGTATGAATGGCCCTTTATCTTCATGCATAATAATGAAATGATTCACGACAAGGATATTAGTTCTAGTCTTTGAAATATAACGTTTGATGAGCTAATGTCATATAATTAAGCTTAAAAGTTACTCAAAATGATACATTTACTCGTGAAAGTTTATCTATTTTCAGAAATTGAAGGAGAAAAATCATTTTGTTTAAAAGCGAATATCTAGGCAGAAATATCCCATAACAAAAGCCCTTATAATAATCCAAGGGCTTCAGCGTTTTTATTTATTAATAAGTATTGTATTGAACCTTCCGATCGATAAAAGGACTCGCGACTAATTTATTCTTGGAATAAGTGTGCCATAATATCCTTTCGTGAGACGATTCCGATAAGCTTTCCGGATTCATCTAATACAGGTAGCCTTTTGATTTGTTTTCGGACGAGCAAATTTGCCTCCTTATCAATTGTTTTATCTGGACCAATCGTTATGAGTTCTTCTGTCATTACTTCTTTTGCTGTCAGACCCATTGATTTTTTAACCTCATCAAAAAACTTATTTGGATCATCCAAATAGATGATACCACCGAGAAATTCTAAATACGGAGGGGTAGGCACTTTCGCACTGCGTCTAATCAAGTCGCCTTCTGTGATAATGCCTGTTAATTGACCACTTTCATCTAGCACTGGTAACCCACTAAGATGATGGGTCGTTAATAAATTCGCACATTTCTTAACCGAATCATTTTCACCTACAGTAACTACTTCTTTCGTCATAATATCTTTTTTATCACCATTACAACATCTCCCGTCTGTAAAAATGTACTTACACTCATTTTACCATAAAGTGACATGCATTTCCTTCATGGATTTCAATCATATTGATTTGTTCGGATTAGAGTAACGCTTGCGATGAATTTATTTTATTTTTTATATTGTGACCCGGAAGTAAAATAAATAAACGCATTTCAATAAGTGGGAATTCCTGTATACAACAGGATTTTTATAACGAAATGACGATAGTAGTATGTTTTAACTGTTGATCATGATTAATTTATAAAAAGCATACACCTCTAAAATGAAAAATCATTCTAAAGGTGTCAGCGTAAACTTTTTAATTATAATAATACAGGTTGTATTTGTTGGCCTTGTAGTGCTTTTTCAATTGTTTCTTCAATTAATTCAAAGTTTGCCTCCAATGAATTAGGTTTACCTTCTGCATCGTCTTGGCCGTATGGAACAAAATAAACATTTTTCGCATTTAAAAGCGTTCCGATGTTTCTAGCATTCGCACTTAATCCATCATTCGTTGCAATTGCAAGCACAATCGGTTTTAAATTTCTTAATTGTGCTTTACACGCCATCGTTACCGGAGTGTCTGTTATCGCATTGGCAAGCTTCGCTACTGTGTTTCCAGTGCATGGTGCAACAACAATAACATCAAAATTTAACTCAGGACCTATTGGCTCCGCATCGATAATTGTTTTAATCATATCATTGCCGGTAATGTCTTTAATCCGCTTATTCCAATCAGCTGCTTTTCCAAATCTCGTATCAAATGTATGTGCCGCTTCAGAAATAATTGGGAATATATCGACATCCTTCTCCGCCAACTTCTCTAATGCTTGCAACACTTTTTCAAAATTACAAAAAGATCCCGTAATCGCGAAACCTATTCTTAACCTTTTCACTTTTAAACCTCCAGGTCATTCGTAATATTATAAATTGTCTTTTTTATACAACTTGCAGCAGTTACAGGGGCTACTTTTCCTGGCAAACCTAAGGCCCACCTTGTTTTAATTCCTAGCTTTTTCGCCTCGTCAAAGTCAACCCCGCCCGGATTCGATGCAATATCGATGATGAACGTATTTTTATTGACTTTTGCTAATTTTGAACGATCTAAGATCATCGTTGGAATCGTATTAACAATTAAATTCATTTCAGGAAGATTCGCCTCTAAATCTTGAAGTAGAACAGGCTCGTAACCATAGGACGTAATCCAAGCGATATCGGCATAATTTCTCGCCTCAACATACACGTTCGCACCTATTCCAGCTAACATGTTCGCTAATGTTTTTCCGATTCTGCCAAATCCAAGCACCATCACATTTGAACTATGAATGGTCGTATCCATCTGTTCCATCGCTAATTGAATGACACCTTCAGCGGTCGGAATAGCATTTAACACTTGTAGTTCTTCTCTATCGAAATAATCAATTATATTAATTTCATACTTTTGAGCGAGATCAATCCACTCATTGGCTATATGTCCTCCAAGTAAAATATGATCTTTTTTCATCTGTTTAAAAATATCTTCAATCTCGATACTGTTTGAATAATGTGGTGTATTAAGTTGGTGTTGGTCATTTGTAAAAGGTAATGGAGCAATGATTATAGGTGATGCGTATAGCGCTTCTTGTAGACGGTCGGCTTGATTGATTGTCTTGTCTTCACTTTCATCAAATCCGTATAAAATAACGTCTTTACCATCATCTTTGAGCAATTTCGCCAGAGCGAGACTTCTGGCATCTCCACCAAGAATAGTAAATTTATTCGTAGTCAGCTTAATCCCCCCAGTTGTATAAATATAAAACTAATACATACTATGTCATGTGAGGATTTACGTGTATGACTTTTTTGTACTCTTTGGGAAATTTGTAGGTAAAGGCGGGTTATGGTGATGATGTGGAAATTATTGATTCTGATTACTTGCATGATGGATTGTGAAAATAATGGGGAAATTAAATTTTTACATAATTAGGAGGAATCCTATTGTTATCATTTTTCAATATCTCGAACTAACAAATGAACTAGAAAATCGTTATTGAAATTCAGTAAATTAGCGTTTGGCAAGTAACAGCGGAATTTCTTTTTAAAAATAAAAACATCCATTCTGCCGACTGACAAAACGGATGATTCTTCAAAAGTATATGAATATTTCACTTTAACTAATTTATGCATTTAAATAAGGACAAAGTGGATAAACAGTTGCGAAACTCATTGTATATATTTTATGTTTTGTCAATTTCCATTATCCTCTCAATATGGTCATTATTTTATTGTGAATATGTTTGTCATGGGCTCGTTGTGTGAAATAATTAAACGCTGATATAGTTTTCCTTTAAGGTAAATTTATTTGCCATGATACCCCGAAACGGTCGTTCAACCATCCAAACTTTTTACTAAATCCATAATCCCCTATAGGCATGAGGGCATGACCCCCATCCATTAATTTTTCATAAATATCGTCTATTTCATCTTCTGTATCGCAAGTAACATAAATGGAGAATGAAGGTGTAAAAGTGAATTCATGTTTAACGTTGCTATCAATACACATAAACTCCTGCCCGTTAAGTACAAAAATCGCTGTTATAACTGTGCCTTCCTCACCTGCTTCATTGGCTCCGTATCGAACTATATTTTTAATTTCAGAATTCTTTATAATCGACGTATAATACGTCATGGCTTCTTCAGCCACACCATCTTGAAACATTAAAAATGGCATTACTTTTTTCATAATAACTGCTCCTCCCAACATATTCGTGATAAACAAGCGAATAAACTAACAATAAAATTACTTTGTTATCCTAAATTGTTGATCTTCTCACCATGACTTATTCCGGTGTAAGTTCAAACATCCTACAATTTGAAGTGAAGAAAAGTTAAATATATTTTTGTCAAATTGTGTACAAACCTGCTTAATCTATTTTCAGATTTCCCATATCTTATTTAATTATAACATTCCCTATTCAATATTGTCCGACACTAGATAATGTAAACTATTTAAAACGGGGGAAATTATTGCATAAAGGAAATTAAGGAAAAATCCATTCCATTACCTTACTACAACTATATTTTTTGAATGTTCGATTTACAACTTCAAACAAAAAACATCTATTTCACATAATTGCAAAAATAGATGCTTCACTTTAAATTTAGCTTTTCTTAGTCGCTGAACCTAGCCTGCGAATAATAAGATTAGCATGATTATTTTGAGGCTTATAAACTATTTATTTTGGGGAAATTTATCCACTTATACTGTAAACATATCACAATAAAAAACACATCCATAAACATGAAATTAGAATGGCTTTAATCGAAATATGTTTTTTCTACTTGTCCATCTTGCAAATAAACAATTAATTTTGTTCCTTTATTTTTAGCAACCTTTTTTCCATAATCTACTGCGTCAGTCTTCTTATCGAATAATTTGCTCGCTTTTTTTGCCTTTTTAGATTGTACAGCCCACTGATCATCTTTCCAAAAGACCATTTCATCCTCGTCTAACAACTGAGGGTTAGCTGAATCTCTTTCATCATGCTCTTCTACATCACCTTTATTAAAATATTCTCTTCGTTCCTCGTCTGAAGCATTTTCATGCCAATCTTTTGCTTGTTCTATCGCAATTGGAATCGCCCGGTCATCTTCATACCCTTCTTCTACCATCGCATTCGCAATATCTATCGCTTTTTTTCTAGTCGTTTTAGACAAATTTTTCATGGAATCTGGATAATCATCTAATGTCCAAACCATTTGGATTATTCCCTCCAATCAATGTTTATCTTTGCAATAACCGATTTTTGCATATTTCAAACATTTATTTTGTGAAATTTATATTTTTTCAAAATAGCCTATGTGATATGTAAAAAATAGCTTTAAAAAACCAATCACCGAATTCACAAGCGTTTCAAATCTGCATTCTTGCATGCCTAAAATACTAGATATATCGGTCAAAATTCTATTTCCAAAAGTTTTTAGATTGTAAAAAGGTCCTTTTCCATTTATTTATCCCAATATCTTAATAGGAATAGACGTACTATATGTAATAATTTTCCCCGAAACAAGGCATCTATTATAAAAGTCCAAGAAATTTGTTCTGATAAATTGTAATTTTTTCATGATCTTTTTCTTATATTTTTAATGATTATTTTACTTTTAGGAATACTCGGTATGCTCACCATGCTATAACTCAAATCCTGGTTAGGAACTTCATAATCTAAACGTTCTGTAAGGTAACTAAGGCTCACTTTCATGACTTCAATAGTTACCCATTCTCCGGCACAGCGATGCCCCATCCAGTAATCACCGCCCCCTTGTGGAATAAACCCAAATGGGGATCCCTTCCAATCAGCAAACCGATTCGGATTAAACAACTTTGGATTCTCCCAACGTTTAGGATCGTGGTTAGTTCCGTAAATATCCAGGATCGTCAAAACTCCTTTTTTAAACTGGTAATCACCCCAGTTAAAATCTTTCCTTACAAGTGCTGCGATAAACGGAAAGAATGGAAAAAATCGCCGAATTTCTTGAACAAACATTTCCGAATATTGTTCATCACCAGATTTAACCTTTTTCGTTTCTTCAGGGTGATGGTAAATGGCTAAAAAAAGGAAGTTAAGGAATATAGAAATCGCCACAATCGGCCTCAATAGATTGATTATCTCTACAGTAACTGTCTCTTTTTTTAAAAGGTTCGCTTCTAAGTCGCGATATAAAGCGAACTGGTATAGAATTGTATTATCATCTACATTGCTATTCCCGTTGCGGATCCCATCAATTATTTCACCAATCCATTTATCCAGACTTTTGCGTGAATTTCTTCCCGACCAATAAACCGGACCAAATGCAACTGTCGACTCGAACAATGATGCTAAATCCTTTGTTCGCTTATCTATCTCAATTTTTTCGAGTGGTACACCGACCCACTCGCAAGCAGCCTTACATAATAACTTTTGCACTTCTTCATAAAATATGATTTGATCCTTCTGCTCCCAATAGGTGATACTGTTCTCCCACTGCTGTCTTGTAATATTAACCAACTGTTGAATTCTATCAGTAGTCATGACAGACATTAACATGTTTTTGCGGTTTTGGTGAGCATATCCGTCCAATGTCTGGACACTGTTTTTACCAAAAAATGATTTCACAATCCGCTTTGGTGCTGCTCCTTGCCTTTTGAATTTTTCATTATCATAAAAAAGTTCCGCAGCTTTCTTACCTCGCATACAAATGGCTTTCTTTCCAAACAATCGGGTCTCAAAAATATCAGACTGAAAACTGTGACATCTATTCGATATGTACATATACCCTTCCCTCATCAAGCTCAATGTCTGGTCGAGTCCTTTTTCCCGTGGAATTACATTGTTATTAAACATGGAGTCACCTCAATATGTCTTTCGATGGACTTATTGTTTGTGACATCCATTTTTTTATACAACAAGCATCTAGCCCGGTCTTGTCACGATTTTAAAATCAAAACTTAATCGCGTTCTTTGTTTTTTTCCTTGTTTAAAATCCGACTTTACGAATAATAGAGAGATGGTCCGGGGAAAAAGTAAATCACAATGGGTTTAGACCTTTTATTAAGCTAAAAAAAGCTTCATGAGGATTGTAAAACAGAAGCGGGATAAGGAGCTGTGAAATTTGATACAAAAAGGTGTAAAAATGAAAAAGAGCGAGAAAATAAGTTTCGTTTTCTCCCACTCTTTTCAACTTTTTTTCATTTCGTTTCGTAGCAATTAACACCATTGTATCCTAAAAGAAGCTCAGCTTTTGGCGAAGTCCATTTAGTTTTAGGTGTATTATCGAAATTTGTATTCTTTTAACTCTCTTTCATTTGGAAGTTAATTATTAGCTTTAAAATGGTGTAATGGTGGTGGAATTAACCATCCTTTATCCTTATTCAATTTTAGAGACTTAGCCCCAAGTGCTGCCTTTTTAACATGTATCTGACCAAACATCATGGCTATGTCTTCTCGAATTGATCGGCCGATAATCGTACTACATGCAATCAAACCTGCCGCAATATTTGAGGAAAGCATGGCAGCTATCTCAGGGTCAGTAAAACGTGCTCCTGTTGGAATATCATTTAAATCCGCATTAGGTCGGTCAGGAGGTGCTGGAGGTAGACCAATTCCATTCGCTTTTAATAAAGCTTCAATTTGTTCAATTTCCTGTTGTCCTTCTTTAATGACCTCCTCAAGCAATTTTTGTAAATCTTGATCACCCGCATGATTTAGGTTAGTTTGATAACCTGCAATTGCACCTTTTGTCGTTAATACAAAAGACTAAGCACTAAATACTTCTCCGTAGTGCATTGGCTCGTCTGTTGGATTTCCACTTAAAATTGACATTATAAACCTCCTGAATGTATTATTACTGTCTTATTTAAAAGATTATCTTTATGCTGCTCAACCTGTCTTTTTTTATCCATCAATTTAGGCTGATGTTGATCCAAAAATTAAAAAATGCTAAAAATACAACTTACATTCTTAATATCCTCCGTCAATTTTCTAATTCCTACATGTTGACTAGACACATGTATAGCTTATAAAACTTTTCGTCGGTTCGCCTTTCAAAAAGAAAACAGCCTGCATATACACAGACTATTTTCGGATTTTTATATTTATTTATCCAACATATTCAAATATACCATATGAAGTAACAAGGAAATTTCCGTTTAATTTTATATTTTTACCAAGTACTTGATAGTCAGTATGATTCCGTTACTTAGTAGGTACCTCCCTAAGCATACCCGTTTCTTCTACATCGTTACGATCCACATCTTCCGTATCTTCACAATCTGCATAAGAGATTATAACTAAATCACTTATAGTCCATCAAAAAAATAGTATACATTGTCCTCAATATACTCATATGTGGTAGCACCGTCAAAGAATCTCGAGCTAAGTTCATCGTGAAAGGAAAGTTCTCTACCATTTCTTGTTATTGCTATTCCACTAATTGATTGGAAAAAGGCACCATAACTAAAATAGATAACATCTTGACCCGCTACTATATATGTATATACCCCTGCATTTTTATTTAGTTTTTTCATTTTATTTATAACATCTTCTGTGTAATGAGATTCAAGTTTCTCTATATCCAGAGTGCTGTATGGCGGGGAATGAAACTGATCCCCTACTGATATTTCACCCTCATCGTGGGCTTGAAAAATTGCCTCAGCGACATGATAGTAATCTTTTCGATATAGTTTATATTTGTCTTCTTGAGATAAAGAAGGGATAAGTAGAATTATGGCTGTTACGGCAAAAGACAAGAAAATAGCAAGAATCTTATTCCCGTTGTACTCCCTTCTAATATCAATGATTAAAAGAATAATGAACCATATAACTGAAATAACTACTAAGGCAATTGCTGGAAGATAATAAAGTAAAGTTAAAAAGGAGTCCCCCACCGCAAACTTGGCATACAAGAATAAGAAATCACCTATTAATAAAATCAACAAAGGGATAATGATCCTTTTGATATTCTGCTTACCATAAATTAATACCACAGTTATTCCAAATAGTAACGTTATAATAATTATAATAAATAATGCCATAATTTTGACCTCACAATTTGTTTTTAAGTTGTTAAACGGGTGTTATAGTCTTTTGTTCCAGCAACACTAGTCATTAGTACTATTTTATTAAATGTATTTACATTATTTTATATCGCGATTGGGCGTATGGTAAAACAATTCGGACGATTACTGAATTTCACAACTCGGAATTTCACAAAATTGTATCAGAATAGATACAGTTTAGAACCCTGCTACACAATATAAAATATTTTTTTCATAGCCATGCTTCTCCATTTTGATCATGTATCAATTTCCCATGAGAAAAAACGGGAAATTCTTCAATTCCTATCCCACTCAAAACAAAATGATCGTCAATCCATCTTTCTTATTACGGACACGTACTCGTTTGTTAAAAGTATTATCTAGTTTTAATCTTAAAAAGTCGCAATATCCTATATAAGATTATTTGGTTGATAAGTAGCTGTATACCTTAGCAGCAATTTCATCCGCTATTGGTTTATTTAATCCCAATAGAATTTTAACTAATTTCCACGTTGAATGCTTTTTTGTAGTAGCGATAATAATGCCCATTTTCTTTTCCTTTTTCATTCCGATATAAGTATTAAATCCAACTGTACCACCGTTGTGCCAATGAATGTTATTCTTAGTTTCTTTATCCTTCGTCACCATCCACCCTAATCCCATCTGTGTATTATTATCCACATTGATATTGCTTTGTATTTTATGTGTTTGGTTAAAAACTTGTTGTAAAGGATGATCTGTTAATCCTAGGTTTGCTTCTAAGAAAGTCAACATATCATTTAGTGTGCTCTTCAATATACCAGCTCCTTGTAATGCAGGAGCAGAAAACGAAGGTATTTCTTTATTTTTCATGTACGATACAATCACTTTTTGCCGGTCAATATCACGTAAATGAACATAAGTATCATGCATACCTAGGGGCTTACAAATCCGAGTATTTATTGCCTCTTCATATTCTGTATCAAGGGCACTTGCTAGTAAATTACCTAGAATTCCTACACCAACATTCGAATATTTAAATTTCCTTTTATACCTTTTCAACTTAAAGTTTGATAGAAACCTATCTAAATCCTCTGTTCGATATGATGCAAACGGATTCATTTTATCTTTCACTTTAATATTTGTAGGATATCTCGGTAAAGTAGCATGGTGGGTAATTAAATCCTTTAAATTTATTTCTTTTCCATCAGTTGAAAATGCCTGGACATATTTTGGCAGAAACTTATTTACAGGATCATTTAATTGAACAATATTGTCCCTTATCATTGTCTGTAACAGTGCAGCAGTAAAAACTTTAGAGATAGAACCAATTTCAAAAATCATGTCTTCAATAGGTATATGGGATTCGTTTATGCCCACTGAATATATTTGTCTCCCCTTTTGATTAACAATACCAAGGAGGATTTTTGAATCGTTACTTCTATTATGCTTAGACAGTAAAATATCCTTAATTCTTGCCTCCATATATTTCTCCTTTCATGGAAGAATTTCAAATAACCTATCACTTGGTCTGAGAACATATCTTTACGATATATACCTGAATTTACCCTAAATATGCCACTGAACAATCTAGCCTGCTTATAGTGCAATGCTTTACAACAATCGCCACACAGGATTACTTAATAAAATATCTGCATAAATAGCTCTTTGTTCATTAAGGTTGTAATCCCATACGGAATGCAACATTACGTATTGCCCCCAATAAGATAAGGAATTTAATACAAGTTTAATTCGTCATTTTTTCTGGAACAATGAAACTCCTTTGTTTTTTCTATTCTCTACTTCCTTCAACGCCCCATTTGATCCAACCCGATTACAATAAAAATCATAATCCCATCAATAAGGGCTAGGATTGCAGAGATTTTTCCAACCACAACTCCAAACCATATGGTAAATATAGCCGTTAAAATGGCAATAACGCCCAAAATGATAAAAAGAATACCAATCCTGTTGCCTAGTTTTTCACCATTAACTGGTTCCCAAGTTATCCAGAAGCCGGCTAGTATGGGGTGTATCCCTTTTGTCCGAACAATATTGCCAACCCAAATTAAAAATATACCGATAATTAGACCGATTCCTGTTTCAAATCCCATTTTTGTCCTTGTCTCCTTCTCCTGTTATTAAGTCCATATGATTGTGTAAAAAT
>Ga0079226_10003176_pt1 | contig 12633 bp, 12 predicted proteins | sample Poulit2014_FD_76345 | JGI IMG/M metagenome (GOLD analysis project Ga0079226, IMG submission 76345) | Agricultural soil microbial communities from Georgia to study Nitrogen management - Poultry litter 2014 | ecosystem: Environmental > Terrestrial > Soil > Agricultural land | place: USA: Georgia... | reverse complement strand
TAGCCTGTCTTCGCAACGCTCACTCTGGTTAACGGGAGTCTCTATATGAATAAAAAAGCCCCGTCCATACGGACGGGGCTTCTCGCTCCCCCAACTGGATTCGAACCAGTAACCCCTCGATTACCGGTTTGATAATTCACGGCTAATCTCGGCCTATTTCGCGCCTCTGGTGGGCTTCATGCTTCGTCGTAGTGCGAATTCATCGCAAGAAACTTAAGTAATCCGAACACATGAACTAGGGGCGATAATGTTCGCGTTATTGTTACTAATTCCACTCGTGCCATTGCTGATTGGCCTGGTAATAGCTTTTGTCCTGAATCCAGTCCATGTTTTTCTGAATATCATTCAAATCGGTCTAGGTATCAGCACCCTAGTTTGCGGCACAGTTTCTTATTTTCAAGGCTTTTTTGAATCAGCAGCTTCTGGGTACTTTATCGCATCAGCTGGACTGTGGCTGCTTCTAGTGCTGTTGCGATCTGCTTCCGCTGCTGTGGATTATTAGGTTTTCTTTTACGTTATCCACATTTCAGACGACACGCTCACCACAAGTGTGAGTCTTCTGACAACTTGTAAGTCCATGCAGTCATTTTCGTTAGAAAGGATGATTCTCGTTGGATTTGCTTGCTGAGTTTGAGTCATGGCTGCTCTTGCATCGCCGTCCGATGACGGTCCGTAACCGGTTGCATTACGCACGTAAGCTCCTCGACTGGTGCAAGGACCATGCCCTAGACATTTTCGCTGTAACAACGCGCGAGCTAAGTCAGTGGGTGCCGTCAGTTGGCAAAGCTCCGGCAACGCGAAAAAATGCTATCGACGCGATCAATGTGTTCTACAACTGGGCTGTAGTCGTTAATGTTACTGACTCGAACCCAGCAAAAGCATTACCCAAAATTGATGTACCATCAGGACTCCCACAGCCCACACCGGATGACGTGTTGCAAGAAGGTATAAGCAGATGCGAAACGATTCAAGACCTACTGATGGTCTTGTTCGCATCCTATGGCGGTTTACGTGTGGCAGAAATTGCGGCACTACACAGCACCGATATTCAAGGTGGCCACGTTCGTGTCAATGGCAAAGGCGGCAAAATTCGCTACGTGCCGATCCACCCCGTATTGCAAAACATCTTGAATGAATTAGATATAACCGGCTGGTTATTTCCTTCATCTCGAAATCCTACTGGGCACTATTTGGCCGATTCCATTGCTCAACGCATTAGAAAGCATCTACTGCGTGGAACATGGTCTGCCCACACGCTTCGTCACCGTTTCGCGACTGAGTATTATCGTGCCAACCCAAATCTTCTCGCCCTACGCGAGCTACTGGGACACGCCAGTGTCAATACCACCATGATCTATACACGCGTCTCCCCTGATGCTTTAGCACCGCATGTGGCAGAAATTCAAGACCAGGGGGCAGCACAACGGTGGTCCGTTCTGAACCGGGCAGTCTAGCCGAACGACGAGCTGACACACACATCATGGGATAGCCACGAACTGGATGTACCAGTACTTCGCTACAGAAAGGTACATCCAGTGGCTATCCCGACAAAACTACCGATCGAATTCAGCTGCGGCCATACCGAGACTAAAGACCTCTCAGATACCCCTGCTGGAAAACGCAAAAGCCGCGCCTTTGGGTTAGGCAAACACTTCGTCTGTTCGAAATGTTTCAAGAAACAAGGTCGCCAAAACCTTGAGCAGCTCAATCAGGAAATCCTGGTGGATGCTATGGGCTTTGAACATGACCATAATCTGCCAGACCTGCAAGGCACTGAGAAACAGACCAACTGGGCCACAAGAATCCGGTTTGAGGTGCTCAACGCGATTTGGGAATCCGACGAATCTCCAGAGCAACAAGCTCAAGCCAAGCAGGTTATCAAGTCCACGAAAGATCTACCAAACGCTGGTTGGTGGATCGACAATCTACGCGACACAAAGGACCTCGAAGTCGATGACCTCATCGAGCTAATCATCACCGCTGTCGATGAACCGAGTAAAGATCGTATCGACTCAGAAAACCCCTTTTAGCAGGTGATGACGATCGACCAAAAGAGCATGTCAATTCAGCCAACACTATTTGCGTCGGAGCAGGCCATGATCACTATTTATGGACAACCAAACTGCCAACCATGCCGATTGGCACGGCGGCAACTCGATAACGAGGCAGTTCCCTACAGCTACGTGGACTTGTCGAAGCATCCAGAGAAACTCCAACAGTTCAAAGAACAAGGACTGCAATCCACGCCAATTATCGAGACACCGACTGAGCGGTTCACCGGTCTGCAACCCGACCGCATCAAACAGGCCGCCACGCAGGTTCGACAGCTACAGACAGAACAGCAACGCCAAGCACAACAAGCGCGAAATATCGGCACCCGAGCTTCGGAGGTCAACGAATCATGACAACCACTCATCAGAACAGGAATCGTACCCACCCGATGTTAGACATTGAGCTGACAGCCCGGATCACGGTCAGTGATGCTAATGGAACCTCTGTGCCGGTCACCTCCTTACACGATGCCGTGCAAATGATAAGCAATCGTGGCAGCCGTGGGGAGGAACCAGTCGTTACGTTGGGCAAGACACACCGCGGGGATGACTTTTACGAACCAAGGTTTTGGCGGGTAGAGCACGGAAAATTCACAGCGACCGATGCAGACCCTGATGCCGCCGACTACGCCCTAGCCTTTGACCGGTGGCAACTGTTGAGCACCGACGGACAGCTTGGTCCAGTCCTGTCCGGCCATCCGGACAAAATTTGCCAAACCCTGGCCGAACGCACCGGTCATATTGTGACCATGACTAGTCAACTACCCGGCGTTTACGAAAGGACCTATAGTCCTGCTACTGCCCCTGATGAGGCAGCTGGTGTCACTGGCCCAGCCCCTGGTGAGGAGCCAGACGCCATCACGGCTAGCGCTGAAGCCATGACGGCATTCACTGACGAGTTAATGGATGGTACCACCACGGTCCCTGCTGCCATTCACCAGTCCACCAAACCAGCTGATACCGCTGACGCTCAAACAGCACGACACGAGCCCGATACAACAGAACCGAACACCTCAGCTGAGTCAGCAGACAACACTCCCGCTACGCGTCGTGAAGCCAGGATGCAACGCAAATCGTTCCTGACACCAACGATGACTGAAGCACCTGCGTCCAAAGGGTTGCGTGGTCTATTGACCAGCGTAGGCGTTCGCATGAGTCCATCTCCACGAGAACGCGCCGAACGAGAAGACGTGCGTGCCATTTCACAGCACTGGCCAGGGCCACGCACAATCGCTGTAGCAAATGGGAAAGGCGGAGCAGGTAAAACCCCCACAACGGTCATGTTGGCGGCAGTCTTTGCGCGCTTCGGCGGTGGCACAGTCTTAGCTTGGGATAACAATCAGACGCGCGGCACGTTGGGATGGCGTACAGAACAAGGTCCCCACGATTCGACAGTTGTGGAGTTGTTGCCCGAAGCAAATTCTCTACTGGCCGTGGGTGCACAATCCGCCGACCTTGCCCACTTCCTCCACCATCAGCCCGCTGATCGGTATGAAGTCCTGCGGTCAAAGCCCTCCAGCCTGGCCGATGAACAACGTTTCGACGCTACCGATCTAGACAAAATCCATTCCGTGGTCTCGAAATTCTTCCGGTTAATCATCATCGACTCCGGTAACGACGAGACAGACCCCCTGTGGCGAGCCATGATTGCCCACACGGACCAGCTTGTAGTGCCAACCTCAACAGGTGACGACAAAGCAGAAGGAGCAGCACTGTTGCTCGAAGACCTAGCCGAGTCCTCGCCCCATGGTCAGCATCTAGCCGATAACGCAATCGTGGTCGTGTCCCAGGCCGAACCAACTGTGAAATCCTACCACCGGCACACTGTAGCCAAAGGATTCCAAGACCTAACTCGCAACGTAATCGAAATCCCCTTCGACCCCGCCATGGTCAGCGGCCACCTGGCATGGGACACCCTAAAACCCGAAACACAACGGGCATGGATAGCCGCTGGCGCCGCAGTCGCCCGAGGACTCTAAGACCGTAAAACATCGTATAGGGGAGGCATTCTAGCGTGAAAAAACTCCTGTTCGGCCTAGCAGGACCTGTGCTCGTTGGAATTTCGGTACTCATCGGGCTTTTGGTGGTCACTGTCGGGCTCGGAGCCATGACGCTCAGCATGTCTACAGTTGATGATACGGACGACGCCGAAGGACAAAACGTATCGTCACGCTGCACACCAGGAGCAAGCCCCGATACTATTCCGGAAGAATATCAAGACGCTGTTGCTTGGGCAGCCAAGGAATCTGGCTTATCGCAAGAACTCATTGCCGCTCAAATCGACAACGAGTCTGAATGGGAACCTGATGCAAGCAGTGGGCTAGCACATGGGATATCGCAATTCACACCAGCGACGTTTGCACAGTATGGCGAAGGCGACATTTGGGATCCACAAGAATCGATCAAGGCCCAAGGCCGGTTCATGAAAGCGCTGATGGATAGGTACGAAGAGCAGGCCGAAGATGAGGAAGAACAAGTTATCTTGGCACTGGCCGCTTACAACGCCGGCCCCGGTGCAGTGCAGCGGTACAACGGCGTGCCGCCGTTTGAAGAAACACAAAATTATGTGCGAGATATCCCTGCGGCAGCACAAAGCAACTTCACCGAAGACTGCGAACGCCCCGACACAGGTGGAGAGCAAGTAGGAGACGTTGGATCTGGTGAGTGGACCCACCCACTACCTGGCGGCACTCACAGCTCGGGTTTCGGACCGCGACCATGCCCACCAGGAGCCCAGTGCAACCAATTCACTACCTTTCACGGTGGCATTGATTTCGCCAGCGGTGGCGGCAACGATGTCGTAGCTATCACCGACATGACAATCACAGGTATCGATACCAATGCCTACCAAGGCCACTTCATACTGGCCCGTCAAGCAAACCCTGACACACGCAATGGATATGTGTTCCAATTCCATCATTGCAAAGCTGGATCAGCCATGGTGTCCGTGGGCGATACAGTAGCGGTCGGAGAACCCATCTGTGTTGAAGGCAACACCGGCAACTCCACTGGACCACACTTGCACCTCCAGATCGGTGATCCTAGCCAAAATGCCACGCAACCAGATCAAACGCACCAGCACGCTCTCGACCCTGTACCAATCTTGATCGAAGCCGGCGTGGACTTCTGATCACGACAGAAACGGAGAAAAGGACACCACCATGGCTACCCTCAACCGGCGAAGCGGTTTCATCACACTGGTCACCGTCGCTGCCCTGACTGCGCTGTTATTGATAGGGGGCGTCGTCTGGGCCATTATCGCCAGCACCAGCAATGACGCCCTACCAACAGAAGAACACTCCACCGCCGCTGATGCCCAAAGTCCTGACAATAACGTTTCCTACGCAACTAATCAGGAGCAAAAACTTGCCCTTAATGCTACTGAAATCATGACCACATGGACGCCATCTGAAGATGACACCCAAACAGCCGCTGAATTACGCGCCCGTCATCTTATGACTGATGAAGCAGCAAGTAGAGTCCAAGAACCTGAACGTTCCTCCGGTGGCGATGACTGGCGCAGAGCCCGCGACACGAATGCCACCAGCAGACCTCAAGTCGAAATAGCAGAGGGCACCGAAACCGGCTACATCACAGTGTTAGCGCGTTGGCAATGGGTCGAAGGCGACGGCGTAAACTCGTGGTGGCCCAACGAGCGGCGCGCCTACCACTTCACCTTCACTGCAGAAGACGGTCACCTCAAAATTGTCGACTACACCTATGAGACCCTACGTCGATGACGATGCCGGGTTCACGCTCAAATCAACAAAGGACCGCAGAACGTTCTTTATATGTATCTAGGATGGCCAGGATCTGGTGGGGCTGCCCCGCCAGTTGTTTGACGTGACCATGCATAAATTCCCGCAGATGTGAGCCTCACGTTGAAGGCACATACAGCCAGTGAAAACACTGATCGCATGCCGCCGTGGCGTAACAGACCCATATTGTCGATACCGTCAACCGCAGCAGTCATCCCCCAGCAACCAACGACACGATTTTCTCCCCCGGAGGCGTGGCTTGTCTCTGATCCCATGGATATTCATCAGCCGACGGCTGGATTGCAACGCTGACGCAACGTCGACAGCACTATAGTGTTTTATGTCACTGAATGATCGGGGTACGCATCAGGCGAGGAACGTAAAACGAATACCTTTAGCCTAGATACACTGTGATCAGGGCAGTGGGCACCAGTGACGCTTTCAGTTGGTTGCTAAAAGCCGAGAGAGCCGCAATTTCAGCCACCCGATCTCCTTTAACCACACCCGTACTTCTGGCTGGGCTAGCGCCTCACCTGAAACCAGGTAGACCGAGTACGCCGTATCCGATGGGCGTACTGACGCTTGGACTTCAACCGTGGCGGACGGGCCCGCTCGCTCTTGCGCTGCCCAGACGACGATTTGAAGAAATTGGTGAACCCGTGCTGGGCATCCCAGACAGGCTGCTGCAACAGCGTCACCGGGACCTCAGCCGAATACGGCCAAGCACCACTATCGGCTTTGGCATCCGACAGCATCACCCGAGCAGTCTCAGCAAACGACACCACCTGACGCCTGCCCAGCTCCCACAACCGTTTACGTTGCCACAAATTCATTGAACACCGCCCGGACAGACCACAAGAACTGTACCAGCCAATGCCGCTGATCCCCGGTGGGGTAACCCGGAAATTATAACGTTTCCACCACCCAGTTAGTCGTCAGGCATTTACCAACCGGTACTACACACCGGGCGACGCGCAGATCATCGTTCCACCTCGTAATGGACCAGATATCTTCCAGCAATCCCTTCGATGGACCCGCGGTGGGCAACATGCCAGTGCACGGTGGTCAGCACCAGATTGTGCTTGCCGAGGATAAATCAGATGCGTCCGCCGAGCATTTGGCGCAGCTTGGTGTGCAACGTTTCCGCCATGGTTGCCTAACACCTACTTGTGCCGTGATCCAGCCTGGCACCTGTGACACAACAGTTTATCTGCTGGTCACGCCTATCGTGGTGACGATTGCGGATCTGCCGCATAACGCTTCGTCGCCGCATGTAATTGAATCCCAACGTGGCGGCTAAAAGTTTTATTGTGTTCTACTTCAATTTTCTTAGGTAATTCGTTATGCTGATCAGCACAAAGAGTATGGTGAGTTGCGTCACGACTGGAGGAAGAGTGTCAGACGGCCCCGAACAAACGCCGGATAAAGTGCAAATAGGCGCACGCATCCGAAAACGACGTAAAGCAATCTTTAAAACGTTGAAGGATCTGGCCATGGAAACAGATCTGACTGAAAGCTCTATTTCTCAGTTGGAACGCGGCAAGACCACGGGGTCGATCGGAACCCTGCAACGGATAGGGGCGGCCTTGGGAATAACCTTAGGCGATCTTTTTGAGAGCCCAAATGCACACCGCAGTGTGGTGGTCGATTTTCAAGATCTTCCTATGCAGGAATATGGCAAGGACGCGACTAAAACGCTCATCACACCTCGATACTTCGATCATGTCGAAGTCTTCGTAGGACATTTAGCCCCTGGAGGCCATACAGGTCAGGACCAGGTGGCTTACGGCTCATCAGAAGAACTTATCGTTGTTCTTCAAGGAGCGGTTGATGTGACCTTGGGTGAAGAGACTTACCGAGTCGGAACTCATCAATCGGCACCCATTTACACCAATACACCACACAAAATTCAAGCAACTGAGGATGGACCGGCGATGGTCATGTGGGTTATTGCTCCACCGTCCACTGCCTAAATCCTCGTCGTCATTGGAGAGTACACCGTGTTTGAACTGATTTTTCCACTTCTCTATCTAGGTCTGATACCCACAATTGCATTGATTTGGGGCTATCGAAAGATTGCACGAGAAGGAAGGCGGGATAAATAATGGACGTCTTTACAGTCGTGATCCTGCTTTCGTTTGTCGGCTTCATCGCCGTCGGCGTCTATATGAGCCGCCGAGTCAAAACGAAAGCTGACTACTTCGTCGCCGGACGAAGTGCGCCTACCGTTCTCATCGTTGGTACTTTGGTTGCTTCGTATTTATCCACCGTTGCGTTGATGGGCGAGGCCGGTACCGGATACGAGGGATTTGCTTGGGTTACAATGCTGCTCGTCGTCGTCTCCCAGTTGGGCTACCTGATCGGCGTCCTCCTGTTCGGCCGGTATCTCCGAGCTTCCACTGCCATGACATTGCCAGAGTTCTTCGGCGACCGCTTCAAGTCGCGTCGTCTGCGGGCGCTCTCAGGGTTCGCTGTTCTGATCGGCATTGGACTCTATCTTGTTTCCGTAACTCGGGGGATGTCCCTTATCTTAGAAGAAATAACTGGGATCAATACTTGGGTTGCCCTCCTTATGTCCTGGGCAGCCTTTAGTATTTTCACGATCATGTCTGGTTCCAAAGGTGTGCTCGTCACCGATACGGTGATGTTCTTCATTTTTATGGTCGGGGGTACCGCTGGTTTCTTGAGCATCATATCTGCAGCAGGCGGCTTCTCTAATGTCATGGAATCCCTCACGACCGATCCGGCGCTGAGAGAAGGACTCATGTGGCATGGCGCAATGGGCGATGGGGCCATGGTGGAGTCCCCATTGGAAGCCGTCGTGTATTTCGTAACGTTCGGTATCGTGTGGCTATTTGTTATTGCTGTCAGCCCCTGGCAATCATCACGTTACATGATGGCAAAATCCAACCATGTAGCAGTGCGAGCCGGCGTCATCGCCTTGGTCGTTGTATTGGTCTTTTACGTCATCATGTTGTTCGCAGCGTATTCAGTGAATCTGGTAAATCCCAATATCGACCCCGCGGAGAACGTTTTCATCTGGGCTTCATACAACATCATGCCGTTAGGGATTGGTGTCGTTGTAGTTACTGGGATCATGTCCGCGGCACTATCCTCAGCATCTACTTTCCTATCTTTGGTGGGTTTCAGTGCAGTCAACGATGTGCTGCCAATCTTCCGTCGTCAAACTTATGCCACCTCCAATGCCGAGACTGGGGTTCGAGATTCACGAATCGCGATGTTGATCGTAGGGTTCCTCGCTCTAGTCGTTACAGCCGTGGCATCGCCCACAGTCCTAGAAATCGGCTATATGGCTGCAGCATTTTTCGCAGCGTCCTGGGGGCTAGTCGCATTCGCCAGCACACAGAGCAAAAAAGTCACCGAACGAGGCGCATTTTGGGGAATGCTCCTGGGCGGCGCTACAGTGCTGATCTTCGAAGGCCTAGCAACATTCACCGACTTTAGTCTGCCGACACTTCTCGACCCAGTTCTCCTTGGACTCGTCGCAAGCCTAGTTGGGCTGGTGGTTGGTAGCGTCACGTCGAAGCCGTCTGCCGAATCTCTTGCCTACGTCTCCGATTTACAAACCAAAATCGAGGTTCAAGAAGCTCCATCTGAAGTACGTAAAACCAAGGTCTACATCGGGTCTTCCATCATACTTATCGTCGTCTTCGTGGCGTTGGTGGCGTATCTCTACTTGCCCCCTATGATGGCGACATCATAATCCGGACGTTAGACGTCCGTCATGAAGGAACGGAGGAAAACATGTCACAACCAGCAATCGCAATTATCGGAGCCGGTTTCTCTGGACTCGCAGCAGCACTTGAATTGGAGGATCATGGACATCGAGTAACAGTTTTCGAAGCGCGAGATCGCCCAGGTGGTCGCGTGTGGAGTCAGACCCTCGACTCGGACGACGGAACGAGCGAAGTCATTGAGCGCGGTGCTGAGTTCATTATAGATGGGTACACCCATCTCGGGCGTCTAGCAGAACGTTTCAATCTAGATTTGATCGACACCGGCATGAGCTATTACAGGAGAGTGCCCGTCGACTACCCGAATGTGAGCATTGAAGATCTTGCAGAAGCTGGTCAGAAACTCACAGCAGAGATGACTGAAGACCAGAAAGATCGGCCTGTAGTCGACCTACTAGCGCACAGTTCTTTGCATCAAGATGTCGCTGAAGCACTGTCTGCACGTATCGAGATTTCCGCAGCCATTCCCGTAGACATGGTGCCTGGATCCGCGCTCGAACACGTGGCTTCTTTTAAAGACTCACCGAGTTGGCGTATTCAAGGCGGTAACCAACGTTTAGCTGATTCGATCCTGCGCTCATTATCCAGCGAGGTGCGCTTCAACACTCCAGTTCGCAAGGTGCGCGCAGCAGGAGAGACGATCAACATCGACACTGATCAGGGTACAGAAACTTTTGATCGGGTGATTGTCGCTCTGCCCCTGCAAGTCATCCGCGACACAAGTATGTTGCAAAACGTGCTCACCCAAGAAGCCATTTCGTCTTTACACAAGATTGTGCAAGGACAGGCAGCAAAGTTTCATGCGCTGCTTGAACACGAACCGAAGGAATCCGCGACTATGTCAGTCGCCGGACGGTACTGGTGTTGGACTGCCCGCACGTCCTCGTCATCTGTAGGCAAACTCCTCAGTGGGTTCATAGGATCATCTCCCGCGATCTCACGAGTGCGAGAATCCCCGAACCCTGCAAAAACTTTGGAGGAAGACTGCAAAAGTCTGCGCAGCGATCTCTCATTCAATGAGAGATCCCTCGGGGTTTTCACAGACTGGGAGAAAGACGAGTTCGCGCAAGGTGCTTATAGCGGGCGTAGCCCAGGTGTCGCTGACCTTGAGCTAGAGCCGTTACGCCACGTTCACTCTCACCTCTCGCTAGCAGGAGAGTATCTTGGCGGTGAGAAGATCGGTCTCATGGAAGGCGCTATTCGGTCAGGGCAAGCAGCAGCACAGAAAACCGTCACCGCGCTCTCATAATTCAAAACTCAAGACAATTTAGGACATGACTATGTATAAAAATGGACGGATTTCCCACTGGATGGAACAAGCAGATGCAAAACCTGCCACCAACAGCGATCTTCTTCCCGAAGTCAAACAGAATCTTGTCATTGCCGGGGCCGGGCTAACAGGACTTTGGACCGCCTACTATGCTAAAAAACGCTTCCCGAACTGGAAAATTAGTATCGTTGAAGCCCAACAGGTGGGATACGGCGCGTCGGGGCGGAACGGCGGCTGGATGTCCACGCTCCTCCCAGGTAACGGCTCCGTCTACGCCAAGGCAGCAAAGAAAGCCGGGAAAGACGGTCAGGCAGAAGTCTCCAAACTGCAACGGGCGGTCATTGACTCAATTTATGAAGCCCTCGACGTGATGAGCGCAGAGGGTATTGATGCCGATCAAAAACAGGGCGGCCAAGTGCTCTATGCAACTATTCCTGCAGGGCTTCAACGCATTGCTCGTGCACGCAAAACCGCACTAACGCTTGGGTACCGCGCACACGAGGTTCAGATCCTCAACGAGGACGAACTGTCCAAAGAAGTAAGCGTTGACAAGGCCATAGGTGGCATCAAATATTCACACACCGTGAGCTTGGATCCAGCAAAACTTTGCTTGGGACTGCGCGACAGTCTTCTTGCAATGGGCGTGTCCATTGTAGAACGGACTCGCGTAGAAGAGATTGAAAAGAATTTGGTGAAAACCGATCGCGGACCAATTATTACTGAACACATCGTCTCAGCCTTGGAATCGTACACCCCCGAAATATCTGATGATTTTCCCGGCCTTGGCAAAAGTTCTTTGGTCCCAATCAACTCTTCCATGATTGTCACAAACCAACTCCCCCAAGACGTCTGGAACGGACTCGGCTGGAACCAAGGTCAAGGTCTCATGGACTCGTCCCACACCTTTATTTACGCCCAACGTACAGCGGATGACCGTATTGCGATTGGAGGCCGCGGTAGCCCGTATAAGTTTGCTTCTGGTTTCTCCGGCGATGGCCAAGTAGATTCCCACACCGTGAAGGGGTTGAAAGATAAATTACATACCATGTTCCCTAGCGTGGATTTCGCAGTGGAACATACTTGGCGCGGGACGTTAGGAGTAACTCGAGACTGGTGCGCAGGAATTTTCTATGACCCACTGAATCAGATAGGAGCCGCACGCGGATACGCCGGTCACGGAATTACGAGCACTCACTTAGCCGGGAAAACACTTGTCGACCGGATCAGCGGCGGCCAGAGCGAGCTTAGTAAACTGGTTTGGAACGATCACGATTCGGGGCGGTGGGAACCCGAGCCCCTGAGGTGGGTCGGTATCCACACCATGTACCGTTTGCTCGGTATTGCAGATGACTACGAACAAAAACGAAACCTCGACGAAACGTCACTTCTGGCTCGTTTCGCAGGCAAGATTGCTGGTGTGGCAACCTAATATTACAGATCAGCAGCACCCCGACCAGGGAGATAACCAGCGCCAAAATGTCCGGTTTAGGTTATTCACTCTGATTCTCTTAGCACGAATTAGCAAGAATGGGTTACCCGTCGCATCCAACCAAGAGACTAAGCGCTCGCCAGGGCTTATCGATGTGCAGACAGTGCAACCATCCAGCTCTCCAGCACCGACGACAACTCATGCATCACCGCCACGCGGATGTGGTTGCTGCCCACACTGGCCACCACCGCATTGGTGGTGCGCTCATGTTCAGTGCCTAGCCGAGTGCGGAACGACACGGCGACCATGCCGCTAAACTGCCGATTATCCCGGTTGATCACCGAGTTACGGATCCTGAGGCGGCTTGGAC
>Ga0079226_10003175_pt1 | contig 12635 bp, 11 predicted proteins | sample Poulit2014_FD_76345 | JGI IMG/M metagenome (GOLD analysis project Ga0079226, IMG submission 76345) | Agricultural soil microbial communities from Georgia to study Nitrogen management - Poultry litter 2014 | ecosystem: Environmental > Terrestrial > Soil > Agricultural land | place: USA: Georgia... | reverse complement strand
TTCGGTCAGTGGGGTTCGGTCAGGGTCACCAGGCGATTGCGGTGACCGGACAGCGCCAGCGTCCCGATGATGCCGACCAGCGCGTACCCGGAGATGACCAACAGTGGGACCAGCAACGCGTGTCCGTCGAAGTAGGTCGCGCGCTGGACCGCCGTCGTGGCGGCTCCGTTGGGAAGCCACGGTCCGATCGCCGCGTAGAAGTCGGGTTGCATGACGTACGGCCACGGGCCCCCGGCGGAGGGATTGCCGAGCACCACGAACAGCAGAATGGCGACACCGGTGCCGACCAGTCCGGCCAGACACTCCAGCGCCGTGGTGAACATGCCGACCGCGAACACCAACAGTGAACCGATCGCGAACACGACCCAGCCGTTGCCCTGCAGATAACCGAAACCCGTGTCGACGATCAGGGTGCCGGCCGCTCCGGAGACGATGCCGTAACCCGCGAACACGCCCACTCGCAGCAGCCCACGGGCGCGGGTGGCGGGCGACATGCCGCGGTACAGCCCGAGAATTGCGGCGAGCAGATACGCGCCGACCAGCCAACCGATCACCAGGTAGTAGCCGACCAGCCCGCGTGAGTTGTCCTCGGGCAGCGGCGCGAGATCGGTGGTGTCCGGCGTTGCCCGGGTCTGTTCCGCTACAGCGGTCATCGTCCGCCGTGCGATCTCGGTGGCTGGTGGTCCCGCCGCGGAGGCGATGTAGAGCTCGTTCTGCTCCGGAGCATAAATGCCGAAGGACGAGCCGTCGCGGATGTTGTCACGCCCCTCTTCGAGGGTGGACACCGAGTTCAGTTCCACCCGGGACGCCGCCTCCCCCAACCCCTCGGCGAGTTGGTCGACCCGGTTCTGCGGCGCAACCACGTCCACCGGTATGTCGTTCTCGTTCGGGGCGTTCAGCCCGTGCGTGTAGGAAGCGATGAACGCTACCTGAAGCAGCAGTACACCCACGACGATCGCGGGCAGATACGCCGACAGCCCCTGGAACGAGCGGTTTGCCATCACGTCACGATTCTCACCCCGCCGGTCACACCCAGCAACTGCGGAACCTTGAGTGTCCCGCCCACGCGGTGACCGGCACTCTCGTTCACGAGTCGAGGGCAGCGTACACCGCGTTCACGTACGCGCTCGCGTTGTCCGCGCCGACGAGCCGAGGGTCCATCCGGTTCATCAGGTAGGCGATGGTCATCCTGCGGTCCAGGTCGTTGACGACGATCGAGCCACCGAATCCGGTCCACCAACAGATGTTGCCGACCGGTATCGCGGGCATCGAGTCCGGACTGGGTAGCGCGAACCCGAGCCCGAACCGCGTGTGTGTCCCGAGCACCCTGTCCGTGCCGTCGGACTGTAGATCGAAGACCCGGTTGACGGCGGACGGTGAGAGGTAGCCACCGCCATCGTGGGAGATCAACGACTGGAGCGCTGCCACGGATCGCGCGTTGCCCTGACCGTTGATGCCGGCGAGCTCCGCGGTCAGGAACTCGCGGCTCGTAGTGATTTCGGGGGCCAGGACCGGATTGGTCATGGTGCGCACGAAAGCGCTCGCCGGGTCCAGTGAGGTGTAGTCGATGCCGGAGGGGGGTGGTGCGACGAGCGTGGCCACACGCCCGTCGAGGGTTTCGGCGGCGCCGAGCCAGTAGTCCGCGCCGAGCGGTCTGGTGAATTCCTCCCGGAGGACCGTGCCGAGCGTGGCGCCCGTGACCCGCCGTACGATCTCGCCGACGAGGTGCCCGAAACTGATCGCGTGGTACCCGGAGCCGTCTCCCGGCTGCCACCAGGGTTGTTGTTTCGCGAGCATGTCGGCTGCGGGCACTACGTCGTAGAGGTCGTGCATCGTGACCGGATCGGCCCAGCCGGCCACCCCGGAGGTGTGCCCGAGCACGTGCCGAAACAGCACATCCTGTTTTCCCGCGGCGGCGAACTCCGGCCAGTAACGTGCCACCGGAGCGTCCGGGTCGAGCTCGCCACGGTCGAGGAGCCGCAGCACGACCAGCGTGGTCATCGTCTTGGTCAACGAGAAGCTGTTCACCAGCGTGTCACGTGTCCACTCTCGACCAGAGTCCGCGTCGGCGAGCCCGCCCCACAGATCGACGACGGTTTCGCCGTCCCTGATGACGCACACCGAGGCACCTGTGTCGTCACCGTTGGCAAGCCGGTGGGTCAACAGTTCGTGGACGCCTGCGAAGCGTCGGTCACAGCTACCGTGCGGTCCGTTCGTCACGCGGCCGCCTTGGTCCGTCCCCGTTTTTCGCCGGCTTCGACCTCGTTGTGGAGGTCCTTGACGTACCGGGCGAAGTCGATCTGGATGGTGTGGCGTGCGGTGGCGTAGTACTGGCCGAGGTGTTTCTCCTCGTCTTGTCGAATGGTTTCGTTCATGTCCGGCACGCTGGGCAACTCGTAGTGACCGGCCAGGTGGCGAGCGATGAGCTTGCTCTGTTGTTCGGCGAGGTTGACGATCGTGGGCGACGCCTGCGCCAGACCCGCGTAGTACAGGTTGTCGATACCGGGGTTGATGATGCGTTTGAACAACGGCAATCGGTGGTTCTCGTCCGGGCACAACGCGGGATCGTCGAAGAACGGGAAGTTCATCCGGTAGCCGGTGGCGAACACGATCGCGTCAGCTTCCACTCGGGTCCCGTCGGTACACACCACCGCGTCACCATCCAGTCTGGCTATTTCCGGTACGCAGGTCAGGTCACCCGATCCCGCCTTGGCCAGAAAGTCGATGCTGACCGATGGGTGTGCCGCGAGTGGTTCGTGGTCCGGTTTGGGCAGTCCGTAGTCCTCCATGTTCCCGACGATCTTTTTGATCGCCCGACGGGAGAGCGCCAGGCCGAGCTTTTTCGGTATCCACGCGGGCATCATCATTTTGTCCGAGGGAACTCCGCCCCGGTATTTCGACAGTACCCACACACCGCGACGGGCCGAGACCCACACGTGTTCCGCGATCGACCGGTGGGACAGTTCGGAGGCGATGTCCAGGCCCGAGTTGCCCATGCCGACCACGATCACGCGTTTACCGCGCATATCGACGGGCGAGAAGGGGCTGCGGTACTCGTGGCTGTGCAGTGTCGTGCCGTCGAAGCGTCCCGGGTATTGCGGCACACGTGGGTCCCAGTGGTGGCCGTTGGCGACGACCAGTGCGTCGTAATGCCGGATTTCGCCGGTGTGGAGTGTGACCTCCCAACTTCCGTCGACTGTTCTTGCCGCCCGCCGCACCGAGGTGTTGAAGGTGATCGTGTCGCGGAGTCCGAAATGGTCGACGTAGTCGCGGAAGTACTGGTGTATGAGGGAATGGTGGGGGAAGTGTGGCCAGTTCCCCTCTGTGGGGAAGTCCTCGAACTGCAACCGCGTCGTGGAGGTGTCGATATGCAGCGATTCGTAGCAGGCTGAGCGGCCGTTGGGGTTGGCGAAGTACCAGTTTCCGCCGACGTCGTCGGACTCCTCGAAACAGTCGTAGCTGATGCCGAAGTCCCTGAGCCGCTTCGCGGTGGTGAAGCCGGAGCAGCCCGCGCCGATGATGCACACGCTGGGGGAAGTCATGCCACCTCCTCGATAACTGTGGTGTGCGACACTCTGACATTTCGCTGACGCACTGTCTAGTGAGTGGACGCGGAATTCACCGGATTGCCGCGCGGTGTGGCGTAGCACGTTCACGGGGTGTCCGGGGTGAGGATGAACAATCCGCTCACCTCGCCTGCGGAGTTGAACGCGGCGCGGCCTTTCATCTCACCCGCCTCGAAGTACAGGGGGAGGTCCACGACGGTGTAGTCGCCCTCGCCACGGACGAACGGTTCGCCCATGCGTTCGTAGGCCCCGACCATTCCCACGATCCGCGCCCAGTTCGCGCCGATCGTGTCCACCGAGAGCTGTGCGGCCATCGTTGCGTCGAGGCCGGCCGCGGCGACGCTCTCGTAGTCGCCGTCGGCCCAGTCGCCGAAGAGAGCGGTAGTACGCGTGTCGGCGTCCGGCAGTGTTGCGTCGTTCATGGATTCTCCTGTTCGTGGGTCGATGGGCCGGCCGAAGCGCTGGAATGCTGCCTGTCGGCTCGTGCCGATCGCTGCGCCGATCTCGTGCCAGGTGTGTCCGGAGTCGCGAGCGCGTTCCACTGTCACGTGCAGGGCGGTGTCGGCGTGCCGGCGTAGTTCCCGGGCGCGGTGGATGGCGGCGAGGCCCGGTGCGGTCGGCGGTCCGGTCCCCATTCCGGCGGCGGTGTCACCCGGGTCGGTGCCGGTCTGTGCTTGCCGCAACAGCGATACGACCTGTGTTGCCGTTCTGGCGAGCTTCGATGCGACAGTGTCCGGTTCGTCGGAGTCGTTCTCGATCACAGTGTAAATCTAGCATTTACGGGGCAGTGATGTAAACGTCAGATTTACACTGGTGCTGCGTGGCACGTACCGGGACGCGCGGCGGTACGGTGGCGGTGCCAGCGAGGGGAGACACGACGTGAGTACGCACGCACGCGAGACCGGCGAGCGTCGCACGACGCTGCGTGACCGCCAGAAACAACAGACGCGCCGGGAATTGTTGGACAGTGCCGCCCAACAGTTCGTGCAGCGCGGTTACGGTGCCGTGACCGTCGACGACATTGCCTCCGGAGCGAGCTGTTCCCGGGCCACCTTCTACCTGCACTTCGCCGGCAAGGCCGAAGTGTTGCAGAAGATCGGCGCGGAGACGATGAACGAACGTGCCGTCGTGCTGTACGAGAACCTGGATACGGTGCTGGACACCGGTACACGTGCCGAGTTCACCGACTGGGTCCGGCACGCGCTCGAATGGTTCGAGCAGAACCGGGCGATCCTGCCCGCCTGGGACGAGGCCGTGGCCGTCGAGGCGGATTTCCAGCCGATCGCGCGGCGTGCCATCGACGAGCTGCCCGCCGCCATGCCACGGTACCTGCGCCGTTGGGGCGACGCGCGACACAGCGAGGCGTGTCTGCGGATCGAGTTGCTCGTCAGCCAGCTGGAACGCTTCTTCACCCGGTGGGCGGTGCAGGGAACGATCGCGTATTCCACCGAGCAGGCAGTCGAGGTCCTCAGCGACATCTGGTGGCCCGCGCTGCGGCCCACAGTTCCCTCAGAAGAGCTATGTCCGTAGAGACCAGATATGTCCCTAGATGTAGTGCACTGGGAGGTTGTGAACAGGCGACACGGGGTTGAATGATCTTGTGATGGGGAGGACCTCCGATGTTCGGTGTGGATTACGACATCTGCACCCGAGAGTTCGGAGGTCCTCGTGCCTCACTGTAATGCCCCGTTGACGGAGACTGGTCGGTTGCGGCTGGCTCGGTGTGTCGTTGAGCAGGGATGGTCGATACGTCGGGCTGCCGAGCGGTTCCAGGTCGCGCCGGCTACTGCTCAGCGGTGGGCGACGCGTTACCGCGCTGGTGGCGCGGCAGGCCTGGTCGATCGGTCCAGTTGTCCCTACCGGAGTCCGCATCGGACGCCGAGCCGTCGGGAACGGCGGGTGTTGAAGCTGCGGGTGTCACGTCGGTGGGGTCCGGCCCGGATCGCGGGCTGGCTGGGTATGGCCGCCTCAACTGTGCACCGCATCCTGGTCCGCTACCGCGCGCCACGGTTAGTCGAGCTGGACCGGGCCAGTGGCCGTGTGGTGCGTCGTTACGAGCGCGCCGCACCGGGCGAGTTGGTGCATGTCGACATCACAAAGGCTCGGCAACATTCCCGACGGCGGTGGGCACAAGGTCCATGGCCGGGCAGTGGGCACGCGCAACAGCAGCCGCAGCCGCCCGCCCGCTGCCGGTAACACCGGTGACAGCGCCAAGCTCGGCTATGGCTACCTACACAACGCCGTCGATGACCACTCGCGGCTGGCCTACACCGAGATACAGCCCGACGAGAAAAAGGACACCGCCGCCGGATTCTGGACCCGGGCAGCGGCCTTCTTCGCGAGCATGGGAATCGAGCATATCGACCGTGTACTCACCGATAACGGACCCTGCTACCGCTCCCGTGTCTTCCGCGAGGCACTCACCGCCAGCAGCACCGCCCACAAGCGCACACGCCCCTACCGGCCCCAGACCAACGGCAAAGTCGAACGATTCAACCGCACCCTGCTCGACGAATGGGCCTACGCCGCCGTATACACCTCAGAAACCGAACGGCGCGCCGCCTTGCCCGAATTCCTCCACCACTACAACCATCACCGCATCCACACCAGCATCGGCGGCCCACCCGCAAGCCGCGTTCACAACCTCACGAGACAGAACACCTAGAGATCTTCGGTCGCGACTTGGTATGGGCGCCTTCACCTGCTGCGGTTGCACAGTGTGGCCCGGTTGGGCCTGGGAACGCCCAGTGACACGGAGTTGACGGTGCACGCGGTACGGTCCCGCGAGTTGGCGCCGGGGCTCGTGTTGGGCGCGGTGCCGACGGATCACGAGCCGACCGAGGAATACAATCTCACCGAGTTGCCGCGGGCCACTGCTGTGCCGATCGTGCGGTGCTGTGGGGCGCGGGATCCCACGTCCTGTCGGAGCCGCGTGCGAGTGGTTTGTAGTGCGGGTCGATCACGACGCGTTCGGGTGCGGTGGGGCATCGCCTGTCTCGGGTTCGACCGCCCACCCCGACATGTGGGTCGATCCGCAGGACGATCCGCGGGCGGGCACCACGGTGTCTGCGGACGAGTGTGGCATACTGCACGATTACCTGCGGGACTATCGCAGCACCCTGGAAATGAAGTGCGTCGACCTCGACGCCGAGCAGCTGGCGAGCCGCTCCGTACCACCCTCCACGATGTCGTTGCTGGGGCTTGTGCGGAACCATCCATGGTGGACAGGTACAACTTCGTGACGTGCTGGTACACATGATCGAGGAGTATGCGCGGCACTGCGGCCACGCCGATCTGCTGCGAGAGTGCATCGACGGCCGTGTCGGCCAGTAGCCCGCTGTGTAGGCCGTGGTGACGACGTGCCGCGCGTAGGCTTCTCGGGTGCTGGGCTTTGTCCGGCTCATCATCATGATGTTCCCCAGTAAGGAACTGTGTTGCGTGCTTTGGCGCTTGTGGTCTTGCGGAGGGGTTGCGCTCGCACTGTTGCGAATGTGCCCACAACCACATTTCACTCGTGCTTGTGCCGGGGTGGTGTGGTTCGCGTTGACATGTCGGGGCTGTGCGACTAGGTTTTCCCTGTTCCTGCAAATGGAACAGAGTTGCATGAATCCGTTGCGCGGTACGTGACTTGGCCCGGCGGGTACGCCGCCTGTGCTGGTGAGACGCGTTCGCTGTTCTGGCCGTCGGCTCCGGACAGCGGATCGCGGGCCGATGCCGCCGTGACGTCCGACGTTGTGCGCCCCGAGCGCTGACCGGCAGCGCAACGACGAGACGGAAGGAACCCAGTGGTACAACCCGAAGGCGACGAGTCCGACCATGCCGCAGCGGACGGCCGGCATGCCGCCACGTCCGCACCGCAACGGGACGGCCGGGTACTACTGCCCGCGCTGGGGCTCGCGCTCGGCGCTGCCGTCGCGTTGGGGCTGGCACGGTTCTCCTACAGTCTGCTGCTGCCGCCGATGCAGGCTGACCTGGGCTGGAACTATGCGCAGGCGGGCATGCTGAACACGGCGAACGCAGTGGGATACCTGGTCGGTGCGATCGCGGCCGCCGCGGTCGGCCGGGCGTTCGGCACTCGACGGAGCGTCGCCGGCGGGATGGTTGTGGCGATCGTCGCGCTCGCCGCAGCCGCGTTCACCCCGAACTTCGCGCTGCAACTGCTGCTGCGACTCGTGGCCGGTTTCGGGTCCGCGTTGACGTTCGTCGGGGGCGCGGCACTGGTCGCGAAACTCGGCGACCGTTCCCCACGCCGCTCGGGACTGCTGCTGAGCCTGTACACCGGCGGGGCCGGCATCGGCATCCTGGTATCCGGGCTGCTCGTGCCGCCACTGTTGGCGATCCACGGCCCGACGGGGTGGCACGCCGGGTGGATCGGCCTGGCGATCCTCGCCGCAGCCAGCCTCGCCGCAGTCGTCCCCGCACTGCGCGGGGTGCCGGACCCGGACCCGCCGCAACCGTCCACCAGCGACGCACACCGGTCGGGCGTGCTACGGCCACTGTTGCTACCGGGATTCGGCTATCTGCTCTACGGCGCCGGCTACATCGCCTACATGACCTTCGTGGTCTCCTACCTCGCCGACGACGGGTTCTCCCGGGGGCAGGTCACCCTGTTCTGGACCGTGCTCGGTGCGAGCGTCGTCGCGGGCGTCCCGGTGTGGGGACGCGTGCTCGACCGGCTGCGGTCCGGCTATGCATTGGCACTGTTGAACATCGCGCTCGTCGCCGGCGCCGTACTCGCCCTGGCCGCGTCCGGAATGGTCGCCGGGATGGCGTCCGCAGTGGTATTCGGCAGCGCCTTCATGGCGGTGCCCGCAGGAATGGCGCACGTGGCCCGTCGCCGCCTACCATCCAGCGCGTGGGCAGCCGGGATCAGCGCAGTGACCTCCGCATTCGCTATCGGCCAGAGCATGGGCCCGGGGCTGGCAGGCATCCTCTCGGACAGCGAAGGCGGTGCCGGTATCGGTCTCGTCGTGGCCATGATCCTGCTCGGAACTGCCACACTCGTGTATCTGCTCGTGGAACTCGCCGCGTCCCGACGCCGGCCAGTGACCGAGCAGCCCGAGCCGGCGTTCGCCGTCGACTGAGCAGCCGGACGTGTGGGACGAGGACATCGGCCTGCGCTCCAGGGAGCAGTAGCCCGCACCGGAACCCGAGCCGAGGTGGCCGGGGCGCACCCGTTGACCGGCAGCGACGTCACGCTGCTCGAGTTCACCTCACGTCATCACGGTCGTCGCCCGGGTCGTCGCCGGCGGGTGCGATCTGCCGAACCACGAGACCGTCTGGCGCTGAACCGAGCGATATGGTTGCCCGACCCGGCCCGGTATCGCCTCGAATGATGGCTGCTGCCGTCCGTTACCGCAGGCGGCTACCGAACTCCTCACCACGTGGCACGCTCGTTACGGTCGGCCTCGTCCGCGGGATTTGCAGCCACGTCGCGTCGCAGCCGGGCGACGAACGATTCCCGCTCGGCGACGTGTCCGCCCGCTTCGAGGGCCGTCGCACATGCGAGCCAGGATACGGTAGCTGCACTCCCGCTCAGCTGCGCATCAGGGAACCGTCGGCAGGCGGTGTGTGTCGCGTGCTGGAGCTGCCAGTACCGTGAGTACAGACCCCACTCGGGGCGGATCCCGTGGCCGGGACTCCGGAGTGGTGAGGGACGTCGTGGCGAAGCAGGAGGGTATGAACTACCAGGCAGCCGTAACGGTCGGCAGCGAGGAACAGGACATAGCGGTCGGCAGTGAAGGGGACGTGGACGAGCTGGTCGCCACGTTGTCCCGCGACGACGTGCGGGAGGCGACGATCCGTGCGGGAGAGGAGGACCCCGCGCTCGACGCGCAGGTGTCCGGCGAGTACGGCTATCTGCTCTACGCCGGCGACGAACACCTCGTCTACAGTGTCGGCGACCCGGAATCACCCGCGTTGACGCAGGCGTCCGAAGCCGGGTTCCCGGAAGGCAGCGGGCTGGCGCTGGAAGAGTTCCGACACGCAGTCGTCGAGTTCGTGACCAACGATGGTGCGTTGCCGAGCTCGGTCCGGTGGCAGGACGCCGAACTCGACTGACCGCGCGTGGGGCCCGGTGGCGGGTATTACCCCGACATCGTGCCCGTATACTCACGCGGTACGTTCGCGAGCATGGCACAACCCGCGGCGGGATCGCCGCACCAGCCGGTCCGGATACCACGGATCGGGACCGGGGTGGACACTCACCCGTTCGCCACGCATCGGCCGCTGCGGCGCGCCGGGCTCGACTGGCCGGAAGAGCCCGTCGGCCTCGCCGGCGAGCCCGACGGGGACGTGGTCGTTCACGCCGCCTGCAACGCACTGCTGACGGCTGCGGACCTCGGGGACCTGGGGACACACTTCGACACCACCACTCCGGAATGGGTGGACGCGGCTCCCACCGCGTTGCTGGCGGAAACGTCGCAGCTGGTTCACGCAGCGGGGCTCGTGGTGGGGAACGTGTCCGTGCAGTTGGTCGGAAACCGGCCGAAACTCGGGCCGCGCCGCTCCGAGGCCCAGCAGGCGTTGAGCGCTGCGCTGGGCGCCCCGGTCTCCCTCGGCGCAGCCACGCCGGAAGGTATCGGCGGGATCGGTAGGGACGAAGGGCTCACGGCGATCGCCAACGCGATCGTTGCGGAACGGCCGTGACCCCAGCCGGCCCCGGCAGTCAGCTTCAGGTGCGGCCTGCCGCGCGGCGGCGCCGGGCCACCTCCGCCAACAGCACACCGGTGGCCACCGACGCGTTGAGGGACTCGACACCCGCGGACATCGGGATCGACGTCGTCGTGTCACACGTTTCCCGGACCAGCCGGGACAACCCCCGGCCCTCCGAACCGACCACGACCACCAACGGTTCCGTCGCCAGGTTCAGTTCATCCAACGGTGTCTCCGCGTCCGCGTCCAACCCGACGAGCATCAACCCCTCGTCGGCGTAGGCACGGAGTTGCCGTGTCAGGTTCGTTGCCACCGCCACTGGCAGTCGGGCAGCCGTACCGGCGCTGCTGCGCCAGGCGACCGCGGTCATCCCGGCGCTGCGCCGCTGCGGCAGCAGCACACCGTGCGCGCCGAATGCCGCCGCGGAACGGATCATCGCGCCCAGGTTCCGTGGATCGGTCACCCCGTCCAGTGCCACCAGCAGCGGCGGTTCGCCGTCGTTCCGTGCCGCGGTCAACAGATCGGCCGGCTCGCTGTACGAGAACGGCGGAACCTGCAGTCCGACACCCTGATGCAACGCCCCCTGGGTCTTCTGGTCCAACTCCTGACGCGGTATTTCCAGCACCGACACGCCTCGGTCGGCACACAGCTGCACCGCCTCGGCGACCCGGTCGTCGTTGTCGAGGTTCAGCGCCACATACAGCGCCGTCGCAGGAACCTCGGCACGGAGAGCCTCGACCACCGGATTACGGCCCGCGATGATCTCCGGCCCGTCGGTCTTGCCGGAACCCTTACCGCTGTCCTTCGCCTGTGCCGCTTTGGCGTTCGCCTTCCGCTGCGCGGGGTGGCCGTAACGCATCTCCGCAGGGGGAGTGGGGCCCTTGCCCTGCAGTCCCTTCCGGCGTTGGCCGCCGGAACCGACGGTCTGGCCCTTCTTCGTTCCCTGCTTGCGTACTGCGCCCTTGCGGCGTGAATTCCCTGCCATTCAGTCTTCCCTGACAGTCCATATTGGTCCGTCTGCGGTGTCCTCGACCGCGATACCGGAGTCGAGCAGTTGGTCGCGAACGGTGTCGGCCGTCGCGAAGTCGCGTTCCGCCCGTGCCCGTTCCCGTCGTGCGAGCAGCCCTTCGACCAGGCTGGACAGTGCGGTGCGTTCCGGGGTGCCCTCGGCGGTGGTGTCGGCCCACTGTGCAGAGAGCGGATCGATCCCGAGTACGTGTGCCATCGCGCGCACCGAGCCCGCGTGTTCCGCCGCGACGGCGATGTCGCCGCTGTCGAGAGCGGCGTTGCCGTCCCGGACACGCTGGTGCATCGCCGCCACGGCCTGTGGGGTCGCCAGATCGTCATCGAGTGCGGCGGCGAAATCCGTGCTGACCTCGCCGACGGCCACCCGGCCGTGTTGCCGTTCGACGCGACGCAGGAACTGCTCGATACGCCGGTATCCCTGACCGGCCTCCGCGAGCGCCTCGTCGGAGTACTCGATCGTGGACCGATAGTGCGGCTGGATCAGGTAGTAACGCAGTTCCACGGCGCGGAAATCACGTAACATCCGGGTCATCGCGACCACATTGCCCAGCGACTTCGACATCTTCTCGCCGGTGAGTGTAACCCAGGCGTTGTGCAGCCAGTACTGTGCGAACGGGTCACCCGCGGCGTGCGACTGGGCTCGTTCGTTCTCGTGGTGGGGGAATACCAGGTCCACGCCGCCGCCGTGTATGTCGAACTCGGCCCCCAGGTAGTTCGTGGCCATCGCCGAGCACTCCAGATGCCACCCCGGGCGGCCGTGCCCCCACGGGGTGGGCCAGCTCGGTTCGCCCGGCTTCGACTGCTTCCACAGAGTGAAATCGCGCGGATCTCGTTTCACCTCGGAAACATCCTCGCCCTGCTGGACCTCGTCGGGACGCTGACCGGACAGCGTGCCGTAGCCGTCGAACTCGCCGACCGAGAAGTACACATCCCCACCCGCGGGGTAGGCGTAACCCCGCTCGATCAGCCGTTGGATCAACTCCACCATCTGCGTGATGTGCCCCGTGGCGCGCGGCGCGATCGACGGTGGGAGACACCCGAGCGCGTCGAAGGCGTGCTCGAACGCACGTTCGTGTTTGGCTGCCCATGCCCACCAAGGCGTGTCCGCCTCGGAGGCCTTGGACAGGATCTTGTCGTCGATGTCGGTCACGTTGCGTACCAACGTGACGTCGAGTCCGTTATGGACCAGCCAGCGGCGCAGCACATCGTAGTTCAGGGCGCCGCGCACATGCCCGATGTGCGGAGCGTCCTGCACGGTAGCGCCGCACAGATAGATCGACGCGCTGCCACTGCGGACGGGACGGAACTCCCGCATGGTCTTGGTCGCGGTGTCGTACAGCTGTAGGGCCACACCGCGATGGTACGGGCAAGCTCAGTGGCTGTTCACAG